>Ga0187873_1001814_pt1 | contig 17140 bp, 12 predicted proteins | sample June2016WEW_16_1_2_FD_133012 | JGI IMG/M metagenome (GOLD analysis project Ga0187873, IMG submission 133012) | Peatland microbial communities from SPRUCE experiment site at the Marcell Experimental Forest, Minnesota, USA - June2016WEW_16_100 | ecosystem: Environmental > Terrestrial > Soil >... | reverse complement strand
AGTAGTGATTCTATCGCCCGCCAATTGAGCCAGACAGAATTTGTGCAGTACAACAACTGCACTTCCTGGCAGCTAAACGCTACATCTTCGGCTGCGTTTCCGGAAGTTTTACGTCTGGCGGCTTGGCGCCCGGCGTAATGTCCTGGCCTTCATAGATAATTTTTAAGGTTGAGCCGAACTGCTTGTAGTCGGTGTACTTGATGGTGTCGCGGATGTGTACGTCCTGGGCCATGAAGCCGGGGCCGCCGCTAAAGTGCAGGACGCCCTCACCCTTGGTGTAGACGGGGAACCAGTAGTGGCCGTCCACCTGCTGCCGCCAGGTCATGAAGGGCGGATGCAGGTCCTCGTTGTTTTTGCGCGTATCGTCGGGCACCATGCGGCCGTTGGTGACCACGATCTGCAGGTCGGTGGCGTCCACCCAGATGCGCCCCAGCAGATAGCGCTGCTTCTTTTCGATGACTTTGGGCGCCACATCGAAGACGTAGCAGTCCACCTCGTCCACCTTTTGCCGGCCTACGTACTTCACGTTGTATTGGCCGATCATCTCTGTGGTGAGGACGAAGGGGTAGCCGCGCTGGATGTCCTGCAGGTCGGAGGGCGACATCTGGACCCGCTGCAAGGTGCTCTCCGGCGCATAGACAGTCTTCTCGAAGCGCTTGCCGGTGGGATCGAAGATGACGTCGTCCACCTGGTAGTACTCGCCGTCCACCTTGTTGTCGTCGTCGATGGTCTGCACGCGGGCGACGCGGCGATAGGTATAGTGGTTCAGTGCCTTCTGGAACTCGCTTTCCTTGGCGGCGAACTGGCGGATGATCTCTTCGGGCGCGATGGGCGGCGTGCTGATGTCCATGCGCCCGAAGCCCGCGTCGAGCGGCATGGGCGTAAAGCTGTCCCTGCTCTGCGCGGCCGCAGCCAGGGCAAGCCCAGCCGCTACCAGCAACGCCAAAGACCATCGATTGAGCATGGTGTTCCCCTATCCATTAGATTAGACGCCGGTAGATTGCATCCGGGTGCAGCTCATAATCCGTAGAATAGCTCCAGATGGCATTTACCGAACAATACGATGTGGCCGTGGTGGGCGCGGGGCACGCGGGGTGCGAGGCGGCCATGGCGGCGGCACGCATGGGGCTCAAAACGGCGCTCATCACCATGAACCTGGACCTGATTGCGCAGATGAGCTGCAACCCGGCGGTGGGCGGCGTGGCCAAGGGGCACCTGGTGCGCGAGGTGGACGCACTGGGCGGGGTGATGGGCGAGGTGGCCGATGCGGTGGGCATTCAGTTCCGGCTGCTCAACTCATCGCGTGGCCCAGCGGTGTGGAGTCCGAGGGCGCAGTGTGACAAACAGCTATATCGAGTTAGGATGCGCGAGGTGTTGGAAGGCCAGGCGGGGCTGCATATACGGCAGGCGGAGGTCGTCGATCTGGTGATCGACGACAGTGAACAGTGGACAGTGGACAGTGGACAGAGACGGCGGGTTTTGGGGGTGAAGCAGCGCGACGGGCGCAGGCTGCTGGCTGGGGCCACGATTCTTACTACCGGCACGTTTCTGAACGGGCTGATTCACTGCGGCGAAGAAAAATATCCAGCCGGGCGGAGCGGAGAGCCGGCCTCGGTTCTGCTGGGCGAGGCGCTGCGGGCTCTGGGGTTGCGAATTTGCCGCTTGAAGACCGGGACGCCGCCGCGGCTGGACGGGCGGACGATTCGCTGGGAGGCCTTTGAGGAACAGAAGGGCGACGCGGAACCCACGCCCTTCAGTTTCCGGACAAAGAAAATCATCCAGCCGCAGATCAGTTGCCACATCGCCTTCACCACGCCGGAGACGCTCAGAATCATTCGCGCGAATGTGCATCGCTCGGCGATGTATTCGGGACAGATCGCGGGTGTCGGGCCGCGCTATTGCCCGTCGATTGAGGACAAGATCGTCAAGTTTCCCGACAAGACGCAGCACCAGTTTTTTCTGGAACCGGAGGGGCTGCATACGCACGAGGTCTACGTGAACGGCATGTCCACCTCGCTTCCCATGGAGGTGCAGTGGGAGATTGTGCATTCGATTCCGGGGCTGGAGCAGGCGGAGATGCTGCGGCCGGGCTATGCGATTGAGTATGACAGCGTGGACGCGACCGAGCTGGACCGGACACTGCGCGTGAAAAGCATGGTGGGGTTGTACCTGGCCGGGCAGATTAACGGGACGAGCGGCTACGAAGAGGCGGCCTGCCAGGGGATTATGGCGGGAATCAACGCGGCGCTGTGGCTGAAGGGTGAGCCACCGTTCACGCTCGACCGCAGCGAGGGCTACACGGGCGTGCTGATTGACGACCTGATCTCGATTGGGACGAATGAGCCGTACAGGATGTTCACGTCGCGAGCGGAGTTCCGGCTGCACCTACGCATTGATAACGCCGACCGGCGGCTGACCCCGCACGGACGGAGGCTTGGATTGATCGACGATGTTGCCTGGGCGGAGTATGAACAAAAGCAGATGCGGATGGCCGCGCTGGAACGGCTGCTGGTCGGCCACAAGGTAGATGTTGAACGGCTGGGGGCCGCGGGCCTGGGGGAGCTGACGGGGACCTCTGGTTTAACTTTGGCGCAACTGCTGAAGCGGCCTGAGGTGGGCATCGAGGCGGTTTTGGGAATGATGCGCGAGGAGCTTGTGGCCGAGCCGCTGCTGGCGGATTTCGTTTCAGCGGTCGGCCGGAATCCGGAGCAAATCGCTCAAGCGGAGAACGCCATCCTGCGCAGCAGTTTGCGCAATGAAGCTCGGGCTGTGGAGACCGAGATCAAGTTTGCCGGCTACCTGGAGCAGCAGAAAAAATCCATTGCCAAGCTGAAGGCCGCCGAGGGGGTTGCGATTCCAGAGTGGCTGGAGTATGGCGTCATCAGCGGGTTATCGCGGGAGATGCGCGAGAAGCTGGAGCGGGTGCGGCCCTCGACCATCGGTCAGGCCAGCCGTATTCCGGGCGTGACGCCGGCGGCGCTGGGACTGATACACGTATCGATCCGACTGCAAGGAGCGCGGAGACCGTCGGGATAGCGAGTCAACCCAACCTAACCGCAAAAGGAACGAAAAGTAGGTTCCATTCGACTTCGTTCAGGGAAGGTTTTCGACTCGCTACTCACGCTCAGGATGACAGCGGCGATGGTGGGGCATCTACGAGCCTGCGAATAATGGGTTCCTCACGCCGCGTAATCCTGCGGCAAATCCTGAAGTTGAAACTGCTGGACCATATGTTCGAGTGAGTGGGCAGTGCCGAGCAGTTCGCTGGTTGTGGTAACCACTACTCCCGCGCTGCTGGCGCTTTCTTTTGTACTCAATGCCACTTGATGCATGGTTTCGCTGACCGCGTTGGCGGCGGCTGACTCATGCTGTGCGGCCTGTGCAATCTGCGCCATGCGCCCGTCCACTTCGATCACCAACGAGGCGATTCGTTCAAAGGCGCTTCCCAGCCCGGAGACAGCCTCCGCACCCTTGGCGGCATGGGTACGCGCGGCCAAAATGCCGGTGGATGCTAGTCCGGTCTCTTCCTCGATGCCGCTGACCAGCGAGGCAACTTGCTTGGTAGCTTGGGCGGTGCGTTCGGCCAGGCGGCGGACCTCACCGGCCACCACGGCAAATCCACGCCCATGCTCGCCGGCTCGCGCGGCCTCGATGGAAGCGTTGAGAGCCAGCAGGTTGGTGCCGGCGGCAATCTCGTTGATAACCTGGACGATGGAGCCGATCTGCCTGGTTCGTTCGCCTAGGGAGGCGATGCGATCGGCGCTCTTCTGCGTATCCTGCGAGAGCGTCTCGATCAGCATGACCGTCGAGGCGACCAATTCGTTGCCGCCACGGGCCACATCAGCCGCGGCCCGCGTATGTTCGGTAACCTCGCTGGTGCGGTTTGACATGCTGGCAATATCGCGGGAGAGTTGTGCAATCGCCGTTGCGGCATCTTCAGCGCTCTGGCATTGTTCGGCCATGCTGGCCTCGGAGTTACGGGAGATCGTGCGAATCTCGCTGGATTTGGCGGTAGTGGCCGCCGAGCCGTCGCGCACATGGAGCATCGCCAGGCGCAGACGCTGAACGAACTGGTTGAAGCCGTCGGCCAGGGCGCCGATTTCATCGTTGCGCTCGATCTCAATCCGCGTATTCAGGTCGGCGTGGGCCAGTTGTTTAGTCAAATACAGCACCGGGTGCAGCACCATCCGTCCCAGCAGCACAAACTGCAACACCACGATCACGCCCACCAAGACGGCTGCGGCAGCAGCCAGCATCCCCGCAGTCCGCAGCAGGCGCGCCGTTACGTCCGATTTCGGATAAGCGGCCAAGACGGTGTATCCCCAGGCCGGATACGTTTCCTCATGCATCACCCAGTCCCCGGAGTGCTTCCGCAGCCGCTCCAGTTCCTCAGTGGAGATATGTTTGCCTTGAAAGACGGTTTCCCCGGAGGGCTTGCGCAGCGCCACAAAGCCATGGTCCAGAATGCGGGCATCCTCGATGAGCTTGCCCAGAGAGGCAATCGAGTCCAGCCGAAAACCGGTGTACCAGGCGCCGGCCAGCTTGCCGTCCCCATCCAGCATGGGAACATAGCTGGTGGTATAAGGCGTGCCCAGAATGTCCACCACGCCGTTAAAGGACCTGCCCTGGGTTAACGCGGCGAATGCTGTGCCCTTGGGATCAAGCACCGTGCCCACCGCACGCGAACCGTCCGGTTTGAGGACGTTCGTGGTTACGCGAACAAAGTTCGAGCCGTCCCAGACAAAGAGCGTGGCTGTGCCGCCAGCCAGTTCTTTCACGTGGTCCACCATGGCGAAGTTCATCGTCAGCGATTCGCGCCCCATGTGAAGGTCGGGAACTGTCTTTCCGGCGACGGCGGCCGTTCCCTTCAGCGAAGGCGCTCCCTTCAGCCGGCTCAGGTCCTCCAGAATGCGCATGGCGCTGTCCACCTGGGCACTGGAGAGCTGGTCAATGGTCGCCAAATGGCCGATTGCCTGTTCCGACTGGAGGGTGGATTCCTGCGCCGCCTCCTGCTCGACCATCGTCGAAACGATGCGCCAGGCAAGGACAGAAAAGACCAGACAGGTAATGAAAACCGCCATCAGTGTGGAAACAATGACCCGTAAGACAAGTGAGGAGCGTTTCACTGAGACAGATCCCTTCCCGTTACCTGTGGGGCCTCTGGCCTGATTGCCGGGCACAGCACACGCACATAAGGTGCCTATCGGCAAGCGGGAGCGGGGCTTGAGGGCGGCGCGAGAAAGGGACAGGGCGAAAGAAAGCATCCTGAGAAAGATTGACCCGGCACAGGAATGATAGCCAGGCTCCTCGTCGGCGCCGGTTTCCGGATGGCCGCCACAGCCGCCTTACTGGTTGCCCTTGTTACCCTCTGCCGATAAACGGAATGTGGAAGGGATTTTCCTCGTTGGAGGGCTTCTTGTGTTTTGGGCTGGAGTCCTCAGGGAGCCGGGTGCGCTGGGAATTGATGCACATCCAGCCGCCGTGGGCGCGCTCAAAGACCTGAGTAAAAACACCCTTCTCGTCCACCTGGGCGGAGCCAACCTTATGGTGCATCGTGTAGGTGCCGTTGACCACTGCGATATCGCCCATCATGCGCACGGTAATCACCTTCTGCTCAAGATGAAGGGTTTTGTCCTCGCCGGTGATCAACTGGGCCAGTTGCTGGTTGCGGGTGGTGATGTCGCCAACAGCGGAGACATCGACGAACAAGGGGGATAGCACCAGTTCAAGCGCGTACTGGTCGCGCACGTTGATGGCGTTGTCCCAGGCATCTTCAATCTTCTGGAACTCAAAAGTTGCCGGGCTTTCAGCCGAGGTGACGGCGGGCTGAGGCGCGGCCTGAGCCGGCGCAGGATTCTGAGCTACGGCAGAGCAGCATGAAAGCAGAAATACAGAAAAGCCAGCCACAAGACGAGTCATACGCACCACGAACTCCAGCCTAGACAATCTTCAGTTGTCAGATTTCAGTAAAGAACCCCGTATTTCCGTTCTGACAACTGTCCACAATAATAATATCTCCTGGACTCGGCTGTGAGGAGCCATAAAAAAGCAACATTAGGGCCTAGTTCAGTGTTTGTAAATGTTCGGGCTCGTGAAGGGTAACCAGGGAATCTTCAATGGAAATCCACCCCTCTTTGCGGAACTGGCCCAGTGTACGGGTGACGGTTTCGCGAGTGGTGCAGGCCATGGAAGCCATTTCCTCGTGGGTGAGCAGCAGCGGAAAGCGGAAGCCGCCTCCATCGAGGTGTTCGCCGATCTGGTGGGCCAGTTCGAGGAGCAGTCGCCCCAGTCGGGCGGCGACGGTCTCTGCCAGGGCGATACGGCAGGCATCCTGCAGGGCGAAACGGTACTCCTGACAGATGCACTGGACAGCACGCATCTGGGCTTCTTTATGGGTACGCAGAAAGACGAGGAACCGGTCGCGCTCGACGGGACGGAGCTGGGCGGCGGTAAGCGTTTCCGCCGAAACCTCATAGACGCCATGGGACAGAACAGCATACAGGCCCAGCATGGAGCCCGGTCCGGCAACACGGACGATCATCTGGCGATCTTGAAGATGCCCGGCGGTGAGTTTGAGATAACCGCCGCAGATCAGGTAAAGGCAGCGTGCATCCTCGCCCTGATTGAAGAGGGAGGCTTGCGCAGGAAGGGAGACGGTGCTGGTGGCCAACTCAAGATCGGCCAGTACGGCGCTACCCAAGGAGCAGAACCAGCCGGGGCGTCGATTGGAACAGGCGGCGCATCCCACCGGTACCTGCCGCGCGATGTGCTTTTGCCGTGTTTGCCCTGCTGCCGAGTTCTCTGAATGCGCCATGGTTTTGTCCCGTCCGCCGCCGGTCCAATCTCTCCATCGCGGTTCTTGACTCGCCCCTGCACACAGCGCAAGGGCCGAAACGAGATGGGAATGCCCTGGCCTCCTGGGGAAGAGACTCTACCTGAAGAGAGTTTGCCGGAATCACAGCCGCCGTGGATGTGATGGGCCTCACGTCTATGCAACGCCCCAAAAGCTGGTAATTCTTCCTGAGCGTTCCTGTTTATGCACACGTTTCCAATGACTGCGGGGAACGGTATGCCGACAATTAAGCAGGGAGAAGCGGGTATGGATAAATGCCGGAGAGTTGAACAAATTCATTTCGCAAAGGTGTGAAGCTATCGGGTTATACACAGCCGCCAAGCCATCATTTTTTGTTCTTCCGCCGCAAGGAAGACCACCCTTCCGTTCAGGTATTGGAGGTTTCTTGAGGCGGTAGTGCAATTGCCCGGGGGGCGGTTTTGTGTGGCAGGTTGGGGTATTTATGCGCAAAAGGGAATCCACGTCACTTTTGAACTGGAAAGCCTGACTCAAAATGAACAGCCCCTAGATATGTGATGGACATCACCGTTTGGCGTATAGGACAGAACATAGGATTCAGCCCATAAGTGATGCTCCGCACATCGAGCACCTCTGGCAACTGAGTCACCGGCAATAGCTTCCGAAGGCGATGTTTCCAATGGGAAATTGGTCATCATGAGCGATTGGACGCCGGTATATTCCTTTGCGGAAGCGGCTATGAGAGCATCCGAGGCGGTACTGAATGCATAGAAAAGGGCCTTTTACGCAATTACCGATTGGTGCGGCTCCGGGCAAGTGGCCGGGGTTGCGAGCTTGTTTGATGTTCTTGCTGGGCGCAGGAATGTTATGTGTCCCCGTGCTGGCAGCACCGGCGCCCGGCGATAAGCCGGCCACCGCGAAGGCCAAGGACGTTTCGCCCGCGGATTACGTGGGCGGCGAAACCTGCGCAACGTGCCACGATGAAGTGGCGAAAGGGTTTGCCACCAATCCTCACACCAACCTCGCCAAGCTGCACGGCAACAAAGGAACTACCTGCGAGAGTTGTCACGGCGCGGGCCGTTTGCACGTAGAAGGCGGCGGCGATACGACCAAGATTTTCAATCCCTCCAAAGCTACAGCCAAAGAGATTGACGAGAATTGCCTTGGTTGCCATCAAGGCAAGCACCAGAACTTTGAGCGCTCGGCGCACGGCGAGGGCAACGTAAGTTGCATCAGTTGCCACAGCATTCATGCCAGCAGCAGCGAGTCTCTGCTAAAGGCTCCCCAGCCCACGCTGTGCTTCCAATGCCACACGGACATCAAGCCGCAGTTCTCCATGCCCTTCCACCACAAGGTGAACGAAGGGCTGGTGCAATGCACGGACTGCCACGATGCGCACGGTACCTTCGGCAAAAAGGCCGTGATGTCGTCCACGCAGCAGGACCTGGTATGCACCAAGTGCCACACCGAAACGGCTGGACCATTTGTGTATGAGCACGCAGCCGTAAAGACCGAGGGCTGCACAGCCTGCCACACACCGCACGGAGGGCCGAATCCACGCCTTCTGAACCGCGCGAATGTGAACACGATTTGCCTGCAGTGCCACTCCCCGTCGATGAGCTTTACGACGCATACGCCCACCGGGCCGGGGCACAACCAGGCAACGCAGTATCAGGCGTGCACCATATGCCACACATCCATTCATGGCTCCAACGTGAGCAATGTTTTCTTTAATCCGGAATAGTAAGGGGGCGAGCGATGACAATACAGACGAATTCTCAGAAGTGTCTGGGTAGGTCGCCGGCCGGGCTTTGCGTTTCCCGGTTGTGCACCCTTACCCTTGCGGTAATCCTTTTAACAGGCGGGGCGGCCGCCGGCTTTGGGCAAGCCCAGCCGGATGCGCCCAAACCCGCAAAACCAGTCGCAGAGAAGCCGGCCAAAGTGGCAGGCGAAACGATCTCGCACGGCTACCTGGTGCACCAGTCCCTCGAAGTGGGCGGGCGCTACACCACAGTAAACGGCAGTCAGGCCATGTGGAATACGCTGGTCAACCAAGGCAGCGGCGGACGCATTCTCGCACAGTCACTGGAACTGCATTCGGTCAATCCGTCCAAGACGCCGTTTTTAGACAATTTGACCACCTACAGCACCGGATACGGCGGCGACCCGTACGATGTATCCTGGCTGAAGATGAACAAGGGCCGGTGGTATGACTTTGCGGGCAGCTTCCGGCGGGACCGCAATTATTTCGACGACAACCAGCTGGCCAGCTCTCTGATAACGAACTACACATCGACGGCGCCTGTTCTGGTCAGCGAGCCAGATTCGTTGCATTTGTTCAATACAGTGCGGCGCAATACCGACGTCAAACTCACGCTGCTGCCGCTTGCAATGGTTAACTTCCGCGTCGGGTACAATCACGGCACGCACGAGGGCCCCACGTATTCCACGGTTCATAACGGCGGTGACGTGCAGGTTCTCAACTGGTTCCGCAAGGGAACAGACACCTACAACGGCGGCGTGGACGTAAAGCTGGCCAAGCGCACAACGTTCAGCTACGACCAGTTCCTCGTCTATTACAGGGGCGATTCGACCTTCCAGTTGGCGGGGGCAAACTACACGCTCAACACCACCACTACGCCGGTCTCTCTGGGCGTCGATGTATTGGGCGGCACCACCACCTGCGGCAGCACGAGCACTACGGTCCTGGCCAACGGTACAAAGTTGACAGCGCCATTGCCGCTGGAGGTATCGAACGGCGTGGTCAGCCAATACTGCACCGGGACCATTACGCAGAGTCAATATGCGCCGACCCGGACGCACTTTCCTACCGAGCAGTTGCGCTTTAACTCGCACTACTTTGAAAGGGTTTCCTTTAATGGACGCGTACTTTACAGCGGCGACACCAGCACCGTGAAGAGCTTCAACGAGACCTTCAACGGATTGGGTCGCGGCAACGTGCGCCAGACCATTGAAACCGGAGGGGGCGCCAACGGCCTGTTTGCCAGAAATAAACGGATTAACACCAGCGGCGACTTCAACGTGATAGCCGAGCTGAGCAAGAAGCTCACTTTCTCCGACGCCTTCAGTTCGTGGGATTCGAGGACCTGGGGCACTACCAACACCAGTACAACAACATGGACGGGTAATTCGGGATCAGTGGGGCCGCCGATTGTCCCGACGACCACCATGCTGACGCCGCTGAATGATCCAACGGTTACCACCTCGGTTGCAAACGCCACCGTGGCAACCTGGATAGGCAACGTCACTACGCCCGCGTTCCTTAGCCAGAAGGTGCTGCAGAACACCGCAATGTTCACGGATACACTCAGCTCGAAGGCCAAGGTGTCTGTAGGATGGCGCTACAAGGTTCGTGCGATCAGCGATCCCCATGCAACCAAACTGACCTGGAACGAGAACTGGGGACTGTATGGCGCCGTATTCCAGCCAGCCAAAATCGTGAAGGTTAACCTCAACTTCGACATGATGAAGTCGGCGTACGTCAGCGGGAGCGCGGTTGATTCAGAGACTTCGACGATCGTGGCATTGCTTCCCAGCAATACGTTCACCCGCATTGCGCCAGACAGGTCGTATAACTTCCGGGCGCGGGCGACCATCAAGCCAGCCAAATGGGTTGACTTTGCCGTCGCGACCAAAGTTTACATGGCGATGAACGACGATCCGATGGTCAACCACCAGGAGCACAACAACGATGTCAGCTTCGCGACTTCGATCCATCCGAACGAGCAGTTGAGCGTGGACTTCAACTACGCGTACGATAGCGTAACTTCGTCAACCAACCTGTGCTACATTTTTACGGCGAATGCCAACGCACCGCTTCCAATGGGCGCATCCAACGTGGGAACATGCACCGTCGCCAATAGCCCCACCGGCTACGGCGGCTCAAACAGTTTGTATATGGGCTATGGGACATACAACGCTCCGACGAACTTCTTCTCCGGATCGTTTAACTATGCGCCTTCGAAGGTTTTACACTTCAACGGAGGCGTGCGGTTGAACGATGTAAACGGTACGGTGGAGATGCTCAATCCGCTGATGGCTCCCGGCGGGCTTCAATCCCGTTATCTGATACCCTTCGCCGATGTGGAGTACAAGATTACGTCGGATTGGGCATGGCACGCCAACTGGGTCCGTAACGACTATCTCGAAACGGGAGCAGCGAGTCCGACTCTTCCGTCACGCAATACCCATGGGGACATCGTTACCCTGGGCGTGAAGTACGCATTCTAATCACCGGGGGTGGACTGGGTTCAGTGTTTCGCCAGTCCGCCCCTTTTTTCTGCCCGCTCTGTCTTCCAGGATTTCAGCGACTAATTCCAGTCGACGGGGTTGATGTATGAAGTAGGTAACGCTCGGCAGGGGTTCTCCCACTCAACCTGGCCGACTGAAACTCAAGGAGAGTTGTTATGACAAAGATGATTCGATCCCTGTTTGTGTTGGCCATTGTGATGTCACTGGCCGGCGTCGTGGGCTTCGCGCAATCCCCAGGCGAAGCGACCTACAAAGCCAAGTGTGCAATGTGTCACGGAGCTGCCGGCACTCCCAGCGCCGGAATGGCCAAATCGATGGGCATCAAGGCTGCCTCCGATCCCGGCATCAAGATGCTCACCGTGGCCCAAATGATTGCCGCGGTGAAAAACGGCAAGGGCAAGATGAGGCCGATTTCCGGATTGACGGATGCGCAGATCAAGGAAGCAGTGGAGTTTTACCGGACCTTTTGCTGGCCCGTTAAACATACATAATCAGGTGGCCAATGATCGCGGCTTGAAGTAGCAGGTAGAATAAGACTGGGAAGTTCAATCAGGCCCGCCGGCTTCGGCGGGCCGTCCATTTGAGAGTGGGGGTAAGGTGCCAGCATTTCAAAAAATCCGTGAAGGCTGGGTGCGCCCAGCGCTGTTTTTCGGCAACAATCCCATCAGCCTGGCCGGGGGAGCGATCACCACCGCCGCTGGCGTGACCATGATTGCCTACTGGCTGGTGGAATTGTTCGGCCGGTCCAATGACAACCCCTATCTGGGCATCATCTTTTTCCTGTTTCTGCCGGCCCTGTTCATTACCGGATTGATTCTGATTCCTTTGGGCCTGTTTCTACGGCGCAGAAAGCTGCAACAGGCCGGGCTCATTCCGCTGGAATTTCCCAGGGTCGATTTCAACGACAGGATTTTTCGTCATGGGGTGGATATTGTTCTGGCAGCCACCATCGTCAACCTGCTGGTGGTGTCTGTGGCCAGCTATCGCGGCTCGGCCTATATGGATTCGCCGCAGTTCTGCGGCCAGAGCTGTCATGTGATGCACCCGGAGTACACAGCTTACAAGATTTCCGCGCACTCCCATGTGGATTGCGTGGCTTGCCACATTGGTTCGGGCGTGTCAGCGTATTTTTCCGCCAAGGTGAACGGAACCAAACAGATTTTTGAAGTCACGTTTGATCGCTACCCCACGCCGATACCGTCGCCTGTTGAGAGCCTGCGCCCGGCGCGGTATACCTGCGAGGGCTGCCACACGCCGGCCAAGTTCATTGGCGAAAAGCTGTTGGTGAAATCGAGTTTTGCCGACGACGAAAAGAATACCGAAACCCAGACGGTAGTGGTGCTGCATTTGGGCGGGCGGGATTCGCTCTCGCATCTGACGGGTATTCACGGCGTACATCTGGGGCACATCGAGTATGTCGCCACGGATCCAACCCGGACCTCAATTCCGTGGGTGCAGAAGCGGAATGACGACGGCACGGAGACGGTGTTTGCCACCGCCGCGGCGGGTTCTGGCGTGCCGCAGGGCGAACGGCGAGTAATGGACTGCATCGACTGCCACAACCGCGCGGCGCACACCTTTATGACGGCGGAAGACGCGCTCAACCGGGCCATGGCAGAGGGCGCGGTGAGTCCCGAGCTGCCCTGGGTTCACAAAAAGGGCCTGGAACTGCTCAAGGGCAATTACGCGAGCGAAGCCGAGGCAATCGCTCAGATTCCCGCGCAGCTTGAAGCTTTCTATCGCTCCGAGCATCCCGAGGTGCTGGCCACAAAGGCAGCGCTGGTGAAGTCGGCGGGCGAGCAACTTGCAATTCTCTACAGCCAGAACGTTTTTCCATTTATGAAGGTGACGTGGGGCACGCATCCCAACCACATCGGCCACATGAGTTATCCGGGCTGCTGGCGCTGTCACGACGGCGAGCATTCCGCCAAGAACGGCACGAGCATTACCCAGGACTGCGCGGCCTGCCACAATCTGCTGGCCACGGACGAACCAAAACCCAAGGTGCTCTCCGATCTGGGCATCCAGTAGAAAGTTCACATCAAGGCCGGAAGAAAGCAAGCGGCCTTGATGGCCGCCCGCATTTCCGCGCTGACGCCAGCCCTGACGTGATAGGCTGGCCTTTCAGTTTGAAGGAGCTCATCACGTGGCATCCAACCAGCCCATTCACTACAATCTTGTTGCTGCGGCCCACGCCGCAATGATCGAGAACGGTTTTCAACCAGACTTCCCCCCTGGATCTGATAAAGAACTGGCCGCGATCCAGGCTCATCCCGAGTTACCCGCAGCCCAGGGCGCGCAGGATCTGCGCGGCTACCTCTGGTCCTCGATCGACAATGATACCTCCAAGGACCTGGACCAGATTGAATGGGCCGAGCAGTTGCCTGATGGCCGCATTCGCGTACTCATCGGCGTAGCTGACGTGGACGCGCGCATCACGCAGGGGACGATCCTTGACGGCCATGCCAAGAGCGAGACGACCTCGGTCTACACCGGCGTTAAAGTCTTTCCCATGCTGCCTGCCGAACTCTCCGAAGGCATCACTTCACTGAACGAGAATGAGGATCGCGTGGCGCTGGTGATCGAGTTTGCCGTAGATCAGGCGGGCACAGCTACGGACGGGAAGGCTTACCGCGCGCTCGTCCACAACCGCGCGCAACTAGCCTATAACAGCGTAGGCGCCTGGCTGGAGGGAAAAGGGCCTGCGCCGGCCAAGGTGGCCGCCAGCGCCGATCTGGCTGCGCAACTCAAACTCCAGGACACGGCTGCCCAGCGCATGGTCGGCAGCCGCTTCCAGCACGGAGCACTGGATCTGGAGACGATAGAGACGCGTCCGGTGATGCTGGCCGAGGAGGCTGTGGAGATTGCGCAGCTGGAGAAGAATCGCGCCACTTCGCTGATTGAGGAATTTATGGTCGCGGCCAACGGCGTCATCGCCCGGACCTTTGACGAGGCAGGCGTGGCCTCCATTCGCCGCATCGTGCGCACGCCCAAGCGCTGGGATCGCATCATCGAGGTGGCTGCGGGGCTGGGCACAAAGCTGCCCACCGAACCCGATTCGAAAGCCCTGAACGACTTTCTGCTGGCGCAGAAGAAGAAGGACGCGGACCACTTTCCAGACCTCTCGCTGACTATTATTAAGCTGATGGGCCCCGGCGAGTATGTGCTGGTGAAGCCCAACGAAGTTTCGCCCGGCCACTTTGGCTTGGCCGTGCAGGACTATACCCATTCGACCGCCCCCAACCGCCGCTTTCCGGATATGGTGACGCAGCGGCTGATGAAGGCCTGGCTTGCCAAGGCACCGCAGCCCTACTCCGAAGGCGACCTCAACGCCATCGCGATTCACTGCACGCTGATGGAGGACAACGCCCGCAAGGTGGAGCGCGAGATGCAGAAGCGCATCGCCGCGGTGGTGCTGCATCCGCGCATCGGCCAGAGCTTCCCCGCCATTGTCACCGACGTGAACAACTACGGCATATTTGTACGTACCCTCGACCCGCACGCGGAAGGAATGGTCGTTAGCGGTGGCAAAGGCCTGGACGTTGGCGACAAGGTAACTGCGAAGCTGGTTTCCACTGATCCGCAGCGCGGGTTTATTGATTTTGCGGTGTGAAGAGAAGAGATGGGGGTCAAGTTTGTAAGCGGCTTACATCCCCGGCGGCGGCTGCACCAGCCCGATCAGGTGGCCTTCGGGGTCGGTGAAGCCGGCGATGAGGCCGCCGCCGGGGATGGGATGGGGGCCAAAGGCCGTCTTGCCGCCCTCGCTCTCGATAAGGGCCAGCGCGGCGGCAATGTCCGTAACTGCAACATAAAACGCGACATGCTCGCGGGCTGCTTGTATCGCCCCGATGCCGCCGCCAATGCCGGAGCCGGTTTTGACCAGCGAATAGTCCTTGGTGACGGGCGTGATCTCCCAGTTGAAGACGCCTTTGTAGAATTTCTCCAGCAACTTCTGGTCGCGGCCGAGAATCTCGAAGTGTACGACGGGATGGGGCACCGGCGCAGCCTCCTCGCGAATGGATATGAATGTCACTCTACACGGTCCTGTGAAATAAATCTAATGAAAATGGTGAAGTCGAGGTTTTCCGGCTTCTGTTACGCGTGGGTCAGGAAGAGAGGTAAGAGAGTGTCTTCTTTGGCAATAAAATTCCGTCTAAGGGAATAGCAGGATTTGCGGAACTGATTTGTTGCCCAGGACATGCGTTGAGTGAAGCGCACGGAGCAGGGTGATTTATTCTAAGAAGTGGCCCACCGGTTCGACTCGCTTTTGCGTGAGCCGCCCAAAGGGATGCCGACTCCACAAAAGAGGATTAAATGCGCGTAGGTTTCTCTTGGATTGCAGCTTTACTTTTCGCTGGATTATGCGTGCCGGTATTGCCTGACTGTGCGCTTGCTCAGGAAACAAATACCGGACTGACCGCCGTTGCGGAGCTTCCCGAAGCTCCACAGCCGTCGTCCAGCCTCCTGGCTGCCAGCGCTCCACTGCCCGATTCCGGCAAATATTCTTCCTCGGCCGATCTCACTTGGCCATCTGAGCTGACCTTATTCTCAGACCTCGTGCAGGCCGTCCCGTCAGCACAGGGCACCAACCACGGCGGCCAGCACCCCAAGCCCAGCTCCAACGATGCTGTCGATGCCAACGGCGTTCCCATCCCTCTTGATCGGCGGCAACCGAAGCGCATCCTCGGCTTCATGCCCAACTTCCGCTCCGTCTCCAGCGGGGCCGCGCCCCACCCGCCAGGCTGGAAGTACAACTTCACCATCGCCACCCATCAGGCCACCGATTATTCCTCTTTCATCTTTCTCGGCATTACGTCCCTTTCCGCAGAAGGCATTAATGCGCACCCCATTCTGGGTAAGGGCGTTGACGGCTTTTATGCCTATACCTGGCGCGGATTCCTCGATAAAACCGACGGTACTTATCTCTCAGCATGGCTGTTGCCCAGCCTCATCCACGAAGACACACGTTTCTACGCCCTCGGCAATGGGCACAACATCGCAATCCGTGCTCTCTACGTGATTAGCCGGCAGGGCGTGACCCGTACCTACGGCGGCCGCCAGACGCCCAACATCGCCGGACTCGGCGGCAAGGTCCTCACCCAGGTGGTCTCCCGGACCTACTACCCCACCGGCGCGACCAGCTTCAGCGTCCTGGCCACCAAGTTCGGTTACTCCGCCATGCGCGACATAGGGTTCACCTCCATTCGCGAGTTCTATCCCGATGCCGCCGCGCACTTTGTTCGCAAGCACCGCGAGAAATTAGCCCGTGAGGCCGCGCGGGACGCTGCTTCCGTTCCCTAACTATCGGCGGGTTTCACTCGCCCACGACGATTCTCTACAAGGAGTTGCCTACATGCCGGGCTAGGGATTATCGTGATATCACCATCAGCCCGTGTTAATCTGCTCATTGCGCGACACTACTCCTTCAACTGACAATAGACCGGGCCGACCAGCTATTACCAGCGGACCGTCCGGGAATGGCTTCATGACTGGTGAATCGATGTATCCAGGTTTTCGACGTATTCCGGCAATATTCTTTACGTGCATTACCCTCCTAGCATTGCACTCCCATCTTATTTCGCAGGAACCAAGCCCCGGCCAGGCAATCGACGCCGCTGAACTTCCTCAGTCTCCGCAGGCGCAGTTTATGTTGGCCGCGGCTGAACCGCAAGCTCCTGCCGGGCAAAGTCAGGCCACTTCACAGCCGGCCCCGAGCGCCGCGCACAACCCGCTGGCAGGGTATATCAGTGGCGCTGTACTTGATGTGAACGGTGACACCGTTCCTGGAGCCACCGTCGTTCTCGAAGGCCCAGCCCCTACAGATCGCCGCACGGTCGTGGTGAAGGATAACGGATTCTTTGAATTCGAAAATCTCAAGCCGGGAGCTACCTATCACATTACCATCAGCGCCAAGGCGTTTATAAACTGGAGCTCACCCGCCTTCGTTCTTACTCCGGGCCAATATATATACCTGACGGACATCCGGCTCAAGATCGCAGGTGGGCAGACTACGGTAACTGTTTATTCTTCCTATGAACAAATCGCCACCGAACAAGT
>Ga0187873_1001803_pt1 | contig 17219 bp, 11 predicted proteins | sample June2016WEW_16_1_2_FD_133012 | JGI IMG/M metagenome (GOLD analysis project Ga0187873, IMG submission 133012) | Peatland microbial communities from SPRUCE experiment site at the Marcell Experimental Forest, Minnesota, USA - June2016WEW_16_100 | ecosystem: Environmental > Terrestrial > Soil >... | reverse complement strand
GGCGCAACCGGCGCAGGGGCCGGCCTTGTGCGGATGCGTGCCGTCTGCCCCCAGCACATCGAAGGCCATGGCGCTGATGCCCGGCATGGTCTCCTCGAACTCCTCCAACTCGCTGGCCAGGAAGCAACTGCGATGCTCTTCCTCGTCCCACGATGGGTGGCAGTTATAGCCGAAGACCAGCTCAGCGCAGATGCGGGAGACCTCGCCGGCCGCCTGCGCCGCCTGCGTGTGGCAGAGATCGCTGAGGAATTGGACTGTGCCTTCCAGGCCTTCGCTGGCCACCGGATCGTTGGGACCCTTGGCTTCCAGTTCGAGCACGTCGAGAATCTGCGCGCGCGAGGCGACCAGCCAGCAGAGCGCATCCGCTAACGCAAAGGTCACACCCTGGCGCTGGCCGTGGTAGAGCTTGCCGCCGCTGGGATCGGTGGCCTTTTGCAGGTGGTTCAACGTCCACAGCCACATCTGCATAGCCGAGGCCAGGGTGCATGCGCCGGTACCGGGTTTGCCGGAGGCGATGCGGCGCATCTCGGCGGTCCAGGCGCGGAACTGGGCGAGAAAAACTTCAGAGGTCATGGTGACGGTCAACTGGCGGCGTTGCACGGCTTCCGGGCCTTCGTAGGTAGCTTCAAGCTGTGCGTCCATCCATTTATTGCCGAGGAAGCCGGGGCAGTCCTCGGTGATGCCGTAGCCGCCCATGAGGCTGACGGCCTCGCGCAACAGATTGGCGCCGTGGCCGGTGTTCCATAGCTTGGTGGCCGGGCAAAGCACGTTGGCCTCGGCATCCTTCAGGACAAATTGCACCAGCGGGTCAGCCTCCAACTCGCGGCGGCGCGGTGTATCGGTGTCCTGCGCCTTGAGCGACGCAAGCTCGATGGCGCGCTGTTCACTTTCCTTGAGCGCCTTCAGTTCGGCGCGCCCGCCCTGGATGCCGCGCTCCTTCAGAATGGCGGTCTTATGCTTCTCGATGGGGTCCAGCTCGTCGAAGAGGCGCGCAGTGGCAAAGCCCAGCGATGTGGCCGCTTCGCCGGTGGCCCAGACGTCCACCAGCCGGTGCAATGCATCCTCGCGCTGTTGAATGCCCTGCTCGTAGCGCACCGAGCCGGGGGTTGTGCCCTCGGCTCCGCGGAAGCGCCCGCGCTGGTAGCGGATGACCGGCTCGACGGCTGACAGCAGCTTGGCCGCCGTCATGATGCCGACCGGCACGCGGGTGCGCTTGAAGACCGCCTCGATCACCTCGCCGTGGTTGTAGTTGGGGACAATGACGCCGTCCTTGACCGTGTATCCGCCGATGATACGGCTGGCGGGAACCTTCATGTTGAAGATGGGATCGCCGGTGGAAGAGAGTTGGTGAACCAGCTTTTTGGTGGGCGTGCCGTGGTCGAAGACGCCCTCGTCGGTCTCTTCCAGAATCACCATGCAACTGCCCTTGATGCGCGGGTCGTCAGAGGCGACGGCGGCGGTGACGAAGTTGGCAAAGGCGATGTTGGTGATGAAGCGGCCGCGCTTATCCACCTGTAGCCAGGGCTCCTCGCCTTTCTTCCACTCGGCTATGCGCACCTTGCCGCTCAACATGCCGGTATCGACGCCGACGTAAGGAATCGGCTCGGTGAGCGCAAAAGCGCCGCGCCATGGAATGCGGTTCTCGCCCGGCTGCGGAGGCGCAGCGAGCTTCTTGTAGCGGTTCACCTGCTCCGGCGTGCCGCGCTCGTGAATGGGCGAGAGAGCCAGAAAGCCGGCCAGGCTGGCCGTGGCCGCGCCGCCGTCTACCCAGGCCAGCTCGAAGGCCGCCAGTGACAGGGCCAGGTTCTTGGGTCCGGTGATGAAGCCGCCCTCTTCCGGCTCCATGAAGGCTGCGGTGACGCCGGCACGGTCAAAGGCATCCATCATGCTGTTCTTACCGGGGGTCCACTCATGGGTATTGCGTTCTCCGGCCGCTACCAGGCGCGCCACCGTTCCTCGCGCCACGCCGCGCGCCGACTGAATCAGCATCTGCAAATCGAAACGGTCCGCAAACCGCCATTGAATCTGGCGCACCGCGTCCCCAGGGAGAGTAAGCATGATTTTTGAATCGGATACAGCAACCGTGCCCATATTTTTTCCTCGAGTAGAGGCCCTATTGTGCCTGAAAAGAGAGGTCGCAGCAAGTGACATGTATCACTTTGGTGTGTAGGCTGCCGGACTCGCTGAAAACGGAAGAAGCAGCGAATCCTCTGTAAAGAATACGCTAATGAATTGGCCTGGGCGCGGATACGGGTTCTTCAATGTGTGACCGGCGTCACTTCCGACCGCGTAACAGAACCTATATGACAGGTAGTTGACCGGGAAGCCTGAAAACGACCGGCCTAGGAGCAATACTATGACTCATGGAATCAAAGCGGCTGCCGTGATCCTGATGGCCGCGTTTATTGCGGGGCCTGCCTTTGCGCAGTCGCCCGGTGCCGACATCTACAAAGCCAAGTGCGCCATCTGCCACGGCGCTAAGGGGCTGGCCGACACAACGATGGGCAAGAACATGAAGGTTCTCTCCTTCAAGGACCCGAAGATGCTTGCGGCCTCCGATCACCAGTTCTTTATCTCTACCAAGGAAGGCAAAGGCAAGATGCCTGCCTACAAGGACAAGCTGACCGACGCACAGATCAGGGAAGTAATCGAGTATATTCGCAAACTGCAGAAATAGCAGTGCCCAAGGCAAACAACGGCTGCAAGGCGTACATCGGGAGAGACGGGCCGCATGCCTTTCTCTCCCGCGCCTGTGCCGGGGCCGGCTTTTTTTGCGTTAGACCTGAAAGCGTAAGGATCGATCGGAGCCAAGATGAAGACTGCTTCCTCCATTGCGCTCGCACTTGGAACGCTTCTGGTTTTCGCGACGCCGCGCGTCGCTATGGCGGAGGCCGATTGCCTCGAATGCCATGGGGACAAAGTGGATGCCAGTACCTTTGGCGCCAGCCTGCACGGCAGCCTGAAGTGCGGCGATTGCCACAGCACCATCAAGGATTATCCCCATCCGGATCAGGTGACGCCGGTCAAGTGCGAGAGCTGCCATACCGGCGAGGCGGAGGGGCTGGTGGGAAGCGTGCATGCCAACCGGGCCGAACATCCCTGCACCAGTTGCCACGGTGACGCTCACGCCATCTTTCCCAAAGGCGATCCCCGGTCGGCGGTCTACCCGCTCAACATTCCGCACACCTGCGGCGCCTGCCACGGCAACGATGATCTGGCCAAAAAGCATGGCCTGCCCAACGTCTATCCGCTGTATATCGATTCCATCCACGGGTTCGCGCTCAGCAAAGAGGGGCTGCTGGTGGCGGCCAATTGCCAGAGCTGCCACGGATCGCATCACATTCTGAGCCACAAGGATACGCAAAGCCCCACATACAAGGCCAATGTTCCCAAGACCTGCGGCAACTGCCACGCGGGCATCACTGCCGACTATATGGGCGGAGTGCACGGAAAGGCGGTCGCGGCCGGCCATCTGGATGCGCCGGTATGCTCGGATTGCCACACAGCGCACGCCATCGAGCAGCCAACGGCGGCGGCCTTCCGCATGCAATCCACGCCCATTTGCGGTAATTGCCACAAGGATAAGTTTTCTACCTACCGGGATACTTTCCACTCACAGTTGGGCTCGCTGGGCGGTTACGTGGAGACGGCCCGTTGCTGGGACTGCCACGGAGCGCATAATGTATTGCCCGCAAACGATCCCCGATCTCCGATTGCCCCGGCCAACCTGATCAAAACCTGCGGACGTTGCCATGAGGGCGCCAACGCCAGCTTCGTGCAGTATCAGCCTCATGCCAACGCGCGCAATCGCAAGCTGAATCCGGCCCTCTACTATATCCGCTTGTTTATGAATCTGCTGCTGGCAGGCGTACTGACGTTCTTCGTGATTCACACCATCCTGTGGCTGATCCGCTCGCGATACCAACAGGTTAAAACACGGTCGGCAAAGGGAGGCAAGAATGGCTGATCTCAAACAAGATACAAGTAGAGCGCCAAGCCACGCCGGGGAGCGGTATTTCATGCGCTTTACGCGCGCGCAGAGATACATGCATGCCGTCCTGTTTACCACCTTTCTGGGACTGGCGGCCACCGGGCTGCCCATGCGCTTCAGCGAGAGCTTCTGGGCGAGGAAATTTGCCAGCGGTGTGGGCGGATTCGGAACCATTATCTTCTTTCACAAGTTCTTCGCCTTGGTCCTGACCGTGGCCTTTCTCATCCACTTGAAAGAAGTCTTCACCCGCGCGTTTGTTCGCCGGGAAAAGGGCATCTTCTGGGGAAAGACTTCCATGGTGGCCAACTGGAAGGATGTGAAGGATCTCTTCGGCCACATTCGCTGGTTTTTAGGACTGGGACCCAAGCCGCAGTTCGAGCGTTATGCCTATTGGGAGAAGTTCGATTACTGGGCGGTCTTCTGGGGCATGATCGTCATCGGCTTTTCAGGATATGCCATGTGGTTTGCTCCCTTCTTTGCCCGCTTCCTGCCCGGTTGGGCGTTGAACGCCGTGCTGGTAATTCACAGCGAGGAAGGTCTGCTGGCCATTCTGTTCATCTTTTCCATCCACTTCGTTAACACCCATCTGCGCCCCGACAGTTTTCCCATGGACATGGTGATTTTTACCGGCGTGGAGAGCGAGGAAGAGTTCAAGAACAAGCGCCCGGAGGAGTACCAACGAGTTGCAGCCCAGAGAAAGCTGGAGACCAGGCTCGGGGTCCAGCCGCCGCTCTGGCTGCTCAATTTCTCCAAAGCGGTCGGTTACACGGCGATCTTCATCGGTCTGCTGCTGCTGGTGCTGACCCTGAGCGCATATTTCGGGGGTTGAACGAGCATTCCGTTTACCTGGTTTCTGCAAAGGGAGGCCAGGGCTCTCGAAGTACTGGTCGAGTAGGCGACTGATTATTCCCTTGACTATATATGTAAAGAACTACATAATTAGTGCATGAGCTGGCAAGTCGAGTTCACGGACGAATTCGGTGACTGGTGGGACGGGTTGACGGTCGAAGAACAGGACAGCATTGATTCCGCCGTGTACATGCTAGAGGATGCGGGTCCGGCGCTTACCAGGCCCTATGCTGACACGGTTCATGGCTCGAATTTTCCCAATATGCGCGAACTGCGAATTCAGCATGAAGGACGTCCTTACCGTGTCCTATACGCATTCGATCCGCGCCGTACGGGGATTCTATTGATTGGCGGCGACAAGACAGGCAATCCCCGCTGGTATCGGGAGTTTGTGCCGAAAGCGGATGCAATCTATACGCAGCACCTGCGTGAAATTGGAGAGGAGTAGAGATGGCGAGAAATTTTGAAGAGTTGCGGGCGAAGATGTCTCCGGAACGCCGGGCGCGGAATATTGCTCGAGCCAAAGAGGAGCTTACCAAGATGCCGCTGCACCAGCTTCGCAACGCCCGCGAAATGACGCAGACCCGTCTGGCGGAGGTGCTGGAGATGGACCAGGGCAACATTTCCAAACTGGAAAAGCGCACCGATATGTACCTCAGCACCCTGCGCAGCTACGTCGAAGCGATGGGCGGGGCTCTGGAGATTCGCGCCATATTCCCCGACGGAGAAGTTAAGATCGACCTGCTGAACCAACTGTCGGCCTGAGCACCTGCGTTGGGTTAGCCATCCATTCGGCTCCGCTGGCGGTTGGCGATGTGACTCCAGTCACTGCGAGTTAGAGCGCCTAGGCGTCTCCTCAAAGGCGTGAACACTTCCAGAAGCATCCTCGCCTCAACACTTGCTTTGTCCCTGTTTTGTTGCACATGTGCGGCTCACGCCGAACAGAAGCCCAAGGACAAGGACTGCCTTGCCTGCCACTCCGATGTGGTGGATGAAGGCAAGCTGAGGCAATCCATTCACGGCGGTAAGTTTGCCTGCGTGGATTGCCACAAGGATGTGAAGGGCCTGGCCCATGAGACCACGCCCAAGAAGGTCACCTGCGCCGAGTGCCATGCCGATGCACAGCAGGCTTACGCGCACAGTCTGCACTTCACCGCGAAGCCGGGCGCGGCCGCGGCGGCAAACTGCCAGGATTGCCATGGAGGCGCGCACGAGATTCTGGCCGCCAGCGATGCCAAGTCGCCGGTCAATCATGACAACATCCCCGCCACCTGCGGCCGGTGCCACGGGCAGAAGTTTCTGATGGAGTCGAACGGGGAGAGCGGCCAGCCGTTTATCTCCTACCAACAGAGCGTGCATGGGCTGGCCATCGAGAAGGGGTCGAAAAAGGCCGCAGTATGCACCGATTGCCACGGCTCGCACGAGATTCTCCCGGCGAACGACGCCAAGTCGCCGATTTATAAATTTAATGTTCCCAGCACCTGCGGCAAGTGCCACGGCACAATCCAGCAGACATTCGTAGAGAGCATTCACGGTCAGGCCATCGCGCGCGGAAACGGGCTGGCTCCGGTTTGCACGGATTGTCATGGAATCCACTCCATCAAGGCGCACATCGATCCCAATTCGTCGGTTTCAGAGCAGAACATTGCGCGCGCCACCTGCGCGCGCTGCCATGAGGGAGTACGCCTCTCGCAGGAGTTCGGACTGGCTGGAAACCGCGTGACCAGTTACCTGGACAGTTACCACGGGCTGGCCTCCGAGGGCGGCTCGGCGGTAGTGGCAAACTGCGCCAGTTGCCACGGCGTGCATAACATTTACCCTTCCAGCGATCCACGCTCCACCATCAATAAAGTCAACCTTGACACTACCTGCGGCCAGTGTCACAAGGGAGTTACGCAGAAGTTCACCCTGACTAAGGTCCACATGGATCAAGGCGTATCGAAGGACATCGGTTCAATTGCCGTGCGTTGGGTGAGATGGATTTACCTGGCATTGATTCTTGTCGTGATCGGCGTTATGTTCCTGCACAACGCGATCATCTGGCAAAGCAAGGCCAGGGCACTGCGGGCCATGCAGAATCCCAAGATGATGCGCATGAGCACCAACCAGCGCTGGCAGCACCTGATTCTACTTACCAGCTTTATTGTTCTGGTGATTACCGGATTTGCCCTCAAGTTCCCCAACTCGTGGCTGGCCGATGTGCTGGCCATGGGCGAGAGGCTGCGTAGCATCACGCATCGCGTGGCGGGAGTAATCCTGATCGGCGCCGGCATTTATCACATCTTTTATCTGGCGATCACCAAAGAAGGACGGCGGCTGATCCGCGACGTTGCTCCGCGGCCCAGGGATGCCTTCGATGCCTGGGCGACGATGCGCTATTACCTCGGCCTGGGCGGCGAAAAGCCCAAGTTCGGCCGCTTCAACTATGCGGAGAAGGCCGAGTACTGGGCGCTGGTCTGGGGCACGGCGCTGATGGCGGTTACCGGCGTGATGATGTGGGCCAACGTGTCGACGGGAAATCTATTGGCGCGCTGGTGGGTTGACGTGGCCACCGCCATACACTTTTACGAGGCGATTCTGGCCACGCTGGCGATTGTGGTGTGGCACTTCTACCAGGTCTTCCTTGATCCGGATATCTATCCGATGAACTGGGCCTGGTGGGATGGCAAGATGCCGGTCGAGCACTATCGCCACGAGCATGAATTGGATGCGGAAGCATTGGCCGGGTCCGAGGCGGAGGCGCACGCGGACGGAGGCTCTGGAACAAAGGCCAAAACAGAACAGCCAAAGAGGTAAGCTTGGCGGTAAAGATGAATTGATGGATTCTCCGAAGCGGTGGCGTCGCGGTGGCGCCAGTCGCTCCGTCTGACCGGAGAACCGAGGCCTTCATAGCTTATTGAAAACCATATTTTGAAATGTGCGAAACATTCGGATAAACGCGGTGTTTGTGATAGTAAGTGGTTGATGGAACGCGATTTCGAACGATTATCTTGACAGTGCCGGGGCCGTGATTTACGTTTTAGGGGCTTGAAGATTGCTTTCCCAAATCATCATGAGAGGTAAAAGGTATATGGCTCAGGTGCGGAGGTCTAGCGCATTGGCATTCGCTGTAGCTGGGGTGTTTTTGTGCATTGAGCTGGGTGCCCAGTCAGGCGATCCGGCGACGCTCATCCAGCAGAAGCTGGTCTCGCAAATCAATCTGACAAAGGCCACAGCCGACCGCTCGGACATTGTAACGGCAGGCGACGTTGTGGTTTTGCAGAAGGATGGGCTGATGATGTGCAGTACGGCCTCCTCTTATGCATTTTCAAACACTTATAGCAACGGGGTATTAACTGCCAATTATAAGAATCAAGCCAGGGACGCGGGGAAATCGTACATGAAGTCCTTTGGCTTAAGTAAATTGGGGTTGGGGGGCGGGGCTAGCCCAACCGATGCAGCCAACAACGCTTGCCCGTCGCGAAAGTTTGTTGCTGGAGAGAAGTTCTGGGTGACCGGGATTGTGGCTCAAAGGGACGGGATTCTCGTCAGCACCTTCAGCGATCCCTACCCAGATCCGTCGGGAAATCAGGTTCGCTACTATGGGGAGATCAAGTTCCCGTTTGCTAAGGGGTCCGTACCGCAGGTAGACGATTTTGTGAAGACAGTTTCCGAGGTCATCACGGTTCAGCCTGCGGAGGATCAGGGAAATCAGGGCGATCAGGGCAGTCAACCGGCAGCGGCTCCTGAAGCTGCGGCTCCGACGCCGGATATTGCTCCTCCGCCTCCGCCGGCCGATACCCCACCGCCAACCATCGCCCTTGGCCAGACCAAGGATGAGGTGATTGCCGGCTTCGGGCAGCCAATGAGAATAGCCAAGCTGGGAGCGAAGGAAATCTTCTATTACAAGGATATGAAGGTGACTTTTACGAATGGAAAAGTCAGCAATGTTGAGTAGAACGTTTGCACTACCGGGATGGAGCAAGGCTCCAAAGGGGGCAAGTTAAAGATGGCGTGTACGGCCCTTCATCAACCCGACTGGACAACGCCTGGACGGAGATTTAAACTCTGTGCGCTGGTTGAATGTTCCCTCCCACAACCCATGAAAGGTAGGAGGCATATGGCTCAGGTGCGGAGGTTTAGCGCATTGGCATTCGCCGTGGCAACGGCGTTTTTGTGTGTAGGGCTGGCAGCCCAGGCAGGCGATCCGGCCGCGATTCAGCAACAGCTCAACGCGCAGTTCAGACTAACGACCACGACCGCCGATCGTTCGGATATTGTGACCGCCGGGGATGTGGTTACCATTCACAAGCCGGGGCTGGTTATGTTTTCCGGTACATTGGTGCCGCCAACAAATAACTACAGGGATGGAAGAATCACGCCGGGTTTTGCAACAGCGTTAATTACTGCCAACCCGAATACCGTGCAGCGCACGTTTATGCCGGAGGAACAATGCTGGGTTACGGGGATTAAAGTTCAGAGGGATGGGGTGATTTTCTCGCTTTTGAGCGACCCCTTCGATAACATCCGCTATTACGGCGATCTAAAGGTCGTCTTCCCAAACAAGAGGGTAGTTCCTCCCGTCGATAGCATGATGCAAACCATTGCCGAGGTGCTAACGGTAGTGCCGCAGGATAATCAGGGTGGACTAGCTGCGCCGGAAGCTCAACCGGCACCTATCACCGGGCAGTACTTCTTGAAACAGACCGGAGCTCACCTCGTTCTTCAGCCTGATGGGTCCTTTATCTTTACAGCCGTGAATGGCGTTCAAAGCACTGGTCAATACACAGTCAATGAAGATACGTTAGCTTTGACGTATAGTGCAACTGGGCGCGTCGCATACTTCAAGATTCAGGGAGACACGTTAGTGGCCAACTCCGGCATGGCCTGGGTCAGGACGGGAGATGTGCAGGGCTCAGATGCCGAGCCTGCTCCGGCATCCGATACAGAGGCTGCACCATATTCCTCTCCGCCGCCTCCACCGGACATCGCTCCGCCGCCTACGCCGGCCGATACTCCCCCGCCGACTATCGCATTGGGCCAGACCAAGGATACGGTGATTGCCGCCTTCGGGCAGCCGATGAGAATTGCCAAACTGGGAGTGAAAGAAATCTTCTATTACAAGGATATGAAGGTAACTTTCACAAATGGGAAAGTCAGCAATGTTGAGTAGAGCGTTTGCGCGGTCTCTGGCCTAAGCCAGGCTCGCGCTGCAATGTTCGTACAGCAGGTTGGCGCTTCGTGACTGGGGCGCCGGACCAGAACAATGAAAGGGAAAAGAGGATCCGATGACGAGACAACTTCTTCGCAGGGTTATTCGCAAAGGCTCTGCAGTACTGATTCTTGCAGGACTTCTGGTATTCGGCGCGGTGGGCAAAGCAGCCGCAGGAAACAAGCCCACCGGCGGCGGTGCCTCGCATGGGCCGACTGGCGGCGGCGCTTCGCACGGGCCGACCGGCGGCGGCGCGTCACATGGACCGACCGGCGGCGGGGCATCGCACGGACCGACCGGCGGCGGGGCATCGCATGGACCGACTGGCGGTGGGGCATCGCATGGGCCGACGACTGGCGGGGCGTCGCATGGGCCGACGACTGGCGGAATTTTTAGCGGCGGCGGGGGAGTACGCGGATCAAGCAATTTGCCTGCCACGCATGGACCCACCACCGGCGGAACAGCCACGCACGGACCAACCACTGGCGGGACAGCCACGCATGGCCCGACCACCGGCGGAACCACTGCCACGCATGGGCCGACGACCGGCGGAGCCACTATTTCGCATGGACCAACCACTGGCGGAGCCACCAACATGAATACCGGCGGGGGCGGGACCACCACGCACGGACCGACCACTGGCGGAGCCACCACGCATGGGCCAACGACCGGCGGGTCCACCTTTAGCACGACCGGCGGGGGCGGGACTACCACACATGGACCAACCACTGGCGGGTCCACCACACATGGACCGACGACCGGCGGAACCACAACATCGCATGGACCGACCACTGGCGGGGCCACCAACATGAATACTGGCGGGGGCGGGACCACCACGCACGGGCCAACGACCGGCGGGGCTACCACGTCGCACGGACCGACGACCGGCGGAACCACAACATCGCATGGACCGACGACCGGCGGGGCCACCAACATGACTAATGGCGGCGGCGGGACCACCACGCACGGGGCATCTATCGGCGGCACACATGCCACGGATGGCGGAATCACGCACGGACCGACGACCGGTGGAACGACGCATGGTCTCGAAATTGATGGCGTCAAAGGCGGCCGCAACGCGAACAACGGCGGCACTCATGCCACGGATGGCGGAATCACACACGGAGCCACCACCGGGGGCACGACCGGGGGCCACAACCTGAACACCGGCGGCAATACCGGTGGCCACAACCCGAACACCGGAGGTAATACCGGTGGCCACAACCTGAGCAACACCGGGGGCAATACAGGCGGGCACAACCTGAACACCGGGGGCAATACAGGCGGCCACAATCTGAACACCGGCGGGCACAACGCGAACTTCGGCAGCCACTCGAACATCGGGAATGGTCACACGCCCAGGGGCGGCCATGAGAACGTCACACACGGCGGCAGCGCCATTCGCTACCGGCCTAACGGCAGACCCAGCGACGTACACAACGTCAGTCGCGGTATGGACATCCATCACGGTCTAAACGGCAACCGCGCAATCCATGTGGAGCGCCCAGATCACAGCCGTGTCTTTGGCGAGCGTGGACGTCCGGGCTATGTGCAACGCCCGTACAGTTACCATGGCCACGATTACGGGCGCCGCAACTATGTCTACCACGGTCACACGTACAGCCGCTATTACCACGGCTATGACTATCACGGGAGGCATATGGACGTGTATGCCCCGGGCTACTACTATCACTCCGGATTTTATGGATGGGCGTATAACCCGTGGAGAAGTCCAGTCCATTATGGCTGGGGTTGGGGAGGCGCTCCCTGGTACGGATACTACGGCGGCTACTTTGCGCCGTATCCGGTGTACTACGGCGCTCCCTTCTGGCTAACGGACTATCTCATCTCTCAGGACTTGCAGGAAGCTTATACAGCCCATCAGGAGGCCGGCGAAGCGGCGCCAACACCTGCTGAGGGCGGCGGAGGGCCGATGCTTACGCCCGACGTGAAGCAGGAGATCGCCGATGAGGTAAAGGCCCAATTGGCGCTGGAGAACCAGGAAGCGCAGCAGAACGCGCAAAATCAGGACATCGACCCCGGTTCAAGTGGCGTTGCGCGCATGTTGTCTGATGGCCATAAGCACGTGTTTGTGGTTGGCAGCGCGCTGGATGTGGTGGATTCCAACCAGAACGAGTGCGCGCTGAGCGATGGCGATGTGCTTGGCCTGATGAGCCCGCCTCCGCCCGACGCGGCAGCGGCAGACCTGGTGGTGCTGGCCAGCAAGGGAGGCAATGAGTGCCCGAAATCCAGCACGGTGACAGTGCAGGTGACCGACTTGCAGGAGATGCAGAACCACATGCGCGAGCAGATCGACCAGGGACTCCAGGAGCTACAGAACAAGCAGGGCCAGGGAGGATTGCCGCAGGCTCCGCCAGCGGCGCAGGGCCCTCCAGTTCAGGCGCAGTATGCAGATGTAGCGCCTCCTGCGGACCCCAATGCCGGGGCTGAAATTCAGCAGCAGACCCAGCAGGCCGATCAGGCAGAAACGGATGTGACCAACGAAGCGGCACAGGGCGGCACACAGCCTCAATAGAACCAGGCCAAAGGAAGGCGGCTCATGATGCGCTGCAAGTGTGGTGCGTTATGAGCCGAAGGCCAACTACAACTCCGGCACATAATCGGGCTGTCTGCAAAGACAGCAGGGTGGTTGATGTGCCGTGATGAACGAACTTCAGGTGCGGGAGGGAATCAGCGATTCTCTCCCGCCTATTTTCATGCGAACATAGCAAACCCCGTTTTTTCGGTGCATGGCTATGCAAACAGGACAGGAGAGGGAAGTATGAATTTGTTCGGGATTCTTGATCCATTTTTTCACGCGTTGAGCGACGCGAAAATCATTCGCCAAACAATTTCATGGGTGATGAGGATTCAGGCGGTCATCATAGCGCTGGTAGGGTTGTATGGCTGTTACTCCATCATCAGACTGGGATTCAGGGCACGCGTTACGATTATTAATCTTGAAGGCGAGCAGGTAACCCGCTCGATAAGCATTCTCATTGGATGCATTCTACTGGCGCTTTTTGTCCTGGTCTGGGGATATTTGACGGCCGGCATTCTCGCCAAACGCGCATGTACGGTGCAGGAGATGGGGGATAGCCATTTCACCGCGCTCTCGATTTTATCTTTGATATTGCGCGCCAACGGCGAACTGGCGTTTGTTACCTATTCCCTGTTTGGTGTAGGCGGCTGCGTGTTTATCTGGATTACCAGTGAAAACCCATTTGCTGAGATGGGATTTTTGGGAGAAGTACTGCCTTTTACAGGACGCGGAGGCCCCGGCTTCCTGGGCGGAATCGAGCTGTGCATCTTCTTTCTGTTGATCGCTTTCTCCCTTATCGTCTTCTTCTATGCGCTGGCAGAATATATCGCGGCGCAGGCGGAGATTGCCGTGAATACGCGGGGATTGCGCAAGTAAGCAGTCAATAGAGTTGAAGCAATAAAAACCCGCCATCAGACAACGATGATGCTGTCTGATGGCGGGTTTTTTCGTTCTGGAATATTTTGCGCCCGGATTCTAAGCGTAATTGATGGGATGCCTGGCCAGCCACTGCTCATCGCGCACTTTGCTGATGTTTCTCAGTGCTCCGCTGGCGACACTGGCGCCGAGATGGCGGCTTTTCCATGCAACGCCCGTGGTGAGACCGATGGCGCAACCCAGCAAACCATATGCCCATGTAACAGCCGGAGATTTCCGCCGGCAGATGGGATAACCGACTAGTACGCCGACGCACGCGCCTACCACGGCGGGCAGCAGCGCGCCTTTGACCGACTCGCCAAGATAGGGAGCGAGAGGTTCTCCGTTGAGGAATTCATCCTGGCCGGAACGCGCTCCCTCAATTCCGGAGCCCACCAGCCGCCGGCCATAATTGACATTGGACTTCACCCACTCGCCCAGGGCCATATAATCTCCTCACATTCCTTGAATGCTCTTCTTAGTTTACCAGATCATCAAGCGCCGCTGAGACGCGTATTTTTCTTCTTTCTCATAATCTGGTATACAAAATGGCACTAGGGCAACGTATGGTCCAAAGAGGGAGGCAGCCAAAGCCAGACCACGCGCGTTATCATCGTCCCACTTGATTGTTGGAAGGGGGTGAGTGTGATGCGGATTGCATATGTGCTCACCACGTTGGGTATCGGCGGAGCGGAACGGCAGGCAGTGGCGCTGGCGGAGCGCATGTCGGCGCGCGGCCATGCTGTCGCACTCCTCGTCCTGCGTGGCCGCCAGCCCCAGGAGTGGACCACCACTCTCGCCTCGATTCACCTTGATATGAGCAAGAATCCGGTCAGGATCCTGTTTGGCCTGTGGAAAGCTCGTCACTTATTACGCGACTTTCAACCCGATCTGATCCACAGCCACACCTATCCAGCCAATATGACAGCCCGCCTGCTCAGGGTTTTTCTTCCGAGGACGACTGTTCTCTCCACGGTTCACAACGTCTACGAAGGCTCCCTGCTGCGCATGCTGGCCTATCGTCTTACCGACCCCCTCAGCCGCCATACCACCGCCGTGAGCCATGCCGCCGCTGCTCGCTATGTGCGCCTCAAGGCAGTGCCGGCGCACAAATGTTCGGTTCTCTCCAATGGGATCGACATCATGGAATTCACGTCCAGCCCCGAGCGCCGCATGCGTATCCGTGCCGGGATGGGAGTAAGTGAAGAGTTTGTCTGGCTGACTGCGGGACGCATCACCCCCGCCAAGGATTATCCCAACCTGCTGCGCGCCTTTGCCCGCGTCTGCTCTACCTTGCCGAGAGCTTGTCTTTGGGTCGCCGGAGAGGCGGTTGACGCTGGCTCCGCGGCAGTTCAGGCCCTGGCGGCTGATTCTGGAGCCTTTGTCCGCTGGCTGGGTTTGCGCCGCGACATGCCCGCCTTGCTGGACGCCGCCGACGGCTTTGTGCTGGCCTCGGCCTGGGAGGGAATGCCGCTGGCCCTAGGCGAGGCGATGGCCATGGAGAAGCCGATTGTGGCCACCGATGTGGGCGGCGTGCGCGAGCTGGTGGGGGAGACAGGATTCATCGTTCCCGCCAAGAGCCCGGAGGGCTTGGCCGGAGCGATGTTGGAAGCGATGCGAAGGACGCCTCAGGCCCGTGACTCCCTCGGCCGCGCGGCGCGAGAACGCGTCTTAGCCCATTTCAGCATGGACGCCAAAGCAGGAGAGTGGGAAGCGCTTTACCGGGCGGTGCTGGCACACAAGAATAGAGCGGCGCTCATTCCTGGTTAATAAACAGATGAGTTGCCCTGCCAGCCCTGCATGATACCCTTATCACCGTTTGATATATTGTCTCTTCTGCCGCTCAATCGGTTTGGTGGAAGATATGGAGAAAGTTGAATGCGAGCAGCAATTATCTTTCTTGTGATGTACTGCGTATTTTTAGGCGCGGTTGTTGGCACGGGAGGAGAGATGGCGCGGGCGCAGGACAATGCGGCGCAGAATCAGGAACAAAATGTCGTTTTAGCACTCGATAAAGGCTGGCAGTTCCGGCAGATCACAACTGGCGCCGAGCAGGGAGAGAATCGCTGGCTTCCCGCTACCGTGCCGGGTGACGTGCATTTGGACCTGCTGGCCAACAAGAAGATTACGGACCCTTTCTATCGCGACAACGAGGTCAAGTTGCAATGGATTGAGCAGGAGAGCTGGGAGTACCAGTTTAGCTTCGAGGTTACGCCGGAATTGCTGGCCCGGTCTAATGTGGACCTGGTCTTCGACGGCCTCGATGGAGCTGCCGAGGTTTTCGTGAACGGCGCCAAGCTGCTCAGCGCCGGTAATAGCTTTCGTGTCTGGAGAGTGCCCGCCAAGAGCCATCTGCATGCCGGTAAGAACCTGCTGAGCATTGTTTTTCCATCGCCGATCAAGGCCGCCGCCGAGGCTGCCGCCAGCGATCCCTGGCAGCCAAAGACGAAGACCGAGGCCAAGACCTACCTTCGCAAGCCGGCCTACGAATACGGCTGGGATTGGGGCCCGCGGTTCGTGACCAGCGGCATCTGGAAGCCGGTGCGGCTGGAGGCGTGGGACAAGGCTCGCATTGTTGACTTTGCGATTCGCCAGCGCGATGTGAGCAAGGATGTTGCACATCTGGACGCGGAGATGGAGATTGAGGCTGCCAGCGCCGGCAATGCAAAAGTCAGCGTCAAGTACTCCAGCGACGACAAGCCTGTTACCCGCGTTAGCAAAGCCAGCCTCCATGCCGGGCGCAACGTAATCGATCTGCCCATCGAGATTCGCCAACCAAAGCTCTGGTACCCAGCCGGCTACGGTGAGCAGCCGCTCTATGAGTTCACCGCGCAGGTGACCACGGCCGGGCAAGAGATCGATGAGCATAAAGTCAAGACCGGTCTGCGCTCCATCGTGCTCCATCGCGTGCCGGACAAGTGGGGCCGCAGTTTTGAATTTCTAGTCAACGGCATCCCCGTCTTTGCCAAGGGCGCGGATGTGATTCCCTTCGACAGCTTTCCCAATCGCGTCACTACGGCCAACTATCGTCGCATTCTTCAGTCGGCGCGCGACGCCAACATGAACATGATTCGCCACTGGGGCGGCGGCTACTACGAGAGCGACGAGTTTTATGCGATCTGCGACGAGCTGGGCATCATGGTTTGGCAAGACTTCATGTTCGGCAACGACTGGCAGCCGGGAACCTACGCCTTCAAGCTGAACATTGAGGCCGAGGCCGAGGACCAAGTACGGCGGCTGCGCAACCACCCAAGCATTGTGATCTGGTGCGGCAACAACGAGACCGAAAGCGCCTTCGTCTGGGGGGCAAGGAATGCATTGCCCGCGGATGTAAGGTTGCAGATGTGGCAGGATTACCTTACCGAGTTCAGCGGCATTCTAGCCCGCATGGTGGCGCGGCTCACCCCGGAGACGCCTTACTGGCCCAGTTCGCCCAGCGCCGACTACGAACCCCTCAGCAACCACTACCAAAGTGGCGATCAGCATGACTGGAGCGTGTGGCACGGCCGCGTGCCCTTCAGCGAGTACGAGAAGCATCACTGGCGTTTTGTCACCGAGTTTGGCTTCCAGTCCTTCCCGGAGATGCGCACCGTGGAGAGCTTCACCCAGCCTGGAGACCGTATCGGCATATTCACGCCGGTGATGCTGGCTCACCAGAAGAACAACGAAGGCAACTCAATCATTCAAAACTACACGGCCAAGGATTATCCCGCGCCGAAGGATTTTGCCAG
>Ga0187873_1001802_pt1 | contig 17230 bp, 13 predicted proteins | sample June2016WEW_16_1_2_FD_133012 | JGI IMG/M metagenome (GOLD analysis project Ga0187873, IMG submission 133012) | Peatland microbial communities from SPRUCE experiment site at the Marcell Experimental Forest, Minnesota, USA - June2016WEW_16_100 | ecosystem: Environmental > Terrestrial > Soil >... | reverse complement strand
TCGGCAGCAGCTATCTGAGCGTCTGAATTGCCGGTCTGATAGAAGATTACGGCTTCGTTCTTGAAGTAGATGCTAGCTTGTGGCGGATTGATCTTGGCGGCTGCATCATAGGCCGCGGTTGCTTCGGGAATCTTGCCGGAGCGGGCATAGATCTCGCCCAGGCCGGCATTAGCGGCGCCCTGAGCCTGAGGATTAGGCTTTTTCGACGCGGCTTCCAGATCAAGCACCTTCTTGTAGGTTGTTTCAGCCTGGACATATTTCGCCGGGCGGTCATCGAACGGAGCAAGCTGCGCGAGGCCGAGTTGCGCCTGGCCCAACTGAGCCCATAGAACGGAGGCGTCAGGTTTGGCCGTGGTGTCACGGGTCATGAGGGACACGACATCGGTGTACTTGGCGATCCGGATTTCAATTTCCTTAGCTTCGATATCCGCCCTGGAAGCGCTGGCGCCAAGGAGCTGCTTTGCCGTATCGCGCGCACTGTCAGCGTCCTTGAAGTCCTGGCTGACGAGCTTCAGGTCGTCGTTGAGGTGCTTGATGGTCTCGTTGGCCTTCAGGATATCGGCGTTCTTCTTCTTGATTTCCGCCAACTCCTTTTGCTGCTCGGCGGGCAGCTTGTCAATATATGCTTTGCGGGACATATCGATGTCCTGCAGCACATCCTGGCCGGCAATGATCTTGACGTTGTCGATGGAGTCAATGAACTTGTCGGGCGGCGTATCGGCTGCGCGATAGATCACCATGTAGGTGCCGGGCGTTGCCGTGCCTTGATATTCGCCGGTGGAAGAGACCGGGAAGGTGAACTTGTTGGTGCGGCCCTCGTCGGTTGATAGACTTACCGATCCCGAGATTTTCGGAGCTCCTTCCGGTCCGGTAACGACACCATGGATATTGCCCGTGGGCCCCTTGGGCGGTACGGGAGCTGTGGGCGTTGTTTGGGCAAACGCGGGCAAAAGGGCGAAAGCCAACAGGCCCAACCAAAGCGAAATCGTGCGTTTCATCTGCTTCTCCTTGGGAGCGGCGCGGACCAGAAAGTTCGCGCGCTCGAAAAATCGAATTTTACCAGTCCATGACCATATAGAAACCAAGCCCGGTTACAGGTTGCGTTTGTCTGCCGTCAAATATCCTACGCTGGCTCACGCCATCGTGTTAACAATTCATGGTAGACCTTCCGGAAAGACTCCGCGTGTGGCCTGTATCACACTCTAAAATAACACCATGGCAACCACAATTCGCCCCGCAACCCGCGCGGATGTTCCGCAAATTCTGACCTACATTCGGGCGCTGGCGGCCTACGAGCGCGCGCCGGGGGCTGTGATTGCAACTGAAGCAGGCCTGGAGCGGGATGGTTTTGGCCCTAACCCTTTTTATTTCTGTCTGATGGCCGAATATGACGGTAGGGCGGCAGGCTTTGCCCTCTATTTTTACAACTACTCGACCTGGTTGGGGCGGCCTGGGATCTTCCTGGAGGATTTGTTCGTTGAGCCGGAGTTACGCGGGCGGGGAATCGGCAAGGCACTGCTCGAGCATGTGGCAGCCATCGCTGTGGAAAAGGGCTGCCAGCGCTTTGAGTGGGCGGTTCTGGACTGGAACACGCCGGCCATTGAGTTCTACCGGGCGATGGGGGCTGAGCTTATGGATGAGTGGCGGATCGTGCGCGTGTCGGGCGAGGCGCTGAAGCAGCTGGGCGGGGCGGAAGGACAGGAACCATGAACTTGCGCCGCGATAACCGCGAGAGCGAGCCACTTATTGCGTTCTCCGAGCCGAAGGCGGCTGCCCCACCGCAGGTGGTTCGCATCATCGGGGGCGGACTGGCGGGGCCGGAAGCGGCACTGACGGCGGCGCGGCTAGGTTGCGAGGTGGAGCTCTACGAGATGCGAAGAGTGGTGGACGGCAAGCCAAGGTTGACGCCAGCCCACCAGACGACTGAATTCGGCGAATTGGTCTGCTCCAACTCGTTGAAGAGCGAAACACCTGACACGGCGCCTTGGTTGCTGAAGCAGGAGATGCGGCGTGCGGGTTCAGCGCTGATACGCATTGCGGATGAATCGGCTGTACCCGCGGGCCATGCGCTGGCTGTTGATCGCGTGGAGTTTTCGCGACGGATTGCCGAGACAATTGCGGCCGAGCCGCGGATTCGCGTCTTCCGCGAAGAGGTGACGCGGCTGGATGCGCTTTATGGGGAAAACGCTAAAACAGCGGAGCTGCTCACGATTGTGGCGACTGGGCCGCTGACTTCGGATGCGCTGGGCGCGGAGGTCGAGCGCATCACCGGCACAGGCCACCTGGCCTTCTATGACTCGATCTCGCCCATCGTCGAGACCGATTCCATCGACATGGAGCGCGTTTACATGGCTGCGCGCTGGGAGAAAGGGACGGCCGACTACATCAACTGTCCGATGGACCGCGCAGAGTACGACCGCTTTTATGATGCGCTGCTAGGGGCCGAGGCTGCCGAGATCAAAGAGTGGGAAAAGGCGGATTATTTCGAAGGCTGCCTGCCCATCGAGGTGCTGGCCGCGCGGGGGCGCGACACGCTGCGATTCGGCCCGATGAAGCCGGTCGGCCTGCGCGACCCGCGTACCGGCAAGACGCCCTGGGCCGTGGTGCAACTGCGCAAGGAAAATCTGCGCGCGGACAGCTATAACTTAGTGGGCTTTCAGAACCATCTGAAGTTCAGCGAGCAGGCGCGCGTGCTGCGAATGATTCCGGGGCTGGAGAATGCGCGCTTTCTGCGCTATGGGCAGATTCATCGCAATACGTACATCTGCGCGCCGGCCTTGCTGGATGAAACACTGCGGCTGAAATGCGCGCCGGGGATTCTTGTCACAGGGCAGTTGTCGGGCGTGGAGGGGTACACGGAATCGATTGCCACTGGGCTGTTGGCGGGGATTTATGCGGCGACATTGGCGCGCGGAGAAGAACCAAGACCTGCGCCACGCGCAAGCGCGCACGGCTCGCTGGTGCATTACATTACACACGCCGACGCCAAGAACTTTCAGCCGGCCAATATGACCTTTGACCTGCTGGAGCCGCTGGAAGAAGAGCTGCGCAAGAAAGTACGAGACAAAAAGGAACGGCACCGCATACAGTGCGAACGAGCGCTGGCGGCATTTGATGCGTGGCTGGCGGCGGCTGGACGCTGATTCCAGAGACGCGCGACCAATCTCGTTTTCAATCCGTGACGCGCATCACTGCCCTTCCAGCAAGAAAAGTCTAATGCAAGATGGTCATCCGTCATCGTTCTCTTATTGTAGTGTGTGGTTTTGAACCGCACCTGGGAGCGTGGGGAAAAATGGAGGCAGGAAAATGACGAAGAAGCGCGAATGGAATCTGCTGTCGCTGGCGGGATTGCTGGGCGCGGCGGCGATTGCAGTTTGCGGGGCGCAGGCGCCCCCGGTTACGGGCGTGTGCGTTGCGAATTGCGGCTCGGGAAGCGGCAACACAAACACCACCACACACGCGGAGGCGCGGGCGTACTCGAAGTACGTTGCGTCCTATAACCGGGCGTTGAAACAGTATCAACAGGCACTCCGACAGGGTGCGACGCCACAAAGCATCTCGCTCTGCCAAAGCGCGCAGAGCTCCGTGGATGAGGCCCTGCAATACTCTCCGGGCGATGGAGACGCGCAGCTCCTGCGGCGCCGGATCATTGCATGCATCGACTCCTGCAACGGCACATTCGCGGTGAGAAACGGCGACATTGACCGGGGCATCAGCTTCTACCGTGAGGCCGAATCCGCCGACCCCGCCGACCGCGGCCTTTGGGAGCAGAGTATTGCCTGGGCAGAATCAATGCGGCAGCAGGCGATTGCCAATGCGAACGCGAAGGCCGCAGCAGACCGGGAACGGGAAAAGCAGGCGCAGGAGGATGCCCTCTGGGAACGAGGCAATCAACTTCTGAATAGCAATGATTACAAAGCCGCGGAGGCGATATGGCGCCAGGTGATCGCACTTGACCCCGAACAATCCGAAGCGTACGGCAATCTGGGATATGCACTTTCAATGCTAAACCGTGATGCGGAGGCCGTTGAAGCCTATCGCAAGTCGATTCAAGGGAACCCCAATAACACTTTTTTCATGATTCGACTTGGCATTTCTCTGGAAGTGCTGAAGCGCTATGCGGAGGCCGAGCAGGTATATCGCCAGGGGATGAAGATCGAGCCTGGCGATACGTATTCAAGAAGCTGCGGAATCAGACTGGGCTACGCCATGGCACACCAGAATCGCTTTGCGGAGGCGGAGGATTTGTACCGCAAGTCCCTGGCAATTACGCCTGGTGACGCGAGCCTGCAACATGCACTTGAGTACGTGATGGACCTGGAGACGAAGGCCCGGCAACAAGAGCAGGCAAGCCAACAGGCAACGCCCTTGATAACAGCGGGCGAAAACCTCAAGGACGCTGTCAATTCCGGCGGCGGCTCCGGAGCTACGAATGCGTCCAACTCTTCTCAATCGCAGAAAGCCCTGGACGAAGCAAATTCCACGCGCGGCGCGACGGGCCAGGGATTGCAATCGACGACTCCTGAGGGGAAGACCACAGGGCGACGTGAAGACGCTGTCGGCGGGGGAAGCAAGATATTCGACACAAAAGGGGAGAAGATCGCCGCGTCACCAATAGATTTACGAGGAATGGGCAAAGCGCCGGCGGTCGTCAAGCTGCTCTCGCACATTCCGCAAAATGACAAAGTCAAAAACGATCCGGTGATCAAGACCAGCGTTGACTGGTATAGCAAGCTGGAGAACGATAAAGCGGATAGGCAGCAGAAGATTGCTGAAGTACAACAGCAGATCGACAACAAGCAGGGCGATCCCAGCATCCTCAAAATGGAACAAACTCAGCTCACGAACGATCTGCAAATTCTCCAACAAAACCAGCAGAAGGCGGAGGATGCAATCAAGAAGCAGTTGAAAAATCTGTCTGTGCAATGGATTGATGAACCGGCCCCACCGAAGACCGAAACACAGCCAGATACAGCAATAAAGGAGAAGCAGCCATGAGCAAGAGCATTTTTGCAGGGGCAGCGCGACTAGCGTGCGCGGCTGCCGTGATTATTCTGTTGAGCCATGCGAAGCCGGCAGCAGCCCAGCAGATTCCAGCCTTAGCAACGCTCTCCGACAAGGTTGCCGCCGCGCATCCGGAGCTGGTGAGATGGCGCGCTACGCTGGTGGAGGAGCGCAACCAATTGCGGAAGCGGGTGCAGTTGCACAACCAGCAATGCAGCGCGGTTGAGGAGGGCTCGGGGCTGGAGACATCGTGCCAGAAGGAGCTCGCGGATTTGAGGACCGAAACCGCTACGCACATCGAGAAAAGCAACTTGTTCAACTCCGCCGTACACGCTGCTGAGACCGAGAAGAGGAGCGAAGTGAACGGGCAGCCTGGCAAACCCGCATTTGCCCAGGTTGAGGCACATGGGCAGTTCTACTTTCTCACCAGGGACGGACGCAAGCTTACGGGAGAGGATGCGAAAAAAGTTCCTTTGGAAGAAGGCGGCACAATCATCACGGGCACTGATGGTCATGTGAAGATGACACTGCCGGACGAAACCGTCTTTACCGTAGGGGCTAACACGGAACTTGTGATCAATCGATTTGTCTATGATCCGGCGAACGATGTGCATACGATCATGGCGAACCTGAGCAAAGGGATATTTCGCTGGGTTACGGGCAAGACAGCGCGCAAGGATCCAACACAGATGAAAGTGACCCTGCCCGTAGGCGACCTCGGTATTCGAGGGACGGATTTTGAAGCGACTGTGCGGACAGACGGAAGCGGCGTTGTAAAGCTATACTCGGGCCAGTTGCAGATAACGGAGTCGAAGACCGGACGCATCTTTCTGCTGAACGCCGGAGAAACAGTTACTTTTCACAGTGACGGAATTTTCAGCCAGCCAAAGATATCTCAGTAAAGTCTTGCGGAACAGTGCGGCTTTATTCCGCGCGATGTAGAGCCAACCTTATGACGGCGAGATCTGGCCGCAGGAACATTTCCCACCTTGTCAGTGTCCAAGTAGAGAGGGGATGCTCAGCGGGAACTTGTGGCTTTGGGAAGCAGCAGGGCCGAAGCTGCGAGATGATCGGCTAGCAGCCTCCGGTAGCGGACATGACCAATCTTGCGCACATCCTGTCCCATCCCATCGCAGCCTTTGTGATGCGAGCCATCCTGGGCGGCACGTTGATCTATATAGGGCGAGGATTCTACGCGGACCCTTTAGCCTCTTTTCGTAATTCCGCGCGGCCGCTTCCCTACGATCCATGGGTAAGGCAAACGCTACGCGCCGTGGCCGTCTTTTGCCTGTGGGGCGGATGCTTCATTTTCGCTACCACCGTAGCGGTGCAAATTTTAGGCTTCCATGGCCAGGGATTGGCGGTTGTGCTATTGGCCATCGCCACCGTCGCCGCCTGGATTTTACTTCCCAGACCCACGTCCATAGAGGGTCGATTCCGGATATGGAAGCTGTGAAGGCCACAATAGGCAGTTCATGGGCGAGCATGCAAAGGTTCAGGAGCGTGTACTCTGAAGACTGGAGCATGTGGATGCGTTGGATGGCAATTCTGGTTGGTTCGGTAATGCTGGCGGGGGGCGCAACCGTTAGCCATGCGAAAGCTGCGCCGGCAAAGGCTGCGCCGGCAAAAGCCCACGCGCGGCAGGGCGCGGCGCACGTGATACTGCCGCCCGTTCCCAAAGCGCTGTTGCCGGAAGTGTTTGCCGGTTGGGTGGCAACGGGCACGCCAAAAAAGTTGACCGACCCCGCACAAGCCGACCCGGTTAACGCGGCGGCCCTCAAGGAATACGAGTTTACGGATGCCTTGCTGGCCGTATACAAGCGGAGCGGGGAGACACTGAGCCTGCGCGCACTGCGCTTTCACGACACCAGTGGCGCCTACGGAGCGTATTCGTTCTATCGGCAGAACGGATGGCCAAGGGAACAGATCGGCACGGGCGCGACATCCGACAATAACCGGGTGATTTTCTGGGAGGGGGATATCGTTGTCGATGCGATTTTTTCGCATATTGGACCCATGAGCGGCGCGGAACTACGCGAGCTGGCCGGCGAGTTGCCGGCGCCGGAGGGAGGCAAGGCGGTGGCGCCTCCGGTTCTGGCCAATCTGCCAAAGGCCCAACTGGACGGGCAGACGACGCATTATGCACTGGGGCCAGCGGGCTATGCCGGAGCGGGCGGCGTGCTGCCGCCGGAGTTGGTGGGCTTTGATCTCGGCGCTGAGGCTGTGACTGCCAACTACTCGCTGCGCACGGGGCAGGCCACGCTGACCATCATCGACTATCCCACGCCGCAGTTGGCCGCCGCACAGGAGACCAGGATTCGCGCGTTCATCGAAGCGTGCAAACGGGCGGACAAGCAGGCACAGGCAACTTGGCCCAAGCCTCTGCAGGATTCGGGCCTGGCAGCGCTGGAGGCGCGGCGCAGCGGGCCGCTAGTGGCGCTGGTGAGCGGGAATGCATTTACCGACGATAGCCACAAGCTGCTGGCTTCAGTGCACTACGAATCGGAACTAACATCGCTCCAGCAGCCGGGCGAGTCCGAGGTATTGAAGACCGGAAAGCTGCTGTTGGGGATTACCATCCTGGTGCTCATCGGCTGCAGCGCATCGCTTTTGCTGGCTTTTTTCCTGAGCGGCTTCCGGGCGCTGTACCGCATGGCGCGCGGCAGACCGGTTTCCTCGGTCTACGACATCGAGTTCATCAGCCTGAATCTTCGGGACTGGGAGGGGGAGAAAATCCGGCAAAAAACGCAAGGCAGCATCCGAAGGGTAAATGCGGAGGAAAACCGGAGGAAAACCCGCAAGAATACCTAGGAAACCCCCATAAAAGAAGGGATAAAGCCGAGCAAAAAAGGCGAAGACACGTCGAAGTTAGGGCCTGTGCATTTCCTGAAAAATAATTATTAAGCTATTGATATATAAACACTTATTTCGTCTTCGATTTCTCCTTGACACTCCCTTCCCCCGCCCCTAGTATGCAGCCAGAAAGTTCTGATGGTTTTGCCTCCGTTGGAACTATTCTCCCTGAGGAGAGAGCTGCCCTGTTGCCGGGCGGCTCTTTCCGTTTAACAGGTCTGAAAGGCCTTCCGCCTACCCTCCCGGGGCTCATCCCGCCTCCCAGACGCAAACAGACCCACGGCTGACCGTGGGCCTGTTGTTTATTGGGTGAGCGCCGGTGCTATTTGTGCTTAGGCTCATTCCCGGGTGCGGGTGCGGCATGCTGCGGAGCCTGCTGACGCTGCTGTGTCTGTGCTTGCTGTTTCTGCTGCGTCTGCGCTTGCTGTTGTTGAGCCTGCTGATGCTGCTGCGTCTGCGCTTGCTGTTGTTGGGCTTGCTGACGTTGCTGCGTCTGCGCTTGCTGTTGTTGGGCCTGCTGATGCTGCTGCGTCTGTGCTTGCTGTTTCTGCTGCGTCTGCGCTTGCTGTTGTTGAGCCTGCTGACGCTGCTGCGTCTGTGCTTGCTGCTGGGCCTGCTGACGTTGCTGTGTCTGCGCCTGCTGTTGCTGGGCTTGCTGACGCTGCTGCGTCTGTGCTTGCTGCTGTGCCTGCTGACGTTGCTGCGTCTGTGCTTGCTGCTGCTGGGCCTGCTGACGCTGCTGCGTCTGTGCTTGCTGTTGCTGGGCCTGCTGTTTCTGCTGCGTCTGCGCCTGCTGTTGCTGCGCCTGCTGATGTTGCTTCGTCTGTGCCTGCTGTTGCTGGGCCTGCTGTTTCTGCTGCGTCTGTGCTTGCTGTTGCTGCGCCTGCTGATGTTGCTTTGTCTGGGCCTGCTGTTGCTGAGCCTGCTGTTTCTGCTGCGTCTGCGCCTGCTGTTGCTGGGCCTGCTGATGTTGCTTTGTCTGGGCCTGCTGTTGCTGCGCCTGCTGACGCTGCTGCGTCTGCGCTTGCTGTTGCTGAGCTTGCTGATGTTGCTTTGTCTGCGCCTGCTGTTGCTGGGCCTGCTGTTGCTGAACCGGAGTGCTCTTTACTGGGGCCAGCGGCCTGGCGACTGCCGCGTTCTGGGGGTGACCCCCATTGGCCTTGGCAAAGGAGGACTTGTCGGTCCTGGCCACCGTAGCGTGCTGTGTCTGGACGCTGGTTGGAGCTGTGTGCTTGTCGCGTGCGGCTACCTGCTCCTGGGCGGAGGCGGTGTGCTGAATGCCGTGGGGACCGCCGCTATAGGCGACGCGATTATTGTTGGCGATGGTGTTTCTCTCCACAATCGTCCGGTCATTGTAGGTGGAGTGGATTCTGTTCTCGTCGACGCGCGTGACTGCGGTGTTGTAGCGGAAGTCGTGGCCTTGCCACTCGCCGCCGGAGTAGCCAACGCCCTCATAGCCGTAGCCGTAGTTCACGCCGCCATAGTAACCCACGTGGCGGCCCCAGTAACCGCGATGGAACCTGTAGTGGCCGCCATACCAGCCCCAGTAGGGAGGCGTCCAAAGTGCACCTTCATAGGGAGCCGGAACCCAGGCGCCGGGCACCCAGTAGTAGTCGCCCTGGTTCTGATCGTAAGCCCAGTAGCCGGGCATCCACATCAGATTGGGATCGGGGCAGTACGGCTGCTCGTAGCTGGGCATTTCCGGCGGAGCGAATCCGACAGAGATGATGGCTTGTGCGTGGATTGAAGCGGGAATCAGAGAGAGAAGCAGCGTCAGCATGAGCCAACGCGCGGAGCGGAACATTCGCATGAGAAGAACCTCCTGGTTCTTTTGCGCCTGCTCCGCTGAGAGAATCGATTTTCGCTGCGCGGGGCGAGGGCAAGGGTATTCGCAGCAAGCATACCCTTTGCCCTCTTCCCCGTTCTGGTCAATACAGGACAGGAAGTTTTCTATGCTTCAGTCCTTTTGCATTCCACCATCAGAAGCGATAACTGGCTCCCGCTCCGATGACATGGCGCGCCTGCAGATTCACCGGCACAAAGCCCAGCGGTGGCGACGCGATATACGTGGTTCCTATATTCCCCGCGATCTGGCCTACGCCAGCATCGATGGAAAAGCGCGGATGTTCGCGCTGCGTGACGCGGACCGCGTAGTCCATGGTCATGGGAATATGCGCCTTGCCGCCCACCAGGATAGCGCCCAGGTTCTTGACCTGCTTCGGCTCCTGCGTGAATCCGGCTGAAGGCACAGCTACGATTCCGTGGCCGACGGGCAGCGGAATGCCCAGGCCGCCGAATAAGCGCCCGCCAAAGCGCGTGGCTTGGCCGCCGATGCCGAAGATTTCACCGTTGGTCATCTTCAAGCCGAAGTTCAGCAGGAAGGGAACCGGCGGCTTGGCCCAGGTCTTGGTGGCCACCACATAGACGTCGCCGTTGGTAAAGCCCTTGTCGGCACCAAGAGCGAGTTCATAGTTAAGCGCCCCCGAGACATAATGGTCGTTGAGGCGGACAACGCCGCCAATCGCCAGCCCCGGCATCGCCGGACCGAACTGCCCATCCCTGATGAGCACGGCCTTGCCGTGAAAGACGTTCATGCCGTTGTAATTCCATAGACTGCTGAAGAGCGGGCTGTCGCCTGTCCAGTGAAGGCTGCGGGTATAGCCCACCTCGGCCCGGTTGCCAAAGCCTTCGGTGATGCTGAAGGTCTGGATATCGCCGATAACCGCATCGGAGCCCACAAAGTGATAGCTGATGGCGGGGTGGGAAAAGATGTGGCCTTTGGCCGATTCAATGACGTAAGCGGTGGGTGTCAGAAACCCGCCGGTTTGGCCCTCCAGCGTCAGGTATTGCGCGCTGAGTTGCCGGGTGGTTAGTAAAGCGACCGCTAAGAAGCCGCAAATGGAGATTTTGTGAACGATGCGAAGATTCACTTGTTTTAACTCCTGTGGAGCACAGTCGCCTGCCTCCGGTGGCATTAGTAAATTATTCTCGTTTTAACACAACAGAAGCCGATTCGTCTGCAATTAAATTCTGGTGGTAGACTCAGCCCATGCGGCGTGGTTTGTTTATCACCTTCGAAGGGCTGGATGGTTCGGGTAAAACCACGCAAATCAATCGTCTGGCCGCATGGCTGAAAAAACGCGGCCACAGCACGCTCATTACCCGCCAACCCGGCGGTACAGCGGCCGGCGACCGCATCCGCGCCCTGGTGCTGGATTCGCACTCCAAGGGCCTGGCGCCCCTGTGCGAGATGGCCCTCATGTTCGCCGACCGCGCCCAGGCCATCGCGGAGGTCATCAAGCCCGCTCTGGCGGCTGGCAAGATCGTTCTCTGCGACCGTTTTACGGATTCAACGGAGGCCTACCAGGGCGGAGGACGTGAGCTGGGCTCGGAGATCGTACTCGAACTTCACCGGCTGGTCTGCTCCAACCTCAAGCCAGACCTGACGATTCTGCTGCTTCCCTCCCTGGAGCCGGCGCTGGCCCGCGCGCGGCGCCGTAACCAGCTCACCGCCAAGAAGAGCAGCCGGGACGAAAACCGCTTTGAGCAGGAACAGGACGCCTTTTACCGCCGCGTAAGGAAACAATATCTGAAAATAGCCGCGCGCGAACGGGCGCGCGTGGTGCTGATTGAAGGCGATCACAGCATCAAAGAGGTCCACGAACATATCGTCGCCGCCGTCAGCGAGCGGCTGGCCGCAATGGCCGCCCGAACACCCCATCCCTGACCATTCCGGCAAGAAACCTGAGCGCCGCGCTGACCGCAGCAAGCCAGGAGAGGCCCGCGCAATTACACTTTTACCAGTGAGCAGGGAAGACCCATTCGAGCCTCAGCTCGGCCTCAGCTTTGAGGGGCCGCGGGACTCGCGCCGCATCTGGCCGGTGCGCGAGCTGGTTGGGCAGGTGCGCGAACTGGTCGAGCAGGAGTACGGCGACGTTTGGGTGGAGGGCGAGATCTCCAACTATCGCCCCGCGCCGAGCGGCCACGTCTACTTCACGCTCAAGGACGCCGAGGCGCAACTGCCGGTGGTGCTCTTCCGCCGCCAGGCGATGCTGCTGCGCTTCCGTCCCGAAGACGGCCTGCACGTGCTGGCGCGCGGCCGGGTGAGCGTCTACGAGCAGCGCGGGCAAATGCAACTGGTGGCCGAGACCATGGAGCCGGTGGGCGCTGGGTCGCTGCAACTGGCCTTTGAGCAACTGAAGGCGCGACTCAAGGCCGAGGGCTTGTTCGACGCGGAGCGCAAGCGTCCGCTGCCCGCGTTTCCCCGAACGGTGGGCATCATCACCTCGCCCACCGGAGCCGTAATTCGCGACTTTTTGAATATCGTTGCCCGCCGGCACTCCGGCCTTAATGTACTTGTTTGCCCGGTCAGCGTGCAGGGAGAATCAGCGCCCGCCGAGCTTGAGGCGGCGCTGGAGGAGCTCAATACTTCAAGCCTGGTGGATGTGATCGTGCTTGCACGCGGCGGGGGGTCGCTGGAAGACCTGGCGGCCTTCAACAGCGAGCGCCTGGCCCGGGCGATTGCGGCGTCGCGGCTGCCGGTGGTCTCGGCCATCGGCCACGAGACGGACTTCACCATAGCGGATTTTGTTGCCGACCTGCGAGCTCCCACACCATCGGCAGCGGCAGAATTGATTACCGAGGCGCAGCACAAAATCGCCGAGCACCTGGCCACGCAGGAGCACAGGCTGGCCCGCGCCGCCCGTTTCCAACTCTTACAAGCCCGCCAGCGGCTGACGCGCCTGCCGGTGAGCCGCGCCGAGGGGCGCGTGAACATGCTGCTGCACAGGCTGGCCCAGCGGCTGGATGATCTCAGTTTCCGCCAGGGAACCGCGATGGCGAGAGTTCTGCGGCAAGATCAGATCCACCTGGCAGAGCTGACAGCCACTGTTCTGCGCCACGATCCACGCCAGCAGCTTGGCCGGGCGCGGGAACGGCTCACCGCTTGCCGCACGCACCTCGACCGCGCGCTGGAGCGAATGGCGCATGTATCCGCCGCCCGCCTGAGCGCGCTCGACGCACGACTGCATTCCTTGTCGCCACTGGCTGTATTGGAACGCGGATACGCGCTGGTGCTCGACGCGGCCGGCGGGGTGGTCCGGTCTACCGAGCAGGTTACTTCCGGCGACAAGGTCACGACGCGCGTCACAGACGGCGTCTTCACCAGCCGCGTAGAATCCAAGATTAAGAAATGAGACTATGACCGCAGCTCACGCACGCAAACTTTTCGGAACCGACGGCATCCGCGCAGCCGCGGGCGAATACCCGCTGGACGCAAACACGATTTTCGCTTGCGGGTTGGCGTTGGGCCACTCGTTGCGCAAGATGGCGGCTGAACCCAAGGTGATCTTCGGCCGCGACACGCGCGAGTCAAGCCTGTGGATTGCGGCTGTGCTGGCCGAAGGGTTGCGCGAAACCGGCGCGCGCGTGGAGAGCGCGGGCGTTGTGCCCACGCCGGCAGTGGCGTTTCTGGCGCGGACGCACGGATTTCAGGCGGGCGTGGTAATCTCCGCCTCGCATAATCCCTGGCAGGACAACGGCATCAAACTCTTCGGCAGAGACGGCTTTAAGCTTGCCGATGCGGTGGAACTGGCCATGGAAGAAGAAATTCTCCATCATGCCTCACGCTCGGCCGCTCCCGATCCGGCAACGCTGCCCACGGTGGAGGATAACGCGGCGCTCCAGGCTGACTATATTCAGTTCCTCCTCGGCTGCGCGCCGGACTACGATTGAAAGGCCTGCGCATTGTGGCCGATTGCGCCAACGGTGCCGCGGCAGCCGTCGCTCCGGAACTTTTCCGGCATCTGGGCGGCGATGTAATTCTACAAAACATTAAACCCGACGGGCGCAACATCAACTTGAACTGCGGGGCGTTGCATCCGGCCTACGTGGCTGCTGAAGTGAGCGTGCGCGGGGCGGACCTGGGCCTCACCTTTGACGGCGACGCTGACCGCTGCTTGTTGGCCGGCAGTCACAACAACGTCATCAACGGCGATGCGATTCTGCTGATGGCCGCGCGCGACCTGAAGGCGCGGGGGATGCTGACGGGCGATCTGGTTGTAGCCACTACCATGTCCAACATTGGCCTGGAAGCGGCGCTGCGGAGCAACGGCATTCGCATGCTGCGCGCGCCGGTGGGCGATCGCTATGTGCTGGAAGAGATGCAAAAACACAATGCGGCGCTGGGCGGCGAACAGTCCGGCCATATTCTGCTGCCGCATCTGGCAACGACGGGCGATGGGCTGCTGACGGCGCTGGTAGTGCTGGACCTGGTGGCGCGGACGGGCAAGGGCATCGACGAGCTGACCGAGGATTTGAAGGTGTTTCCGCAGGTGATTGTGAACGTGAAGGTGCGGGAGAAGAGGCCGCTGGAGGGGATTGCGCCGGTGGCGGCCGCGATTCGCGCGGCGGAAAAGGAGTTGAAGGATTCGGGGCGCGTTGTGATTCGCTATTCAGGCACGGAACCTCTGGCTCGCGTGATGATTGAAGCGGAGAGTGAAGAGGCGATGCGAAGGCACGCGGAGGCGATTGCGGGGGCGATTCGCGCGGAACTGGGAGCCTGAGATGGACGAACAGGGGAGTCAGCGCGAAGAGGAAATTCAACAAGCCGTGTGGAGCGAGAAGCCGTGTCCCCCGTTGCGGCGGCAGCGATATTGCTGGCGGCCTGGAGTTTAACCAAGGCGCAGAGGCGGGACCGTTCGGGCTATTTTATAAAGCCCTTGCCTTTCTCACGGCGACGGAGAAGCTACAGGTTGACTGTGCCGCAACTGCGGAACGATCATCCGAATCTACGTGAACAACACAAAACGGAACTGGATTGTGCGGAAGAAAAAGTAAAGCCGCGCTTAACAGCAGCGCATGGGCGGCGATCCGCTTTCCGGGGCGGGGCCGAAGGCTTCGGCGGGGAGAGGCTCTCCGTGGAGTGTCTTCCAGATGCGGCGCGATGAGCCGGCCACTACCAGAATTACACCGACAATAAAAATGGACATCAGCGAGGCGTCGAGATAGCCCTGCAACTGTTTGCCCGCCACTTTGGTCAGCGGCCAAAAAATGTTCTGAATGGAAAGGACTCCCGCCGTGACGGTGGTGAATCCGACCAGGATGGCGGGAACGGCTGTTAAGCAAGCGTACTTCTGCTTGCCCATGTTGACCAGAAAAACGGTGGCTACCGACAGGGCGATGGTGGCCAGCAACTGGTTGCCCGTGCCGAACAGCGGCCAGATGGTGGAGATGTTGCCGGTGTAAATCAGGTAGCCCCAGCTCGAGACCACCACAGCCGTGACCAATATTCCGGCGGGAATCGAGCGCTGGTTGCTCAGCGGCTTCCAGGCCTTGCCCAGCAACTCGTGGAGCACGTAGCGGGCGACGCGCGTGCCGGCGTCGACCGTAGTGAGGATGAAGAGCGCCTCGAAGAGAATGGCGAAGTGATACCAGTAGCCGAGCAGCGCGTTCATGCCCGGCAGCGAGTGGAAGATCTGCGCTATGCCGACGGCCAGCGAGACCGCTCCGCCGGTTCGTCCGGCGAGATTTTCACCCACGGCGCTGGAGAAGTAATCGAGATTGACCGTGTGCAAACCGAGCTTGGCGAAGACCGCCGGTGGCGTGTTGATGGCGAAGTAGTCACCGGGCATCATGGAACAGGCGGCGATCAGCGCCATGACGCCCACTAAGGATTCGGCCAGCATGGCTCCGTAGCCGATGAAACGCGCGTCGGTTTCCTTGTTGAGCATCTTGGAAGTGGTGCCGGAGGCAATCAGCGAGTGGAATCCGGAGATGGCTCCGCAGGCGATGGTGACAAACAAAAACGGAAAGAAATGGCCGCCTATGATGGGACCGCCGCCGTGGATGAAGGATGTAACAGCGGGAAATTGAATTTGCGGATGGACGATGACGATGCCCAGGATCAAGGCGGCAATGGTGCCCAGCTTCAAATAGGTGGAGAGATAATCGCGCGGGGTGAGAAGCAGCCAGACGGGAAAGGTGGAGGCGATGAAGCCATAGGCCGCCAGCAGAAGCGTGATCTGGTGGGGATTGAAGGTGAACGCGGAGGCCCAATTGGAAGCAGCCACAAAGTGTCCGCCAATCAGAGACGCCATCAGCAGCGTGACGCCGGCGACGCTGGGCACGGCGACGCGAATTTTTCCGCCGGGCCCTTTGAACATATAGAGGCCCATGCCGATGGCGATGGGGATGGTCATGCCGATGGTGAAGACTCCCCATGGACTGCCGGCCAGAGCGTTGACCACGACGATGCCGAGGCCGGCGAGCGTGACCAGCAGGATGAAAAGAACCGCGATCATGGCCACGAGTCCAGCGAAGGGACTGATTTCGGTGCGCGCGATTTCGGCGAGCGATCTTCCGTGGTGACGCACGGAGGCAACCAGAACCATGATGTCCTGCACGGCGCCGGCAATCACCGCGCCCACTACCAGCCAGAGCAGACCGGGCGCGAAGCCGAATTGCGCCGCCAGTGTGGGGCCGACCAGCGGACCGGCTCCGGCAATGGCCGCGAAATGGTGGCCGAAAAGAACCCACTTGGGCGTGGGAGAGTAGTTCTGCCCGTCCTCAAGGGCGTGCGCCGGGGTGACGCGGGCGTCGTTGAGCGTAAGCACGCGCGCGGCCAAAAAGGCGCTGTAGTAGCGATAGGACAAAGCAAAAATACATAGGACGACGATCAGGATGGGCAATGTGTTCATGATTTCTTTCTGATGGAGCCGAGCCAGACCCAACGCACTATCCTACAGCGCGGCAATTGAACGGCTCAACAAAGGCGCAAAACAACGGCCGGCATCCGCTCAAGATGGAACGCGACGTTCGAATGGGACCAATTGCGAAAGCGTTGATCAACTTCGGGAGCTTTGTGGCTGAATGACAAGAAATCAGCGGCCTATTTCATATCCCGCCAGTTGGGGCCGAAGGCCAGGTCGGCCACCAGGGGAACTTTGAGCTGAATCACGCCTTCCATCTCCGCGCGGACTAATTGCTCGACCTCGGCGGCTTCGGCGACGGGGACTTCGAAGAGCAGTTCGTCGTGAACTTGCAGGACCATGCGGGTTTTGAGTTTGCGCTCGGCGAGTTTGCGGTCGAGGGCGATCATGGCCAGCTTGATGAGGTCGGCGGCGGTGCCTTGCAGAGGCGTGTTGATGGCGGTGCGCTCGGCGAAGCCGCGCTGATTGGGGTTGCGGCTCTCGATGTCGGGAATGGGGCGGAGGCGGCCGAAAAACGTGCGCACCGAGCCGGTCTTGCGCGTGGCTTCCAGAGTTTTATCGATGAACGCCTTGACGCCGGTGTAGCGCGCGAAGTAGCGATCAATGTAGTCGCGGGCCTCAGCTTGCGGAATGCCTAGCTGCGCGGCCAGGCCGAAGGGCGAGAT
>Ga0187873_1001788_pt1 | contig 17286 bp, 14 predicted proteins | sample June2016WEW_16_1_2_FD_133012 | JGI IMG/M metagenome (GOLD analysis project Ga0187873, IMG submission 133012) | Peatland microbial communities from SPRUCE experiment site at the Marcell Experimental Forest, Minnesota, USA - June2016WEW_16_100 | ecosystem: Environmental > Terrestrial > Soil >... | reverse complement strand
TGGTCAATTGGTCGGCTTACCTTCCTTGTAAAGTGGGGTTTGGCGACGGCGACCCAAAGTACGCTTAGGCCGTAATACGTCCAAGCAGAGAGGAGCGTAGGTTCACACATCCCAGAACCCCGTATCTCGGGAGTCAGGCTAGCAACTCCGAGCGGTTGGCCGACAAATTAGCGGGTGTATAACTTCCGAGCGGCCGACGATGCGGGCGCAAGTGGATAGAAGAGGGGGTATCGGGAGTGACTTGACCATCTGCCCGGAACCGGGCTCGCAAAGTCACCTGAAGTTCACGACCTTCTCAGCCAATCGAGAGCCGCGTCTAGCTGGGTTTTTCAGGACGCAACCTTCTCGGCTCGTAGCAAATCCTGGTGAAGAAATCCTGCACCGCGAACGCCGTTGTCGGTCATCAAGTCCGAAATCAAAATGATCGCCTTGCGGTCGTCGAGCGAAAGCTCAGCGCCCTTTTGCTTGATAAGGCGGCCGAGCAACTCGACGGTTTCGTCGCCGTTCACCTTCCAGAACCCTTGATCGGCTTTCTTCTCGCGGGCGATCTGCTCAAGCCATGCGAGCGCGGGTCTTGGCAGCAGGTCGAAACCGCCGTTCTTCAGGAAAGTTGTGACTGCAAGATAAAGCGTATGATGACGTCCGAACTCCCGCACGGCTCGTTCCAGGATCGAATTGAACTTCGCAAGGTGGGGCCACCCAGGCTCAACACCGCACAGCAGTGGAGAGAAATCGGGCGCGACGCAGAACAACACCGCGAAAGCGCAGGTCACAAATTCCCGATCAAGATGTTCGCTGTCCGGATGCCACGCGCGGCTTGCGAATATCCAATCGGTGATGTCCCGCCACAACGTTAACTTGTCCTCGGTGATGTCCTTTGCTCTGAGAAACGCCTGGATCATGAAGGACTTCGTGACGCCCTGCATGACCATAAGAGCCGTATCGGTGTCCCGGCTGAATGTGCGGTCGAGAACAGCCTGATGGGCCTCAGCAGGTGTTAGGTATGCACAGACCCGGCCGCACCATGCGGCGAATCCAAACACCCATTCGAATGGCGTATTGCCCCTATGATCGTGGCGGCTGTCCGCAAACGGAGGAATGATTTCCTGAACGGTCCAGTCCAGCAGTTCGCCGACCGTTTTCAAGAATTTCACCCGCCTCGTTGCATCGGCAAGGATCGGCTCCAGAGGTGCCTTGAAAAGTAAGTTACCAGCCACGTCATGTAGGAAGATTGTCTTGTTTCTCGTATAGCCCTTTGTATCCCTGTGCGCCGGCTTCTGCGGTCCAGCAGACTTGATCCACGGCAAAGGAATCGTGGGAAGGTCGGGTATCGTTCCGGATGCCGCAAGGGCTTCCGCGCGCGAGAGGAGTTCTTCCTTGAACTCGGCCTCTTTCGCGTCGAAGAGGATTGAACGGTAGGCGGGAATCTGCTCGTCTGTCACGACGCATTGCCCGAGCGCTACATGCAGCAACAGCCAGTAGAACTCAGGCCGGGCACCCGCAAATTGGCTGGCCGCGGCGAACACCGTGCTCTGAACGCCTTCGAGCGGATCGAGGGCAAGCCGTAGCAGCGCTCCCTGGCAATGCGCAATGTCTTGCCCTTTCGCGAGCAGGGCCGCATAGCCGTGAGCAGCAAACACGAGCGGGTCCATCGAAAGGATGCTGCCGCGGCACGACCATTGACTGGGCTTCCGCCTCGCGGATAACGCCCGGTCAAACACGTTCCGGCACCATTTAAGCAAATCGGCACCCGGCGCATCATTCGTGTACCGCGCGGCGACGAAAGCGGCGCCAACGATCGCTCCCGAGCGCTGTTTGTCCTCAAACGCTTGCGCGTCGTCGCCATCGAACACCCCAGGCTGGTCCCATTGTTTAACCTTGGCGACTGCCTCCTCGATCGAGACTTGCTCGCCCACGACCCCATCATCGAGGGCTTTCTGTGCCCAGATGGCGACCGACGCGAACTCGCTGAGCTGTTCCTGCTCCCGTTGCCGAACACGATACTTCTCCTTCTTAAGCGAGGGAGGGTCATTCCAGATCTTGATGTGCTTGCCGTCTTCGGTCGGCTCGGCCTTGAAATGCGCCGGGTCGCCCTGCTCTGAAAAGAGCGTCATTTCTTCACGCAACGCATTGAGGTGTCCTTCCTCAGCCTTCTCTTCCTCGTAGCTGAGCGGCAAGTTCTCGGGAAAACTCCGGATTGCCGCCGCGTACCGGTTGATCAGCTCCTCGTCGCCAGAGCACACGAAATATGGCACCAGGTAACGAATTTCCCTTCGGCGATGGGGGTATTCGTTGAGCTTGTGAACGGCATTGAGTTGCATGCGATGCCGGTGCCAATCGCCGATCTCATTCGTGTGAAAGCCCCAGTCTTGAACGAAGCGGGAGATGTCCCAGTCCCAGAGACATGGGCAGGTGACGAGCGGGAACGCGCATTCCAGCGACTTTCCGGGGTAGGCCAGGCAGAGACTGAGCCCCACCCCGAGCGCTGCGACCGAGTCGTTGCCCTTGATGACCTTTCTGAAAACTTCCTCGAAAGGCACTCCTTTTTCGCATGAGTTCAGTGCCCACTGCTCCAATGCCATCAGAGCCGATTTGACGGCATCACTGCCCCAAATGCCACGAAACCACAGGTAGACCTGGCCGTCACCCCAGAAACTCTGCTGGCCCCAAGGAAAAGTCAAGGTGATTGGGATCGGCTGGACCGGGCTTCTCCAGCTCTTGTGCTGGCACGCCCACCGCCAGACTGAGATCGAGTGGTTGCAGAGGGAGTGCACCAACCGCAATCCCTCCCCTTCGTTGGAGTTGAGGAGACCCAGAAACGGGAGCTGGGTCGGCGACGCCGGATAGAATTCGTGATCGTGGGCGACACCCAATCCGCGAGTTAAGTGATCCGAGTATCCGCCAAAGCGGTCGATCCGGCGCTCCGGCCTTTCAAGGAAAGCCCCCAGGAAGAAATCGACCAGCTCAGCGGGTAGATGTCGGACAAGAGCCCCGCAGTTGGAAAGAATCGGTCCACGGAAAATATGCAGGCGGTCTTGATCGGCGAGCTTCTTACGGAGGTATTCGGAGCCCAGATTCGGCACGTCGCCGACCGAAGACAAGAACAGGGTGCGCAGCGATTTCTCTATGTCCCGACCGTCCAACGCGCCGCCACAAGGTGCCCGCACGTCCCGATAGGCCCGCGCATGATGCGCTTCCTCCACCTCGATCAGCCAGCCGTAGCTGAGCTCTCCGATTTGCCGGCAGTGGCGCACTGTGTTCCCGGCAAAGGCGTTCTGCCAGGTTGTAAACACCGGAAGCAGGTCCGGAATCAACTGAGGAGGAAGCGTCGGCACCAACGGCACGAGCCAATCGAGGAAGCGAACCCACGTAACAGCCTTGGGGACGGCGGCGTGGTGAGCCAACATCGCGCGATCCGCCGGGTCGATATCGGGCGTCAGCTTTTCGTCGAGAAATACGGGGTTCGGAAGCACCTCGGTCGTGGCAAGCGCCATGAGCATCTTTCGGAGATGATCCCCGTTATTCTCGAGGAGGTAATTCGCGACACCGTGCAGCAGTTGCGTGGCTCGCGTTGAATGAAGGCTAGACGTAAGGACCGCGCGCTGCCAGACAGGACGCAAATCCGCGCCGCCCACATTCTCGAACAAGGCCTTCCAGTCCTCGGCGGAGGGTTTGGTCTCAAGCAAATATGTCCCAAGGAGTCCCACGGGCCGAACGAACATGTCCGCTTCACTATAATTTTTCAGAAAGACAGCCAAATCATGGCCTCGGCTGATGAGCAGCTGGCACAAAGCCCATTCCTCGTAGATATCGTGCGTGAACACGACCGAGTGCCCGAGATCCTTGTCCCTCAGTATTCCGGCGGATTTCAGTTCGGTGATTCTTTCTGGTGCGAGATCGTTGATGGAGATCGGCTTGTTCGGCGCCGTCGCCAGCCGTTCCGCCAATTGCAGCAGCAGATTCCGCCGGTGTTGAGCGAGCGAGAAATCTGCTCGGTCCGAACCGCCCAGGTCCCACCACAGCTTCAGCAACTCCACTTCGGTTGCCGGAAGCCTGTCCGTTCCGTCGCGCCCCGCCAGAGTCAGCATGGCATCCAGGAAGAATGGCCGCCGCAGGATGATATCGGCATTGCCCGACTGGTTGAGCAGAGGCCGCAGCCGCGGGAAGCGCCTGGCGACGATATCGAGTTCGTTATCGTTGAGCGCTCCGACCGTCACCGTCCGCAGCGGCAGTTTCTTCAGCGCATCCGGATCGAGCCATGTTTCGAGGTGCCTGAGGTTTTGTTCTCGGACCGTAACGACGATTCGCCATTGCGCGAGCGCGTCATCAAACGCGATCGCCTTCAGCACGTCGTTCACAGTTAGTTGGATCGCGGGATCGACGATTTTGTCGACGCCGTCGATGAAGAGAACAGGACTGCCCGCGCAGGCGTACTCGCGAAGCAATGAGGGCAGATCGGCGGAGACCCCTAGCACATGCGCGTGCGACACCCAACCCTTCGGCTGAATCCGCGTATCCTTCAATACCAGAACCGGCCCGTTCCGACGGCATTCCTCAGCCAAGTCCTTCATTAGCGCGGATTTTCCAGATCCCGGTTCACCATCGATCTGGATGAACCGCGCCTCCTCCAGACCTTCGCGTACGCTCTGATAAGGATCAGCCCGGTGCAGCCGCAAACCATGAATATGCACTTTGATATCGCCGAGGGCCAGTGCCGACTCTCTCTGCAAGGTTGCAATGTCCCTCCAAAACGATGGCGCAGATCCGAGAGAAAAGCCATCTCGACTGAGTTGCTGCGCCAGCGTCGCCCGGCTAGCCCCACCGCCGGCCGGAATCAGTTCGCCGGCCTTTTTGACCAAGTAGTCCCAGATCCCGGCCGCGAGCCCGCGATTAGCAGGGGCAACCAATCCTTTGAGCCGGTCAATCACGCCCGCGGTATCGCGAGACGCATCGCCTGACTGAAAGTCAAAATGGATGATGACGAAGGAACTGAGGAACCTCCATACTTCGTCGTCTGTGGGCTTTCGCCCGACATGCACCGTCAGGATCGCGCGTACTGTGTCCACGAACGTCTGTTTGTCCTTATGTGAGTAATCCCCTTTCTCGATCCGCTCCCGGAAATCCCGCCCGTCGGTGCTGTACGTAGCCCAGCTCAGAACCGACTGATAGTGCTGATCGGCGCGCGCGCTGTAGGTCCCTATGCCGACGCCGATCCGGTGCAGTGTGGGATCGAAGGTGCCCTTCGCGAACGTGTCCCACGCCTGCTTCAGCACATCAACCCATTCCGGGTCATTTTGCGTAAAGGTGAGCTGGTTCTTGATCTGGATGTCGAGCTGAGTCTCACGGCCATTTTGGCGGACACCCTTGATTATGATGTCATCGAGCGGCTCGTCGAACGATGCCCGCTGCGACTGAACAACCGTAGCGAAATCACCGGGGAGCCCTCGCACCCGTGCCTCGCACAACACGGCGGCAAGACAGGACGCGGCGACGCGTGCTTCAAAATGTGTTCCACCACCGCCAGACGAAAATGGGCTTGCCATTCTTAAACCATTATACGTCGGGCGGTTCCAAACGCCTAAACCGTAGCTGGACCGCACTCCATACGATTTGCTCAGCAGCCCAGCGCGCAGGCACGACAGCGTACTGGGATCAGTCCTCAGAAGTCGGCTTCGGGGCCCCGAACCCCGTATTTCGCGAGTTTGAATGCGTGAGGCACTTCTACGGTTTGCTTGAGAATTTTGAGGTGTTCTGGGTTGGCCATGGTTTGAACCTCGGTAATGGCGGTTGGAAGGCAATACTCGCATGGGCGGAGAGATTTGGGAAGAGTGAATGGTGAAAGGTGAATTATGAAGTCTGGATGATGAACAAAATCGGGCCAAAGCGGGTTTGCTCACAATCGACAACAAGAAGCTGCAGGCCTCAATTCTAGGTCCGCACTACGCTTGCCCGCCGATCCAGCGCTCGGGGGGCTCTCCCGGCGGCCATGTTTGATTCTCAAAGGCTACCAGCGATGCGCCGCCTTCGAGGGGGTGCAGCCACCGGTTACGTCTCGGCAACAAGGTCAACTTTGCGCCACTTTGACGTCGTTCCAATCATTTCATCGTCGAGCTCGAACTGCTCCACGCCATACTGACCCAGCAGGGCGTATTTAAGCGGCACATGTGCAAATTTGTTGTGGTACACATGAAGGAACACTTCTGCCGAGCTCGTCGTGGATAGTGCCCCGATCGCGCTTATTGAGGTGTTGTGGTCAGGGGTCATCTTGCGTTTCGGTCCGTAACCCATGCCGGTCGAGTGCGGAGAACCCATTCCGATGGGCGGAACCTCAATTCGGATCTGCTCGAGGCCGTACATCGCAACCCTTATGTTGTATGGGTCCACGTGGCCAAACACACTGTCGAACACGACAAGAAGGCTCGCATGTCTCCCGCCCGTTCGCCCTTTAATCTGCGCCGAGCAGTCCGCGATTTTCTTTCGGACTCGATCACCTGGCGTGTAGGATAGCACCTTGCCATAACCACGTTGGGAAAGGAGAAGATCTGATTCTTGCTCCTCCTTGTTAGGCGTGATTTCCTTCACCTCAACAATGATGCGCACCGCTCCGACCACCAGCTCGTAATCGGGTGTACGCTCATCGCTTTCGGCAATCCGAAGGCAGGCGATGCCTTTCGTAGCGCAGAATTCTTCCAATAGCTTTTCGGAAATCGTTCTATGCATCGTAAGGAGCTCCAAATTATAGTTAGGCTGACCCGGATTAAAACGACCGTCTGCGCCAGCCCGCCCAGTCAGGTCACGGTTGGTAGCTTCGTGTCTAAAGAGCCGACATCTGGGACACACTTCCTGTCGTTGATCCTCAACTTGTCCTGTTGAAGCGCGATCAGCCGACCGGACACGATCCTAGCCTTAGGGGTTCTTCTTAACTTTAGCGCTTCTTGCGGTTTTGTCACTGGGGGAGCGGTAGCTGCCTTCAGCCAACGTAATCTTCTGATTCATGGCCAGTATCGGACCTACGACGTTCTTGCACTCCCTCTGGAATCGGTCGGCAGTGGGCATTCGGTTTAGATCAAAGCCGAGTGGTACCCACCCTGGAAGATCGAACGTCGCGACAACCATGAGCTTTGAGATCGATGTAAGATAGTCGGCAATCTTGGGCAGTATGGTGTCGGTCGGGCTTTCTGTCTTGGCAAATCCGGTAACCCAACCCGCCACGTTCTTCGCGGAATTCTGCGCCGCGTATACGGTTGGATGCGAAAACACCGTCATCGCGCTCCAACGGACCGCAAGCTCTGTTTCGCCTTCCCCGAGCCGCCGTATAAACTCCTCGCACTTGTGGTGATCGGCCTTCCATGCGCTATCGCCCTTTCCTGCGAACCAATACCCTATCTTCTTCCTGACGCCGTCCTCATCAAATCGGAAGTACATCAGCAGGTCCGTAGATTCCTGGAGCGCACGCGCGAGGACATCCCAACTGTCGCGCGTTTCCGGCTCCATGACCTTGGCCATCCCGAGCAACAAGGATACGGAGCGAAGTGCGAGGAACATGCAGGCGGTGAGCTGTGATTCCTTGTCGGCCTTCAGGCACTCGTCGCCTCTGCGGACAAATTCAGCGGCTAACTCCCGCAAAACGATCGGGGAATTTACCCAAAGCTCATCGAAGGTCATCTACCTGTTCCTACCCTCTTCCTTCTTATTCCTTCTCACGCCCCCGCTCATCGTTGGTCAACCATCCACTTTGCCGCTTCGATTCCGTAATCCATCGCTTCCGCTGGCGTGCGGAATTCACTTGGCGGATATTTGGTTAGAGGAGGGAGCACGTGAATCGCACCGTCTATAACGATACGCGCTTCATAAGCGGAGCCTGACTTGACGGCGGAAACGGTTATGCTGCGTCCGCGATATTGAATAGTGTTTTCCACGCACGGATTCTACCATCGTTGTTGCTTATGCAAGCAGGTGATCGATCAGCCTCGGGGAGATTTCTTTCTTCGCTCGTTTCTTGTAGGAGCGGTGCGGGGCGCTCTGGGTCGGGATGGAAGGCGTAACGATCGTTCCGTTTTGGTGGTGGTCATGGGCTCATGGCACACGGGACACTTCACGCGGTCTTTCGGCACGCCGAATCCCAAAAGCTGACCTACGGCGACGGACTTCTCGAATCCGAATTCGGAGCATTTCGGGTTCGCGCATTTGGCGTAAATGTTCATAGGCAGATCGCCTCTTCTACTTCCATGGCGGATACCAATCTGGAGCCACGTAATAAGAGGGAATGGCGTTAGCGGTTGCGCTCGCTGACATGAGTACCGAACAGTCGATGACCGTACCGGATAGGTCTACGTCTGAATGGATGTGTGGCTGGTGGAATGGATGGGACTTGAACTCGCCGAATAGCATCGCGACAGCAACGCCACCGACCAATACTTTGTAAGTATTCATGGCCTATTATATCCCGTCGCGCAAGTCCCTTGCCACCCTATTTCTTCAGGGGCGCAGGATTAACTCGCCGTGGTGGTACTATTGATGCTTGAAACGAGTACGTGAACGACCATGAGCGAAACGGATGAAATCACAATCGGTTTTGAAGGACAGCGCCGCGATCTCAGTGATTTCGCGTTCGATATATTTGACCAAGAGTTGAGCCTCGGCCGAGAGAAAGAGGCGCCCGGCGGCACGATCATGATACGAGACATGCCGCTCGCGAAAAGTGCCCTCGGCCATGCGATTATTGAAATCGCGCTTTTTACCGGAAAGAACGTAGCTGTGCCGGTATTGGTGGCGTGGCTTTGCTCCAAATGGAAGCGCCAGGGCAAAAAACCAATATCCGTTAAAATAGAAAACAAGTTTTACCAGTTCGACGCCCCCCTCCTTACGAAGGCGATCGAAGACGCAATTGCCAAGCAAAAGAAGAAAAAGAGATAGCTGATCCGCCTATTTCTTCATCTGCTTGAGGATCTCCGCGATTTCCTTCAAATCTTCGAAGTCCGCGACGATCTCGATTTTCGCCTTCATCTTCTTGAGGTCGGGGGTGTGCGGGGGCGTTGAGCCTTCTTCCTGCAACGCCTTCTCAAGCGGGGTAGCGCCGAGGCAAGCGCAATTTGCTCTCCTCTGCGGCTCGTAAAATCGGGATCTCGACTTCTTCGTTTCCGCGGAATGACAAACGGCCGCAGAGTAATCCGGCTCCGAGCCGGATTACTCTGCGCTTCCATACCAAGGAAAACTCCTTTCATTCGGCAGGCGGGAATATAATCGAGCAATGAACGCCTACCTCTGCACCTATCGAAGCAGAAAGCCCTCGCCGAGACAGCTACGGCTGACCGAGGCCGCTGCGAAACGGGATCCTCTACTCCAAGCCTTTCTCGCAGGCTACAACGACAGTTATTACGACTGGGGAGACGATCCATCCTTCTTCGCGGCGCAGCACCTACTGGGAGACGTCCGCAAGGCGAGCTGGGGCGTCTGCCGCCGGGATGTCCGAGACTCGCTCGGAATAGGCGACGTCGTCTTCTTCTTCTGTGCACGTCACGTCGAACGCGCCTGGCATTACCACTTCGTGGGGTTCGGCACCGTCCGGGCGCTTGTCAAACGCAAAGCCCTGTGGACCGACGCGGCGTACGCGCCGTACCGTAAGTTCTACAACGTACTCGCACGCCTCGTCGGCGGCCGTCTAGTCCAAAGCGAAACGTTCCATGACTACCACGACAACTGGAGCCTTCGCGCCAAAGCGCCCTACGTGCTCTTCGATGTCGCGCAGAGCTCCTTCAACTTGAGGTCTCCACACCACGTCGGGACCTGGGAGAAGGGCGCATCCACTCCGGAAACATGGTTCACCGACGCTCGCTCGACTCGAATTGAACACCTCCTGTTCGTCGAACGCGGAATTCGTCGTCGCCTCCGAACCGCCAAATCAGGCTTCGGGCACGCAAAGCTCAACCTACTCCGCGCAGGACGGACCACCCGACCGGGGCGCACCCTGCCGGAACTCACGCAAGCGCTCAATCGGCTCGTGTGAAGTTTCCCTTCCAACCGTCCAATTCAGGCTAAAAAGGTTTGGAAAGGCACTTGGGCGAAACGAAGACGTTATAAGTTCGGGGTCACATGAACAGTGGCTAGTGGTTAGTGGCGAGGGCTATGAGCGCTATAAAAGCATCGCCGCGGCTTGAAGATTCACACCTCGTCCCAGGGGTTGAGGAGAACGACGCCGAGGCCGGCGAAGTCCTTGACGTTCCGCGTCACGAGGGTAATGCCGTGTTCAAGGGCCGTGGCGGCGATGACGGCGTCCACCACCTTTACCGCGATGCCCTGTTGTTTTGCCCGCGCGGCCAAATGTCCCCAACCCATATCGATTGCTCCGGGGAAAGCTTGATGCACTTTTCTTCGTGGAGGGCTGCCAGCGCGTGTGATACATGCCGGGCTTTAACTCCGAGTGGGAATTGCTTTCGGAGGAATCCCTGAAGCGAGGCAGAGGGCATCTTCGCGCTGCATCGAGTGCTTATGGAAATTGAATAGTGTACGTCGCGCCCGAGAAATCCTCTGATGCCGGATGCGGCTCGCCCAGCACGTCGCAAAGCTCAATAAAAAGGTCTACTCGCAGATGTGCAACCCATGACGCCCCCGAAGTCCCCTTCGATGACCTGAACCCCGTTTCCGGCCCGTCACGCCAACGGGTAGCTTCTACGTGTAGCCGACTTACCGTCAAGTCAGCGCACGTTGCACATCGCCGCATCCCATTTAGCCAATCCCGGGTGGTGAAGCTTTGCGCAGGGTGTAAGGTCCGGGCCGAATCACTTCCCATAGCGACCACGCCGCGTAGCGTTCCCAAGGTGCAAGCGAAGCGGCGGCGGAGCGCCGAACCGAGGTGAGGTTTATTCCCCGCGCGAATGCGCGCCCAATCACCTATAATTTGTATATGGCGCGGATGCCGTATCTGATTTTCGATAAATCGTCGCTCGAGAGCCTGAACATCGACGAATCAGTTCTGCTGGATACTTTTTACTCCTGCGTCATCACGCCGATTTTCTTTGTGGAATGCCTCGCCGATCTCGAAAAAAAGATCAAGAGTAACAGCACCCCGGAGCAGCTCGTCGGTTCTCTCGCAGACAGGACGCCTGAATATGAGTCCTGCGTGACGCTCCATCACCTCGACATTCTCAGATGGGAGCTTGTCGGCAAATTCAGTCTACTCCAACTCAAGGGCGGTCCCTTTGTGGCCGGTGCGAAGTCGGTGCAGCTCGGCGATCAGAAAGGGGTGATTTTCCAGCAGACGAAAGAGCAGGAGGCAATGCATCGCTGGACGGCGCGGGAATTTGTCGATGCGGAACGCTTAGTGGCTAAATGGTGGCGGCGCACCCTTACAGCCATCGATTTCAACGCGATGGTCGCTACCCTCATGGCTGGGATAGGGCCGCACTGGCGCAAACCTAAAACCTTGCAGGATGCACGCGAGATGACCGATATCATCATCGACCATATGGACCAGGAATGGCTCCTCGGATTCGGCATTGACCTGTTCGACGTTTCGGACGTGAAGGCGCAGACCGTATCGGGCTGGGTCGGAAACCGTCGACCGCCACTCCGCGAATGCATGCCCTATTTCATCTTCATGCTGTCCATCAATATTTTCTTCGCCTGGTCCTGCGGACCCAGTTGCTCCGCAATGTGAAGCCAAGCCACCAGATCGATCTCGCCTACCTCTATTACCTCCCATTTTGCTCGATCTTTACTTCGAAGGATAATTTTCACGCGCAGATCGTGCCGCTGTTCGTGACCCCGGAACAGAGTTTCATTAACGGCATCGATCTGAAAGACGATCTGAAAAAACTGGACGAGCACTACTCGGCTCTCGACGAATCGGAATTCAAGAAAGGAACGACCTCTTTCGCGAGCCATCCACCGGATGATGCGGCATTCCTCACCACCCGCCTATGGGACAAGCATGTCCCGAAATGGCGTGATGAGCCTCCTCCCATAAAGCTCAGCAAAGAGCTTCAGGACACGCTTATGGGAATAATGAAGAAGGTTCCCGGCTCACAACAGGTTGCCCCTCACAACATCGGGAGCGTCAGCGAACTCGGCTATGTTTCAATGGAAAGTAAGATTCGTTTACGCAAGGGAAAGTACCGTCGCTTCTCCGAAGAAACGGAGCGGAGCATAAAAGAGGGGGAGTAGTAAGCATCTTACCAGCCGATGCGCGCTGGAGAGGATGGGTATTTCTACTGTGTGGCTTCGAGGATTGCTTTTAGGGCACGAAGCGCCGATACTTTGTCTACTTCGGGTATATCCTGCGCCATTTATCCGGATGGCCAACATCTGTATTTCGCACGCGCTCCGCGAGAATCGGAGCATTGGGGCGCCGGTGATGGGCGTGCGAGGCTGCTTCTTGTTGAGTATCTCCTGTGGCTATAACCCTCTTGTTCTGTAAAGCCCTGTAAGTTCCATCGTCCTTCCGTTCGACGTAGATATCGCTCACAATCCCTCCCGTGAAAATGATTTTTCTAACTGTCTTGGTATGTCCAGGCGAAAAGCCACTTTTCTATTTTAAATCAGAAGGCATTGGCGAGCCAATCGTTTGCGGGCTTCTCGCCAGCACACCCCATAGTAGGCGCGGCCACGGTTGATTCAGAAACCATGCTTCATACTTTCACTGGATGGTGTTCGTACATGCATATACGCGGTCAGACGAGAAGTGGGGAACGGTGTCAGGGGGAACTATGTCAGGTACCGTTTTCTTTAAAACCCAAGTAGCGCCGTCCTGCCTTACAAGATCCGCGGCTCTTCTCGGCGCTGGCGCAGACTGCCGATGTGTGTAGTCTGCGACCCTTGCCCGTCTAAGGACTCGCCATCGCCAAGATTCGCTTTGGGGAAATGGGAGAAAGCAGGGGTTAGGTCTTAGGGGTTGGAGTGGTGGTTCTGAGCATAGATTTGAATTGCCGCTAAAGGTTTCCCTCTTTCGGGCGTTCCTTGAGATTCTTCGGCAATTGCCAAAACGATCCCCGCTGCTTGTGGACGGACCGCTGAACAGACAGGAGATCTGGATTCGATGTGTCGAAATCGACCTCTTCCGGCGATAGTTCCGGCGCATCCCTGAAGCGATTGAGATGCCTTACCAATTCTGCTTCGGCTTTCGGAAACGGTTTAAGGTCTCGAGTCCGCTCGTCAACGCGCGGTTCATCGAAAAGCCTTCTCAATCGCTCCTGTTCCTTGCGGTTCATCATCTCACCAAAATCGTTCAAGAGCTTCGCTACTAGACTACCTTCGGGTGGAACAGGGGCGAACTTCATCATGCCGTTTTCGCGTTCCACTTCTGAAAAACCCTTGTAGCGCTCCACGATTTCTGCAAGATCGGCCTTGAGTTCCGGCCCCCAAATAAAACCTTGGTCGCTTCGCAAGAACAGAGGTGCACATTGGCGATGTAGTTTATCAGACGAAACAAACAGGAAGCTGAACGGCAAATATGACAGATAGCTGATGTCCTGTCTGTCGTAAGGCGTAACAAGATTCGTTTGAAGGGTAATATGAAAAAACAGCTCGACTGTCAACACGTGGCCCGCATATGGAGCATAGTTTATGATGGATTGGAAACCCCTTCTTTCCTATTCCTTCGCGATGTGTGGCTCTGATTGGGGCGGAAGCCCCAACGCTATAACCGCCAGTTTAATGCGGTCGTGAGGCATCGAATTCGACGTCAAAAACTCCGCAGCTAGTGACTTCGCCTGCTCAAGGGTTTTGCAGGTTTGAGCATCCACAGACATCGCCTTCAGGCCCGCTTCAATAGTGAGGGTGTCTGTCGCCATCAGACCGGCACGCCATGCCTTTGCAAACTTGCGTTCGACTTCCAAGAATTCTTCAGCTTGCCAGCGCCGGAACGCTTCTGCTTCCGGACGTTCCTCAAAAATCACGCCCCTTCGCTCTTCAACCTTGACGGCCTTTCCGCCGAGCATTGGTATCTGACCTGTCATCGGAATAGCCTGTCCCATCAAACTCGGGCCACAAAGATCTAGGTGATGAGGACAAGGCATGCCGTGCACTTCGGGGAACTTCTCTGCAATGATTCTCACTTCGTCTTCCGGTGTTCTACCTGGACGGACTGATTTCCCAAGGTCTGCGAGCGTCTCCACGTAGAACATCGGACAAATCAGCGCGATGAAGAAGTGATCAAAGATCACAGCTTCATCAAGGCTGAGGGACTGAAGAAATGACTTGTCGAAAAGAATAGTCGGGCCCATATGGCCTCCACGAACATTCGCACAGGCGTGATGTCAAATTCAAGCGTGAAGATTTTAGATCGCATCAAGGGCTACTGGGAAATTGGACCGAGGCAGCCAAGTTGCTGATAAACGCCCTACTCGTAGAACTATAACCTCCTGACTCCCCAGTCCGCTTCGGGGAGGTTGCCGTGCCTGCTTGCGGTCACTTGGCTGTATCGTCGAACCGTTGTTGTGGCTGGACTTTGGCAAAGATGCGAAATGGCAGAGCGGCTATGATTCACGACATTCGGCAAAGACGCTCATCGGGCTGTGCCTGCCGGTGGAAACATGCATCACCTCTGCAGGTGTGTTAAGCAGTAGGCGGCGTAATTATTGAGGAGTGGGCACCGTAGAACGGAAGCAGCGAATCGAGCCCGCCATTTCGCGATCCCCTTACCTCCTGATCTACTGCGGCGTCTCGATTGTCGCTGGAGGTGTAGCGGTCTGTTGATACATCGCGCTGAGTTCCTGCCTGAGTTGCATCAACTGTCGGAACTCTTCAAGGCTCGGCGTTGTGGCGACTCTCGACCCTGCGGGAGCGGGTGCGACCGCCTGTCTGCTTCCTGCGTCACGGCCTACGGCGCCGGTCCCCAGCACAATGTAGAACCTCGTATTGCCTGGGACGGTCACCACGATGTTCTGATTGAACGCCAGCTCGTTCAACTCCTCATCGCCTGCGACCCCGACGTTGTTGGCGACCCGTTCCCGGAGTAGCGCACTCTCAGATAGCGGGCCATAGAATCCGCTGCTGCCCCCGTTTCCGACCAGATAAGAGGCGACAGTTCCAAGACCTGTGAATGTCCGCACCAGGAATTTGGTCCCTGTTTTCTTTCCGGATACGGATCCCTTGAGCGGTCGAAACGCCAGGTCCATAGCTACTCCATCCATCCTCTGAGTGGTTCCATCCGGCATTTCCAGCCTGTCGAACCGGATATCGACGTTCCCCGAGCGGTCCGCTTGACGCAACTGGCCGATCGCCTTTGCTCCCGCCGGCACCACAATCTCACCTTCCCGCTCGAAGTTGTACTCGATCACTGCTACAACCGGTTCTTTCACGCCGGTCCTCACCGCTGATTCGAGCCGCGCTACGAGGCGGGTGCCGGGAGGCAGCAAAGTGACGAAATCGCTCTGTTCGAGGACGGCCGGCCTCATCGGGGCGCCTCCGGCAGCACCAGTCTCTGCCCCCCGCACAAACACCAGCGATGGCTTACGGAGAGCGGCCTCAGGGGATTCGTCAGGTGAGGGAGGCTGCGGTGGGCGTTGATCGCCTGGCTCCTGCGGCAGGGTGGAATCGAAATCAATCTTATTCAGCGCATACTGCGGAGTTGTTTGTTGTGCGGCGGGGGCCTTTGGCCGACCCGGTCGCGCCGTTCGCCCGATCTCGTCGGGTGTGACGTCGCCCCGATTCACTGCCTCGTCGCCGCTTACCTCGGCGTTCAACATGGGCGTTACAGATCCGCTTTGGCCACTTTCCTGGCCGGGCGTTATCCGGCGGCCCAGGTCCGGCGCGCCTGCTTGTCCTGCTGTTCTCTTCGCCTTTTGAGGCGAAGAGAATATGCCCAGGAACAGCAGGAGCATAGCGACGGCCGCACCACCCAGCACCAAGAGCGACTTGCTTTTGTCCTTGCTGAGCTCGCGGCGTGTGGTTCTGGGCTGCTGGGTCTGCCGCGCCTTGTCAAACGCTTGGCGGATGATCTCGCGCCATTGAATCCCGCGCTTTCCATCCGCTGCCTCCTGGACCGCGGCTTCATCCAGATCGGCTCGTGACTCCTCTGGCGTCGTGTGCAGGGAGCTATTTTCCTTTGACGGGCTCTCCATGGGTAGAATCCTCCTTCACGGTGTTGATGCCAAAACCGATGGGCGCCAAGGCGGGGTGATCCACGGCCCCCGCCTCGGCAATCTGCAAGAAAAGCGTCTCGTTAGATTGTTTGTAAGGGGGACGATCGAAGACCACCACCCCATCTGCGCGCTCGCCCGGCGCCAAACGGCGCTTGCTCAAACGAAAACTCAGCACAGGAAGCTGTTCGGCTATCGTCCAGCGAGACCGCCGAATGATCTTCCCTGACTTGACCTTGCCTCCAAGCTGGACTTGCGGCGGCATGATCAGAATGCTGCGGCCGGTTGGATTGATCGCAGAAAACAGCACAATGACGCGCTGTCCACCGTCTACTACCTCGCCTACTCCAGCACGCACTCGGTCTCCGGTGGCCGTTTCCGCCGACACATGTTCGCCATAGAGCGGTGGCAATGGAGACCGTTCCTGCCGGGCAAGAAGCTCATCCAACCCCGTCGGTGCGGGGGCATCCGGTGGGTCTGGTGCGACGGAGGATGCTTGCTTAACATCGGTCGCCGGTCCCCCTGTGCTGCCTGTCTCAAGGGCTACGGGCACGGCAGTCGCTCCAGACGCTCCTAATTCCACAGTTTTCGCGACCAGCGCAGTGGGGTAATCCGGCTCGATTAAAAAGCCTTTGGCAGGCTTGTAACTGAGTAGAAGGTCCACGTTTTCGGGGTCGTCTGGTTTTTGTTCCCCTCGGCTCACCAACAGCAAGCTTGCCTCCCGCCCGTGAGTCGTTGAAATTAGCAAATTGCTCTCTGCTGGCTTCTCCGTGAGGGCTTTGACAAATACCAGTTGTGGCTCACGGTCCGAGTGCTCGACTTTGAATAGTGTCGGGTCGCCGACGACTACCGAGTTCACAGTCTCCGGCATGCGGATCGCAGTCACAAAGTGTGCAGCGACTTCGACTACCGCGACCTTGCCCTCCATTTCCAGTTTGGTCAGCACCCGCGGCTTGACCTCAAGAACCTGCGCCATTGCCGACCGGAAAACGAACAAGATGCAGATTACGAAAGCCTTACTAAACGTGCTCATTGGTCACCTCGTTTCCTCTTGGGGAGCCCCTGCTGCGGGCGCCCGTCGCATCCGCTCGAGCCGTTTCATGCGATAAAGACGAGCCACACGGTTAACGTAGCTATAAACATCCGGTGAAGAGTATTCGAGTCCCCTCGCGAGGATCGTACACTCTCCGGCGTAATAAGCTGCTGTCAC
>Ga0187873_1001787_pt1 | contig 17287 bp, 13 predicted proteins | sample June2016WEW_16_1_2_FD_133012 | JGI IMG/M metagenome (GOLD analysis project Ga0187873, IMG submission 133012) | Peatland microbial communities from SPRUCE experiment site at the Marcell Experimental Forest, Minnesota, USA - June2016WEW_16_100 | ecosystem: Environmental > Terrestrial > Soil >... | reverse complement strand
CGCCCAGAACTTCCGCGCATTGCCCCACCCGCGTTGTGACTGTCGCCAGTCCAGCGATACCATATTCGAGCAGGGCCATGGGAAGCCCCTCCACCGCCGAACTCAAAACACCGACATCGCACGCCTTCAGGATCGAGGCGACGTCGTGCCGGGGACCGAGCCATGTCACATGAGCACCCAAACCATTGCATTGGATCTCCTCGTTGAGTTGAGCGTGGTAAGCCGCGTCCAATACGGCGCCAACCATGAGCAGGTGGGCCTGTGGATGCGCCTTGATTACCTGTTTCATCGCCTTGAGCAGGGTCAGATGGTCTTTCTCAGGGCGGAGATTACCTACACAGACGATCCTGAAGCCGGGTTGGCCGGGGAGGTCCGCAGGTGGCTGGTTCGCAGGCGGGCGGCCGATGAAATTCGGAATGAACTGAATTTTTTCAGATTGAATGCGCAACTGGTTATGGCACCAGTCAGAAAGCGGCCGACTTACCGTAATGACGGCCCGGCTTCGTTTGCCAGCGAGCCGGTAAAACCCTGCCCGATCTCCGTGAGTGGCCAAGCTTCCCGTATGCACGTGCCACACGACTTTGGGATAAGGTGGAAACAGGGCTGTAATCAGAGAGATGAAGACCGCAGTCCCGTGCGCGTGCAGGACCTCGATACGGTTTTGCCGATTGTAGGCGACGAACCGGCGGATCGCTGGAACATCGAACCTTCCTTTGCGATCGAGCCGCAGCCTTTTTACGCTTGGATAAACCGATGCGGCCAAAGGCCCGTCAACCCGGGTCGAACAGAGGTGGCTATCGAAGTCCTGCTCTGCCAGGGCGTTTCCGATGTTCACCGCCACGGATTCCATGCCTCCTGCCCACAATGAATCCACCACTTGCATCACTCTCATGTGGCCTCCGGTTTCAGCGCCGATGCGGACGGGACGGACCTGAGTTTCCGGTGCCATTGGTTCTCCAGCAGGGAGTGCAAGGCGTCGCGCAGACCTTCCAAAGAATAGCCCTTGGCCCAAAGCGAGGCGCGTTGACCCATGGCCAGAGCCTCAGCCGGATGGCGGGCGATCCAGCAAAGGGAGTCGGTAATCTGCTCCGGGGTGCATGGAGCCAACGCAATTCCGCGTCCGTCCAGCATGTCCGGCACCTGTCCGTGCGCTCCCGCAATACAGACCAAGCCGTAGCACATCGCCTCGGCCACCACCTTCGGCCACCCTTCGTTGTGCATGGATGGCAACACCAGGCAATCTGCCCATTCGTTCCATTTGAGCGACTCCTCGAAGGGCAACCCGCCCACGAATCGGAGGGCTGTCCCGAGGCCAAGCCGTTTCGCCTGCTCGCGCAGGCGGTTAGCTTCAGGTCCATCACCGACCAACACCAGTTCCAGGGGCACTCCTCTTTGGATTGCCAGGCCCGCCGCCTCGAGCAGCGTGCCGATGCGCTTCTCGGGAGACAGCCGTCCGGAAAAGAGGACCCGGAGCGGTGAATGGATTGTTCTGGCTTCCGCAGCCCGGACTGCGGACTGAACCATATCGGCGGTCATGACCGAGGTAAAGAATGGGATCACATGGGGCGGTTGATTGGGCCAACGGCCATACACGGTTACCGGCCCGCACCACCAGCGGGAAGCGAGAACCGCTCGCTGGGCGCGGACGACGAACCGCTCGCCCTCATAGCCGTTCCACTGGTTGGCGTACTTGGCCACCAGGCAGCGTGAGAACAAGGGCGCCATGAGTGTTCCGAGGAAACCGAGATCGCAGGGGCACCGGACATGGATTGCATCTGCGGTCCGCATATACTTTGCCAGTTGCCAGACGACCAGGGGCAGAGACAGAAATTGCCAAACCTGGGAAACCCAGGTATCGCCGCACGCATCCAGGACTGGGAGCACAGATATGTTCTGCCTGGTGAAGGCTGTGCAATCTGAAGCCGGGGGTCCCTCCTGGAGCGAGCTGGCAATGACGATTTCCGGGAAGAGGTCAGCCCAGATGTCAATTTCGCGAGCGTAGGCGCCATAGGCGTATAGCGTGCCCTCATGCCGGTAGTGGGTGACGCGTGTCACGATCAGCAATCTTTTTACTTCCGACTCGCTCGAGGTGGCGGTGGTTGACATGTCATGAAACCCATGGTGCGGCTGGTTTTACAAACTTTTCGGCTTCCAATTCGTGAGACCGCCCGGACGGCGGATCAACCCCGGAGGCCGAAATTGGCCTGGCGGGGCAAGTCCAGGGTGTCTCACGGGGGTAAGACGATGATTTCGTGATAATGCAGGGCTAAGACACGCAATCAAGGCGATGCCGAGATAGATGCCGCACCCCACGTCGAAGCCCTCAACGGTCAGGACCGTGCAGAGGTATCCGAAGAGACAGGTAAGCGGGAAGGTAAAACCGGACCGAATAGTCCAGCGGAAAACCCGTAGGCCGACAGCTCCAAGCCAGAGCAGGAGGGGTACCAAACCCAGCAATCCTGTCTCGACCATGATGAGCATGAACAAGGAATGAAAGACTTTCCGTCGGCCTGCACCATAAGTGACATCTTTAGTAACCAGCGAGAAGCGGGCATACATTTCAGGGCCGGTGCCTGGTCCATGGCCAGCTACAACGCTAAGGGGCGAGGAGGTGAAAGCTGTCCAAGCAACCGCCCATTGATCCAACCGGCCAGAGGTGCGCGAATCGAGCGATTTGTCGGCGCCAAAGGTGCTCTTGATCCCCTTCTGAAAGCCAGAGCCGAAGTCACTTTGCAACAAGAGCGTGCAAACCAAAGCCGCGGCGGCCAAAGGGAAGAACAGAAATCGTCGCTGCCGGTGGCCGACGAGCAGGACGGCCAGGAAGCCACAGGCGACCACCAGCCAGGCGGCGCGAGACGTGGTGAAGGCGAGCAGACAGGCCACCGACAGGAGGAGACCGTAGCGCAACGATGGTTTGCTTTTGAGCCCCAGCCATTGCCCCCGGTCCATGCTCAAGGCCAGCAGACTCAAGGCGAGCGATGCGCCCAGTTGCACCGGATTGCCAATGCTTTCAATGCTTTGGTCATCGAGAGTGGCCATGCCGAGCCGGCCGATGGTTGCGGCTGAATACTTAAACATGGCAAGGCCCACGCCGACGGCGCTTACCAGCAAGCCCAAGAGTGGGGCTTGCAAACGCCGGTGATGGCTGCCAATGACAACTACCGTCAGGAGAACGCCGGCAAATTCCAGGATCCTGAGGTTGCTCGCGTAATAACGGGTCATGAACAGGCTGGCGCCATACAATAGCGGAGGAACCACGAGCAGCGCCCAAGCGTAAGGCAACCGGCGCAGGACGCTTGCAACCTCGCCTGGCCTGAGCAGAGAGTGGTAGCAGAGAGCGCCGACAAACAACACCGTTGGGAGGTTGTAAAACGTGAAGTCGCGGGTCAAGCTGATCCAAGGTGCCACCCCAATGAGCAGGCGCAGGAGATCGCCCGAGCGCCCGAACAGAGCCAGGCCAAGAGACATGGCTCCCAGCAAGCCCCAAAAGCACATTGCCCCGAGGCGCGGGCCAACGAAGATAAACAGGAGCACCGTCGGCACGACACACAGCAGGACCTGCAAAAGCAAGAGGCGGTCAGCCGATGCGGTAACGCCTGCACGCGGCGCGGATCTTGGCAAAGCCGGGCGATGACCGACCCGACTCATGAGCGCTGGCTTAAACGGGGAGCGACTGGCGAGGTGATAACTCATGCAGGCGGTCTCGCTTCGGGAGAAAGCACTTCGCAAGCCACCGGCCTCAGGTTAAACGCGTATTCGCGTCGGGCTGGAGGTTCCTCGTAAGCTGGTGGAACAAATAAACACTCGATCGCCGCGCAGAACGTACCGGCGGCGTAGGACAAATGCCGGGGACGAAACCCGCGGACGAAAGCCCCCGTGGTATGATAGATGATGATGAGCACTGCGTTTAACCAGAATCGGACGCGGTCCAGGACGCTGATGCGCGGCACATGGCGCTTCCAGATGAAATAGTGATTCCGCAACGCCATCCGCCCGCGGCGGAAGCCGTCCGGCCTCCCCTCTCCGGCTGCCTCGTGACGGACGCGCGCTTCACCGCAAACGACCAGCTTCCAGTCCCGCGCGACACGGCGGGACATCTCCAGGTCCTCGCCCTGGGAGTAGCCGGAGAAGAAGAGGGAGAAGCGGTGTTTTTCAAACACCGCCCGGCGGAAGGCCATGGCGCACCCGATCAAGACATCGACGGGCTTGAGGTCTTTGAATGGGCGGACTCCCTCCCAGGTAGCGGTGGTGTCCCAGGTAGCGGTGGTGCCGCAACTCAAGTATTGCCCGGGCTCACCACGGGGCACGATTCCCAGCGCAAACCGAGCTCGCCAGAGCCAATTCATGCTCCCACTTTGCCCCTTCTCGAGAAAACCCCGGACGGCGCCGATCTCCTTGGCGGTATCCGAGACAAAGACCTGCCGAACGGCGCGAAAGTAGCCGGGCCTGGGCACACTGTCGTCATCGAGAAAAAACACAAACTCGCGGCTGGACGCGTCAATGCCGACGTTCCTCTGGCGGGTCAGGCCAGCGGGGCTGCGGATGAAGACGAGGTCAAAGGGCGGGCTGGACTTCTCGGCCCAGGGGAATAACTCGTTTTCCACTTCGCTCGAGGGACTCCCATCCACAACGATGACTTCGCGGGGCACATCAGAGAACGTGGCCAGCAAGCGCAACAGGCCGGCCATCTCCCGCGGTCGCTTGCAGGTTGGCACGATCAAGGTGCAGTCCTCCAGCGCGCTGGCCTTTGATGCGGTCTTGAGCCAGCCGGCGACGTGCTGCAAGGCGGGCGAAGCGCTGTCCACCGGCACAAAGTCTGGAGCCGTGGCGCTGCCCTTCTTATGCTCCTGGCCCTCATTTACCTGCCAAGCCGGCAGCGACCCAAGATCGGCTGGATTCATTGTTTTTCGGTTCACAACCATGAGTGCCGCCCGTCTATCGGCTCGCGAGAGACCGCGAGCGAGGTTGCGATTTGTTTAAGAGCGTGTTTGAAAACCTATTCCGTCCTCGTAGCAGCCGAGGTAACGAGGCTCCATTATCCCGGTTTTCCAGACCGGCGAGCGGAAAAAGTCAGAGCCTCCTTACGTCGGCTGCTACTTTTCAAACAGGCTCTAAGAGGTCTTCGTAAAAATCACGTAACTGTGAAAAGATGACATCCGGAGAGAAGCGGGTCTGCACGATTCTCCGGGCTTCCTGGCCCATCGCGTCTGCTTTCGACGGATGTTGCAACAGTTCCAGGAGCGCCTTCGTGAAAGACTCCGGGCACGACGGGTCGGCCAGCAACCCTGTCCGGCCGTCTTCAACCGCCTCCGGGATGCCGCCCCGATTTGAGGCCACGACCGGCCGACCTGAGGCCATCGCCTCCAGGATGACCAGCGGAAAGGTCTCGGCGTAGGAAGGCAGAACCAGGACGCCCGCTTGCCTTATTCGCGCGGCCACTTCGGTTCGCGAAAGCCGCTCGATGAACTCAATCCTGGAATGATGCTTTGCAGAAATGAGGCTCAGGAAAAGACTCTTCGTTGATTTGCCGTCCTTGGCAGTGTCGTGTCCAACCATAACCAGCCTCGCCTTCGGAACGCGGTCGAAAACCTCGCCTATGGCTTGGCCCAGAACAGAAAGCCCCTTTAGTTCACAGAGCTTGCCCACAAACAGGATTTCGTGGGGGTTCAGGACGGAGGAGTCAGGGCTGAAGAAGCTGCTGTCAACCGGGTTCGGAATGACGACCGGCCGCTTGCCTGAGATATTGAGAATCTTAAGCGTCAACTGGGAGGCAAACGCTGAGGCAGCCCGGATGCCGTCCGCGCATTTCACGGTCCTTCTCTCAAAGAAACGGGTCTTTCGATCCACTTGTTTGCCTTGCTGTGCGGCGTGCAGAGTGGCGCAACCCTGCATATGCACCGCCAGTGGCTGGCGGCCTGGCTTCGTCAGGAAATGGCCCCCGTAATCGGCACAGACCACTACTCCCGGAGACCGGCCGAGGCAGCGCCGGACAGAGCGGGCCACCTGCATACGCCCCCAGATGGCGCCGAGCTTCGGCAAACCGCTGGGGGCGATGACTTCGACGCTCACGCCGTCGTATTGGTATTGACCCACGGGCTTCTCGCTCGTCTGGCATACGGCCTTGACGGTGTGGCCGTGCCGGGCGAACCATTCCGCCTCGAACTGCAAGATGACACCGAGGCCGCCAAAGTTTCGGACCAGAGGCGGGTACTCAGGGCTGACGTAGCAAAGGTTCATTCGATGGGACCGCGGTTTACATGCGCACCGGCGGCTTTGAATCCAGCAGGGCGACGATTGCTGCCGCCACGCGTTTGGCGGCCTGGCCATCCACTTTCCCGCATTCGCGTTCGATCATCCGCCGGCGTTTTTCTCGGTCCTCCTCGGGCGCCTCAATCGCCCGCGCCAGCAGGCTAATCAGCTCAGACCAGTTATGGCCGATTCGAATCCCGCCACTTTCCACCAGCGGCAAATAATGGTCGGCTTCGTACTCCTCGTATAAATTCTCCCTCGGACAGTCGGGTTCAGAGCGGAAATCAATGCAGATTACCGGCTTGTCGAGGATCGCGGCATCCAGAGAGATGGTCGAGGAGATGTTAATACACCCTTCCGAATGCCGCAGAGTGTTCACGAAGCGACCCTGGTCGTCGAGGCTTACAAAAACCCAGCCATCCGGTTCTGGAGTATTGTCCCAAGCCGGGGAGATGATCGTGCGGCCATCTTGTTGCGTTGCCTTCTGCCAACGCTTCCAGTTGTCGAGTGGGTGAATGCGAACAACCAGATGGCAATCCTTGAGTACTGGATGCTGGCCCATCTTGGCAACCAGTTGGGCGACCAGGCGAGGTTCCTCCGGGGTCAAGGATTCAGCACTGGCGCCGTACAAAAAGTAGCGGTCACTTTCCCTCAGGCCGAGTTTCGCCAGGGTTTTTGACCTGGACCAGAGAAGGTCTTGCCAGCAATGAAAGTCGAACTGGGGGGTTCCGGTAACGCTGATTTGAGCCGGAGAGGTTTCCGGCAGGATCCGTAGCAGCGTGGCCTTCATGGCCTCGCTCCACAGCAGGTAATGGTCAAAGCGAGGCCGGGTCCAGCGACTGGTCAGGTTGTCGAAACCCAGGATCGAGGTCACGACGGGAATTTGAAGTTCTCGGGCAGCGAAGATGTAAGGCTGTTCCTCGTTTGCCACACTCACCGTTGACCAAAGCCAGGTGGGCGCCAGGCTGCGCAGTTGTTGTTGGACGGACCGGAGATCGTAAGAACGCCGGTAGAGCCTTTGCTGAAGCTGATACAGGCGGCGGTAAATCGGCAGCGGACGAGCCCCGACTGCGAGCAGGCTGGTAATAGAAGAACGAAGCCTCTGATATGGGGTTGCATGACGGGAATACCACCGCTGGAAAATGGGGTAGGTGCGGCTTTGATAACGGGCGCAAAGTGCCGCTGTGAGAACCCCCTGGAGAAAGGATCTGCCCCGGCCCTTTCGAGTGGGGAGGGCTTCGGCAAAGCCGTTGACGCTGCAAGCGGACTTCAGCTCACTCAATTTCTGGTAGGGAGAATCCGCAGACCAACGATGGACTATCAAATGCACCTCCACGTCAGAATCCCGAAGGAGATCCAAGACCCCCGAATAAACCACATTCCTAAAACTCCAAACCATTGGCAACAGGATAGCAAGTCGCCTGTTCGACTGCTGGCGGCTGGGCAACTGGCTAACCTGATGCGTGGCTTCTGGAATCATTGGGCTTATCACAGACATGGCGTTTACGGGGTTCAAATCAGGTGATGTTCATTGGCGCTTGTTAAAAATATAAAGTCCCACCGCGCCGTTCCATTTTTCTTTGCGGCACAAAGGGAGTAGGTGCCCGCGTAACCACAACAAGAAATCCTTGACCTGTTTGTCAGTGACCGGCTGTCCAATGTCGCGCATGACGTTCGGAATGCGACGGGAAAAGTCCTGCAAGAGCTTTTCTCCCTGTGACCAGTCGTGGTCAAAAGTGTTCCAGGTCAGGCGCATGGAAAGTTTTCTTGCCCATCCCTCAAATTCGATGGGGGAAAGATAATGGAGGTCTGCGAGTGTGATGGGTGCCGCAAAGAGGAAACGCATTGTCTGGAGTATATAGCCGCGCGGGTTTGTCCAGTTGGGGCTTGTGATGACGATTGTACCGCCGGGTGCAAGGAGGTTTTTCATCCGACGTAATGCCTTGAGTGGTTCATCTATGTGCTCAAGAGTGCCCAAAGCCATGACGATGTCGTAATGGCCCTTTTGAGCGAACAGGTGAGCGGTTTTAAATTCCAGATTCGAATGCTTGCGGATTGCCTTAGCTGCAGCTATGGCAGTTGGGCTGAAATCAATACCCGTGACGTGTTTTGCGCCAGCTTCGACCGCGAGTTTACACATAAGACCTGTGCCGCAACCAACATCGAGCACAGTTTTTCCTTTCCAAGTAACCGCTTGGAGTACCACCTGCTCGTCAATCGGCAGAGCCATTCCCTTTTTGAAAAGCAGCTTGGTGTAGTGGCGCTTCTCACCTTTCCTGTATACTCCGTCGTAGAATTGTTTGAGCTGTTTGTTTTTCACATTTAGCATGGGGTCTTGGATGTTTACGTCACAGTGACGGGAATCAGATTCAGGGATTCCAGCGGTATTCGGTCGAGGTCCGGAAGCGCAGGGGGGAGCAGCCGCCGGTGGCGACGAAAAGCGGGGCGCAAAAGCCACGATATCGGGCGCAATGGGCGGAAATGCTCCGCGACCAGGCGCACCCAGCCTAGCGTCGTCCAGCCCAAGCCCGCCTGTATTGCCTTGCAGTCAGCCAGCCAGCCTTGCAAGCCCGATTTCCAAAGCTCGCTATTAACGTAGGCATAGGCAATCGCGTAGAGTCTCAGTGTGCACATCCTTTGGCGCAGCCTGGTCACCTGGCCAGATTGCCGAACATGCTTCCAGGCCGTCCTCACGGCGTGCCGCCGCTGCACTCCCCAGTCCGCATTCGGCGAACTCAGTCTCGGGTGTTGGCCCACGCGCACGAATACCAGGATTTGCTCCAGCCGCAGGATCTTTTCAGTGCAACACAACGCACGGACAAGGAGTTCACTGTCCTGCCAGACTTCGATGGATTCGTCCCACGCGCCGATGGACCGAATGAACTCAGAGCGCCACAAGGGACCGATTGAACACCAAGTGCCGCCATAAGGCGCTCTCTCGGAGGGAAGCCAGATGACATCCAACCAACTCGCCGGTGGGGCAAACGTGAGCTGCCTGGCGTCCGTTTCGGGATGCGTTTCGAATATAGCGTGCCGGCAAGTGACAAAATCCAAGCCCGGATTTGAATCAAAGGTTGCCAATTGAACTTCCAGTTTGTTCCGCGTGATGAGGTCATCCGAATCCAGGAAGTTAACAAACTGCCCGCAGGCGAGAGACAGCCCGTGATTTCGCGCGGCATTCCCATTCCGCTTTCCCGCCGGGAGCGAAACGATCCGAAAACGGGGATCGCCCTCAGCGCAGTGGTGTGCGGCCGCCACGGAACCATCGGTTGAGTGGTCGTCCACGACAATGCACTCCCAGTCTTCAAAGGTCTGGCCGCGGACCGACTCGAGGGTTTGACCCAGGATCAATTCCCGGTTGCGGACAGGAACGACAATGCTTACTTGTGGCATCTTAGAAGATTCGTTATCGAGACTACCGACTCACAGGCCGCAAAATCGCGAGGACTTGATCCCACATCTCAAGCTTAATCTGCGGCAATGACTTCAACCGAGCGGTCATCCGCTCGCGCAAAGTGGCTTTTTCTAACGCTTCCAGCGCGCGAACGAAGGTCGCCCCTTGATCGCCGGATTCGACCTAGCATCCCAAGAACACGAGCTGTGACGAAACATTGTAACAACACCTCGGTCCAACATAAAGCGAACGCCTTGCCGAGCGCACGCCGCATCGTCCGCACCAGGAAAATTGTTGTGCCGATAGCCAGCGGACGCTCCGAGTACTTTAGATACATAATACCTAAAGCCTGGGCTCGATTTCTTGCTTCAACCGGAGTGAGTTCCCGCTCCTCCCGGTCGTGGAACACTTTGATTCCAGGGCAAAGACCCATGTGAAAATTCTCCCTCCTTAAGCGTTTCGCATAGTCATCATCCTCGCCGTACACTGAAAATATGGGGTCGAATCCTCCGGTCGCCTCGAGTGCCTCACGCGAAATAAGCCACGCGGCGGCGTTGATAAAGCGAACGGGATACACCTTGGCGACCGTATTGCCCAGGCAAAGGTCGGACACGAGCGTCTCGGGCAGACACCCCAAAAAGAGCCGGTCCAATGCCTTCCCATTCCCTGATAGTTGCATGGGGCAGAGAATACCCCACCCTGCATCAGGCGCGAAATATTCAAGCAACCTGTCGATGCCATTCTGTTCAATCCACGCGTCCTGGTTCAGCAGGAACACGTGTGAGGCTCCGGCCGCCTGAGCCTGCTGAATGGCGACATTGTTCGCCTTGCCAAAACCCAGGTTGTGCCCGTTCTCCTGTACGCGTACGCGGCTGCCGTGGCGTCTCGCTGCCTCACAAGTCCCATCGGTGGATCCGTTGTCCATCACGATCACGCCCTCGACGTGCTGGTTTTGCAGCAGGCTCGACAGGCATTTGTCGATCCACTTCCTGCCATTGTAGGTTACTACGATGCCCATGACACGCGCCTCACAGGTGTTGCCACCAAGACGGAGTGTTGTCGTTTGATTTTCCATTATCACCATCAGATCTGCGGTTTCGACCACCTCATTATGAGCCCTATGACTGAGTCCATCCCCGGCTTCGCCCCTTTTTTACACATCTTCACGTATTGTTAAGTCGGGACAGCGTCGGTTACCACCCTGTGAGCACGGTTTTTCGCTGGACGGGGTCAAGTTTGCTGATGTTCTCATCCTCGTAGTAGGAATCGCCGATGACGTGGGTGGTGGAAACTTCCTCGAAGATGGCGCCCCCTACGCTACTGAAACTGTGCCACGTCCCGCGTTCAATGAGGAGCTTCTGACCCCGATGCATCTCCACGAGGGCGCCATTGACTCTCGCTTCAAGGTCACCCCATATCAGTTGAAAGGTTTCCTCCTTTAACAGGTGCCGGTGGTTCGGATGATGTTGCCCCGGCAGGATGAGGATCAGCTTTTTGCAGTAAGTACGGTTCACCACGTTCACGATGAGGGCACCCGTGTGCCTGAATTTCTCAATCCCCAAATGATGCGAGAGTTCGATCACGTCGTCGTCGGCCAGCACCAGGTGCGCTTCTGACAGCATGCCCTTGGCGTCGTGGATAATTCGCCGGATCTCAAGCGCGCGATCGATATCGGCGCGTTCGAGGAGAGGATCATTGGGGGCATAATCGCGAGAGGCTGTATACACAGTGCGGAGACGCCCGAATTCGCCGCTGGTGGTTTGCCCCGGGGAGCAGGGCATAGCGAAGAACACATCCTCGCGCGTGATGGCTTGTCCGCTGGAAATCGGCCGCTTGGCGAACACTCCCCGTTTCAAAGACAACAGCGAGTCCAGTTCGTCCTGGGTGGTGTGTTTGGCAGTGCCGTTTCCGTTTATGGTGCGAGCGCGCAAAGCGGCGCTGACCCAAGCATCGGTTTGCGCGGGATTCATGGAATACGCATTAAGCTTGATGCGATCGGCGGGGAGGCCGACGTGACGTTCCAAGATGGTAGCGCCCCGACTCACGGCGGCAGAGACGACGTCCAGGTTATCGGGTGCTTCATGGCCAGAATAACCGACTGGCACACCGGGGTAACGATATGCCAGGCGGGTAAGGAACCCCATGTGGACGTGTTCGTTCCTGGTTGGGTAGAGCCCGACGCAGTGCAGCAACGCATACTCGGTTTTGCGGTGGTTGAAGTAACTCGCCAGGTTGTCGATGTCGTAGATCGAGACGCCGCCAGTCGAGCAGATCACCGGTTTATGAGTATCGGCAATAGCTTCAATCAGCGGCCAATCGTCGGCGCTACAGCTTGCGATTTTAACGATATCGACCCCGTGCTCGACGCACTTGTCCACGGAAGCCTCATCGAAAGGCGTGACGATCACGCACATTTCCTGCTGGCGCACGGCTTCGACGAGCCGGCGGAAGTCGGCATCGGTGAGGCGCGTCTCCAGGAACCTCGGGATGTGTTTAACGTCCTTGCGCTCCCGGAAGGCGGGATGGATGAAGGTGTCCAGGTCGCGATACTGAAACTTCACGGCTGCGCGAATACCATGCCGTCGCTGAATCTTCCCCATCGCTTCGATAATCTTCAGTCCGTGCTCAACCTGTCCCTGGTGGTTATTGGCCATTTCGAAGATAAACAGGTCTTGGAATAGCGAGTTCATAAGAGATCAATCATTTCAAACCACAAAATTGGCTTCCCAAGCCCACCACAATATGGCTGCCCCAAATACGGCGTTCGCTGTGCGAATCGTGGTCACAAAACACACGAAAAACGAGGAAGACGTCAATCGGGCATGCCCCAGGATCTTGCGAGCGTGAGGGCATCCTGAAGGTGCATGGCTCTATCATCCACGTAGTAGTCGGCGGCGGGCTTGCCGAAGAGAAGCTCATGGTAACTCACACCCCAGTCGGCCATTTGGCGGCGCGTAACGCCCTGCCAGTCCTGGCCGGTTTTCGAACCGCGAGCAGTGAAAAGCACGATGCGATGACCCTGCCCGTGGAGGAAGTTGATGGCGCGAATCATCTCACGGTTGGGCTCGGCCAGCGCGTAGTCCAGGCTGGGCACAAGGGTGGCCACCACGCCGTCGATATCGAACACGAAAGTCCTGGGAGCTGGCAGCCGAGGGCCTCCCGCATCCCCCGATTCCAGGCACCGAAAAGCCTTCTCCAGTTGGGCTTCGTCGTCGATGTCGTAGTTCGCATCCATCACATAGCCAAAGATGCGCCGTCCGGTCATCGAGTTCTGTTCGAGGATGACCCGGCACCGGACAACATCAATCGAAGCGTTCTGCAGGTAAGTTTGCGGCAGTCGCTGCCGGGGTTGGTTGTAGGCTTCGGGCACATCGCACTCCACCACCGGGCGCAGCAGCCCGGCAGGGTCGCGGAACCACATCTTGAAGGGGGTTTCGGGTGCAGGCGCTACGGAACGCACCGAGTCAAGGTCGGGGTCGCCAGCCAGAATCTGCACCATGCGGTCAATGTCCGCCGGGTTGCGCACGGGGTGCGTGGGGCGCAGGTGAACGCAAATATCCGGCGTATATCCCTCATGATCCCGCAACCAGCTCAAGGCGTGCTGGAACGCCTCTAGATCGGTGGCCATGTCGCCCGAGATCTCCGCTGGCCGCAGGAACGGAACCTCCGCGCCCGACTCCTGAGCCATGCTGGCATATTCGGCGCTATCCGTGCTGACGATAGTCCGGGTCACAGATTTCGCCGAAAGCGCATGAGCAACCGACCAGGCCAGCAGCGGTTTGCCGGCCAGCAGCCGGATATTTTTGTCCTTGATGGACTTGGACCCGCTCCGTGCGGGAATGAGCGCTAAGACCTCCAAAAGCCCTCTCTTTCAGTTTGGTGAAGGTGAACACAAACCCGAAGACGCGGGGAATGCGCCCCCTCCGCAATGGCATTTGTCATGTCGCTCCTATCGTCGTCTTCAATCGTCTCCAAGCTGCTCCAAGGGGAGAGGCACTTAAACGACTTCGCGCCCGACTTCGCGTCCGCCCGATAAAAGTGTAGCCTGCATACCGCCTCTCGGTCATCCGTATCTTCTGCCTCAAGAGACGGACCATCTCGCGATCCTCCTTGTGCTTGCGGATCTGCGACCGGATTGCCTGAAGGAATCCTTTCCGCATGAGCGGCCCATTAGTGGAGATCGCATTCGGAGTTTCCCGGTAGACCGCCAGCAACTGGGGTAGGTGGAATACCTGGGGGCGCAAAGCCAGGACGTCCATCCAGCAGTGCCAGTCCTGATGATTCGGCAAGGTTTCCAAGAAACGGATACCAGTACCGCGAAACAGTCTCGCATCGAACAGGAAGCTATGACACGGAATTCTCAGACCGTTCTCCCAGTTCAGGGCCAGATCCTGCAGTGGCTGCTGGACATTCAGCACCGCCCGCGGCAGGTTTGGTTGCAGAAGAGGCTGCCAGACATTCAAAGGATCTCCGTAACAGTAGTTACACGTCGCCAGGGCGGGTGATTCGACGGTCTTTAGCACCGCGACTTGCAGTTCGAATTTAAGTGGGTAAATCACGTCATCTGAATCGAGGAACTGAATGTATTGACCACAAGCTCTTTGCAAGCCCTCGTTCCGGCAGGCGTTGGCTCCCTTGGTTTTACTCGTTCTCCTGAAGGCTTGGAATCTGGCGTCTCGGGCGGCATAACCGAGCGCCACCTGCAAAGAGGCGTCCTCGGAACCATCGTCCACGACAATGCACTCCCAGTCCGGGAACGTCTGCCCAGAGACGGAATCCAGGGTCTCCCGCAACAGGCCTTCCCGGTTGAAGACCGGAATGATAACGCTGACCGTGGGCATTCAGTTATTTGCAGTTCACCGTCTCCTGGCTACCACCTGCCACAGTTCGTCGGCATGGGGCACCGCATGGCCGCTCATCACCGTGGCCAAGCAAGGACAAAACACCGCGATGCGGAGTGAGCGCCGTCATTAAGGAGTTCAAGTTGATACCCTAGTTCAGTTAGGAGTGCTTGCACGAAAAACATGCAAGTGATGTTATGTACCTCCATTGCAATAGTCGGACGTTGGCGCGCAATCAAACCGGTAGCGCCCTTGAGCACAAGATACTCACTCCCTTCCACGTCGATCTTCATGAAGGCAGGTGGCGGGCACCCCTGGCCTTTGACAAGTGTATCGCCCTTCCACACCTGTACTGCCCCTTCCGCAAAACTTGTGTAGACTTTCGGAGAAACTCGGTCTCCCGGTGGCTGACCATGATCCAAATAGGAACAAGTACTTCGACCTCCGTTCACATCCTCGCTGAAGCGCAGTGTCTCCTGTCCATCTGAGTCGCCCAGGGCGCATTCCTTAACGGTAACGACGCTCGATAGATTCTCGTTCGCTGCGAGATGGAGGTTTAGACGCTTCAGGTTTGCCAAGTTCGGCTCGAACGCCACCACCTTTCCAGTAGGCCCCACGCGCTTAGCGAAAGCGAGCGTATGGTACCCGAAATGAGCGCCAACATCCCAAACGACTTTGCCTTGAAGTTCATAGCCCTGTTGGTCAAGTCGACGGTAGATGAAATCGTCATACGTTCCCGCTATCATCCCCTCGAATGTCCCATTGGGGATCAAACAGAGCCTTACACCGCAGCAAGGCCCGCTGCCAACTTCAACCCAGGTCGGATGCACAGAAACTGGCGGGGTTGGGTCCATCATGCCACCATTCCAGGAGCGGATAGCCTTTCCCAAACGCTCAATACGCCATCCCAGTTTCGCTACGATGTTTTTCATTTCCATAGCTCCGGTAGAATATACGCGGCGTCGCGTTCGTAAAGGTTTTGGAGCACGAGACCCATTAGCCATTAGAACGCGGTAACAGCGCCCATTCTGCAGGGATTATAAGGGGATAACCACGAGGCTCAGCGGACTGTCCCGACGGCAGAGGAGTGGGCTGGACGGTCAGGAAGAAGCAGTCAGTCAAAAACTCCAGGACTTCATGTCCTCGCCCAATCCACACATTCAGACGATAGCTCCCGGGAACCAATGGCAGGCTGTCCAAGCGCAGTGATAGGCGCGTGTCATCGTCGACAAGGAAAGAGCGATCTACGTGCTTGGAGAAAACCTGCATCAAACGATTACCTAGGTTGTCAACAAAGGACAGAGCAACTTCTACGTTCGGCACGGGGGTAATGCCGTGACGTGCCTTAAGGTGAAACCGAAACTCCAGCGGACGCCAACTTTCAGCTTTCTTTGGGTACATCTCGATGTCCTCGACGGTCACGCTGCGTTCGCCAGTCCTCACAGCCTGGACATTTCGAAAACCGTCTTTAGAAGCATCAGCTTTGAGGTAGATACTGGCCGCCGACTCGCACGTACCAATATGGGCAATCGAGCCAGACTCAAGCAGAAACACTCTTTGGCACAACGCCTGTACGGCGGCTATGTTGTGACTGACAAACAGCACGGTCCTTCCCTGTCCGGCGACGTCCTGCATCTTGCCAAGGCATTTTCGCTGGAACTCGGCGTCACCCACGGCCAGGACTTCGTCCACGATGAGGATTTCCGGTTCCAAGTGCGCGGCAACCGAGAACCCCAGGCGCACGCGCATCCCGCTGGAATAACGTTTCACAGGGGTGTCTATGAACTTTTCGACTCCCGAGAACGCGACGATTTCATCGAATCGGGCGTCAACTTCGCGCTTCTTCATCCCGAGAATCGTGCCATTGAGGTAGATGTTCTCCCGGCCAGTGAGGTCGGGATGGAAGCCGGTGCCGACCTCGAGCAGGCTGCCGACGCGGCCGTAAACGGTGGCTCGACCAGTCGTCGGCTCAGTGATACGAGACAGAATCTTCAGCAGCGTGCTTTTGCCCGCGCCGTTGCGGCCGATGATGCCGACGGCTTCACCCTGCTTAACTTCGAAGGAGACGTCGCGGAGAGCCCAGATGATGTCGCTCGGCGACGAGGAGATGGGAGGTGGGAGATGGGAGTTGGGAGATGTTCTATCTGCCATCTTCGATCTGCCATCTTCAGTCTTCACATCCGTGAAGCGGCTGAGGTTGCGCACGTCCCGAAAGTTCTGGAAGGGCGACTTAACCCATGCGGCCATGGCCCCCAGCATGGTTTCGTGCTGCTGTTCCTTGAGCCCGATGCGGTAGGCTTTGCTCAGGTTTTCGACGCGAATTGCAATGTCGTTGCTCATTACTTAAAAGCAGAAAGTGGAAAGCAGCTAAATCAAAATTAGAAATGGGGAAAGCAGAAAGTTGAAATTCATTTCAGTTTTCCAGATTTCTATTTTCAGCTTTTGCCTTTGGTCATGCGACATCCGCAAAGAACCGCTCGGTCCTCCTGAAATACAGCGCGCCAACCAGGAAAGAGATAACCGCCGTGATCGCACCCATGCCAATTAGATCCCACGGCATGGGGCCGGTGTTCAAGAGAGAAGCACGAAAGCCTTCGATTACTCCGGCCATCGGATAAAGCCCATACCAAATGCGATAGGCATGGGGCAGCTTGGAAACGGGCCAGACCACCGGCGCCGCATACATCAGAATCTGCATGGTGAAAGTCATGGCGTGCCGGATGTCGCGATATTGAATAGCCAGCGCGGATAGCAACATGCCGATACCCGCCGAGGTCAGCATCATCAGCACTATCAGCACCGG
>Ga0187873_1001781_pt1 | contig 17319 bp, 16 predicted proteins | sample June2016WEW_16_1_2_FD_133012 | JGI IMG/M metagenome (GOLD analysis project Ga0187873, IMG submission 133012) | Peatland microbial communities from SPRUCE experiment site at the Marcell Experimental Forest, Minnesota, USA - June2016WEW_16_100 | ecosystem: Environmental > Terrestrial > Soil >... | reverse complement strand
CATCGGCAAGCTCGTGCTGAAGAATCGCGCCGCCCGCATGGGCCGCAACCCCAAGACCGGCGAGACCATCTCGATTCCGGCCAAACGCGTCGTGAAATTCCGCGTCGCCAAAGCCGCAAAAGACGCCATCCTCGGCGGCAAATAAGCCCCAGCTTTTTCAAAAGGCGCTTCGATTCGTCGGAGCGCCTTTTTTGTTTCTAAATTTCGTCGGGTGCATATCTTTCTGGAAACAATTATGAAGAACTTTGTTATAGCCTTTGTTCTAATTCTTCTTGTTATCGGCTGTTCAAAGAAAGAAGAAAACCGTTCTACGGGTTTGGGAAAGGATGTAAATTATTTCTCCAATCTATATGGCCCTGCGAAATCCCAAAAACGTGTAAGTGAATACGACTTTTCTCTTCCTTCAGTTGGCCATCTCATAAAACTGAATGAGTCTTTCGTAATACAACAATATGCCAGTGGGAAATTAAACATAACGGTTATTTTTTTGGAGACATCTCCTCATGCGATCTGGGTCAAATACACTCTCCCAAACCCTTGGACACAGGAACAGATTAAGGCAGCATTGGGTGCTTATGACAACAAATGGACTGCCACAAATTCAAACACGGGGGTGGCAAGTGTAGGAGCGGCTATCATGAAATCTTTGATGCCGGATCAAACACCTTCTACTTTTCAGAGCAATTCTGGTATTTTGGCCTATAAAACCATCGAGGAATTGATGTTTTATTCTCCTGCGCTTTTCCAAGATTTGCGCCAAAAAATGGCTGATGAAGAACAGCAAAAGCGTGCCGTGCCAAAATTTTAATCCGTGTCCATCTGTGGCTGAAATAATTTTATGAAACCGCGCGTCCGCTTCGCCCCTTCGCCGACCGGTTTTCTGCACATCGGCGGCGCGCGCACCGCCCTCTTCAACTGGCTCTACGCCCGCCATACCGGCGGCACGTTCATCCTCCGCGTCGAGGACACTGACACCGCGCGTAATTCGCAGGAAGCCGTGGACGTGATTCTCAACGGCCTGCGCTGGCTCGGACTCGATTGGGATGAAGGCCCGCTCACCGGCGACGCCACCAGCCCGTGCAAAGGCGACCGCGGCCCGTATTTCCAAAGCCAGCGGAAGGAAAATTACCAGCGCCGCGTCGAGGCGTTGCTGTCGCACGGCCTCGCCTATGAACATGAAGGCGCGGTTAAATTCAAAATGCAGCGTGAGCCAATTACCATTCACGACCTCGTTGTCGGCGATGTTGTCCGTAAACTCACCGACCGCGAGGAGCAAGACCCGGACTTCGTGATTCGGCGTTCGGACGGCCAGCCGGTATTTCATCTCACCAACGTCGTGGATGATCTGGAAATGGGTATCACACATGTCATCCGCGGCGAGGATCATTTAAGCAACACTCCAAAACACATCGCGCTTTTCCGCGCCTTTGGCGTCCACCCGCCGCATTACGCGCACATTCCACTCATTCTAAACGCCGACGGCACGAAGATGAGCAAACGCGACACCGGCGCATCGCTCACGAATTATATCGGAGAAGGTTTTCTGTCCGAAGCGGTCGTGAATTATTTGTGTCTGCTCGGCTGGTCGCCGAAGGACAACCGCGAAAAATTGACATGCGCCGAGGTTATTGAGCGTTTTGATTTGCCGCAAATCCTTCGGCACAACGCGCGGTTCGATCACGAAAAACTGCTCTGGCTGCAAGGCGAATACGCGCGCGAACTCGGCGACGACCGTTTTTACGAACTGGCCGTTCACGCCTTCGCCAAGGCCGGGTTGAACACGAACGCCTTTCCCCTGCCCTACGTCAAAGCCGCGCTTGATACATGCAAAGGCAAGTTCAAGCTGTTCAGCGAGCTGCCCGCCTACGCCGGTTTTTATTTCAAGGACAGCTTTGAATACAACCCCGACGGCGCGAAAAAGGATTTTGTGCCGGAGAACAAACCGCGCCTGCAAAAACTCCACGACGCCTTTGCGAAGGTTGCACCCTTCAACGCCGTAAATCTGGAAATCGCGCTGAAAAGCACCGCTGCCGAACTTGGCGTGAAAGCCGGTGTGCTGGTGCATCCATGCCGGCTCGCCTGCACCGGCAACACCGCCGGGCCGAGCCTGTATCATCTGCTCGAAGTGCTTGGAAAGGAAAAGGTGCTCGCGCGTTTGGATCGCGCGCTTACAAAAATTGGTTAATCTTTTCCGCGTGCTGAACCCGTTCATCCATTGGATTGAAGCCAAAGGGCCTTATGCGCCGTGGCTGTTTCTGGCGCTGTTCCTCGTCGCGTCGTTCCTGATGATCTGGCGGCTGGAAGTTTTGAGCGCCAAGGGCTTCGAAGGCACGGCGCTCGGCACGCTCGTCATGCCGTATTGCACCGGCATGGGCAATCTCATCTTCGCTTTCATTCTCGGTCGCAACGGCGGTTCCGGCGCGGACGTGATGGTCAACTCACTCGTCAACAACGTCACCAACATGACGCTTGTGCTCGGACTGCCAGCGATTATCTGGGGAATGAAGATTTCGCCGTCGCAAAAGAAAACCGGCGGCAAGGCGCACGAACTGAACCGGCTTTCGTCGTTGCTGACGCTCACCGCCGTTTTGTTTTTCACGGGCGTGGTTTGGACAATGGGCCGCAAGGGGCGGATTGATTTCAACGATGGGCTGGTTTTGGTCGGGTTGTTTTTATTCTGGCAATGCTTTCACGTCTTTGAAGTTCTCAAAAGCAACGTGCGCCAGGGCAAATCGCTGAGTTGGACGCTGCCCCTTGATCTGGCGTTGCTGGCCGTTTGCGCGTATGGCATTTACGCGAGCACCGACTGGCTTGTGGCCTGGATTTCCAACATTCACACCGGCTTCATCAGCGTGAAATATCTCGGCTGGCTCAGCGGCTGGCTGATGGTGCTGCCGAACGCGGTCCTGGCGTTTTATTACGGCTGGTGCAAACAGCCGGAAACGGTCTACGCCTCGCAAGTCGGCGATGCGCACGTGTCCATCCCGCTGTGCATCGGCGTTTACGCGCTGTATCACACGATGGACCTGCCGCCATTCTTCCACACCGGAATGTTCATCCTCCTCGGCGCGACGCTGGTGCATCTTCTCTTCGTCACCATTTTCGGACAATTGCCGCGTTTCGTCGGCTGGGTGCTGGTCGCGGCTTACGGTGTATTCCTTTACAAAGGGTTGTTGGGCTGAAATGTCTTTCCCTTGTCACGGAAGTTTTGTGGAACTTCAGCAGTTTTGCGCAAGCGAGATCACAGCCCATCCATCGAAAACGGTTTTGCCGTAGCGCGCATTCATCTGGCTTGCGCATGACTTGATGCAAGTTGTGGCCTGTCCCAACGTCATAAAGCGAATGGATTGATGGCCACCGGCAAAACAAGTTTGTCCGCAGGAAACAGGGTGAATTCCGAATTTTCCAATGCCGGACGCGCTAAAAAAATTGCCTTTGGGAATTCGCGCAGCTTTACTTCGTTGCAGCGCATAACCCTGTAATCTCGCGAAAAACCAGACGCTAATGCCGTTCAAGAAACAACAAGCAACCGACTCCAGCTCGAAAATAATCGCGTGGGTTCACTGGATATTGACCCTTTCACTCGCCGCCGTATTTGTGCTCGTGTTGGCGGCCCTTTTCACACCGCTGAAACTTCCCGGCAAGCCCGGCTGGCTGGAAGCGCTGTTGCTTTTGCTGGCGGCGGCCGGCACGGTCACCGCGCTTGCGCGGCGATTACCGCTGCAGAATGTTTTACTGGCCACGTTCGTCATTGCCGTCATTGGCGGGGCGATACATGCGCTCGGCGCGATTACCAGCATTCCATTTGGCCCGTTCACGTTTATTAGCACGGCAGCCGGAGAGGAACTTTTCAAAACACTGCCGTGGAGCATCCCGCTGATTTGGGTTGCCGCCATTTTGAATTCGCGCGGCGTGGCGCGGTTGATTTTGCGTCCATGGCGAAAGATTGGCACCTATGGTTTTTGGCTCATGGGATTGACGGCGGCGCTGACGGTGCTCTTTGACTTCGCGTTTGAACCGTTCGCTTCACGCGTGAAACATTACTGGCTGTGGACGCCGACGACGTTTCCGGCGACGTGGCAAGGTGCGCCACTGTCAAATTTCCTGGGCTGGCTGGTCGTGTCCCTGCTAATCGTGGTATTCATCGCGCCCTCATTGATTAATAAACAGCCGGGTAAGGGAAATTCGCCCGATTTTCATCCGTTTGCCATTTGGCTCGGCGCAATTTTGTTTTTCGGGATTGCCTGTGCGCAGCATGGGCTTCTGTCCGCCGCAATGGCGGACGGGATTGTGGCTGCTGTCATAACCGTGTTCGCCATTCGCGGCGGAACAGGGTGATTATCGCAATGCGCCCTATTCCTTCGATCGTTCAGCCTCGGCGCGCTTCGTGATTTTCAAACGCACCACGCGCGGACCGTCCGTTTCTTCAACTCGCAATTCGCACGCGCCGACTGTCAACGCATCGCCGACCTTTGGAAAACCGCCGAGTTTTTGCGTCATCCAACCGCTTGCGGTTGCGACAGATTCTTCGCGTTGCATCCCGCCGATGATTTTTTCCAATTCATGCAGCGGCAGCGTGCCGGCAGCTTCCCAGATGTTTTCGCCGACACGTTCCAGTTTCAATTTTTCCTGATCGAATTCGTCTTGAATCTGGCCCACGAGTTCTTCAAGCACGTTTTCGAGTGTCACGATGCCGACCGTGCCGCCGTATTCATCCACAACAACGGCAAAATGCAACTTCCGTTCAAGAAACAATTGCAGCAATTTTTCGAGGCGCGCGGTTTCCGGCACGTAAATTAACGGACGCGCGACCGGCAGCAAATCCGCCGCCGTCCGCGCCTTGTCACGCAACGCATAAAGGTCCTTGATGTGAATGATACCGCGCGTACTGTCCAAATCCCCACCTTCGCAAAGCGGAAAACGCGAGTAGTGCGTTTGTTCCGCAATCGTGAGACACTCGGCAATCGTCATCCCGGTGTTGAACGCGGTGATTTCGTGGCGCGGTCGCATGACTTCGCGCACGACGCGATGACGCAGATCGAGCGCGTTCAAAATGATGTTGCGTCCGCCAGCTTCGCTTTGCGCCGACGCAAGCACGAGGCGCAATTCCTCTTCCGAATGCGTGCGGTTGCTTGCCACGTCCAGCTCGATGCCGATTTTCTGCAAAAGCCAGCGCGCCGAGAGGTTCAGCAGCCGGTTGAACGGATAAAACGCGAGGTAAAACCACCGCAACGGGTGAGCCACCCAAAGTGCAATTGGCAACGGCTTTTGGATTGTCATCCATTTGGGCGCGAGTTCGCCCGCTGTGATGTGCAGAAACGTCAGCGCGCTGAAACCGACGGCGAAGGAAATGGAATGTTGCCAGACCGGCGATAGAACACCGAGCGAAACGAGCAACGGTTCCAGCAACGTGGTAAAGACCGGCTGCCCAATCCAGCCAAGACCGAGGCTTGCCATGGTGATTCCGAGCTGCGTTGCGCTAAGATACGAATTGAGGTTGCGGACGATGTGCAGCGCCATTTTCGCCCGGCGCTGGCCTTTGCCAGCGAGCGCATCCAGTTGCGTTTCCCGGACGCGGACGAGGGCAAATTCCGCGGCGACAAAAAATCCATTCATCAGCACAAGCGCGAGCACCGCCAGAATCTTCAGCGCAACCAAAATGAAAGCATCCCCGTTCACAATTTCACCTCGCCAAACATCACTTTTAGAATGTCTTCGAGTGTTACCACTCCCGACTCGTGTCCGTCACGCGCCAGCACAAAAGCCAGCCGCTCTCCAACACGTTGCATCCGCCGCAACGCGATTTCCAACCGGGTATCCTCTTCAAGAAACAAAGCCGGCGTCATATGCGCTGCAGCAGGTTTCTGCATGTCCAAATGGTCACGGAACAACAGCGGGCCGAGCATGAGCAGCCCCGCAATGCGCCGCTGTCCGTCGCGTGTTTCCCAAACCGGCAGGCGCGAAAATTTCCGTTCCCGCGCCAGCCTCAACGCCTCACTGAGGGGTGTTTCCATTTCAACCGTCACCATTTGAGCGAGCGGCGTGGTGATTTGCCGCACGGTGAAATTTTGCAAATCGAGCACACGGTTGATCATGGCGCGTTCGTCGCTTGTAAGAGCTTGTTCGGATTCCTGCATGACCGCGCGCATTTCCTCCCGGTTGCCAAAGAGCCGGCCGGTAAATGCCCGCCCGCCAGTCCAGTGCAGCACCATGACGGAGATCTGCTCGACCAATGCGACGAGTGGACGCAATGTGAGATGCACGAGCCGGAACACACTGGCCACCGACAGGCAGAATTGATTTGGATGGACGCGAAACACCATTTTCGGGAGCAGGTCGAACAGCGCGTAAAATAAAAAGACGATGACCGTGAAAATGGCGACAAGCCAGACGCCCCGCCCCGGCAGCCATTCGTAAAGCTTTGTCAAAATCCAGCCAAGAATGAGAAAATTCGCCAGCGTGTTGCCCACGAGAATTGTCCACATGAACCTTTCGGGATTTTCGAGAAATCCATGGAGCAATTCTGCCGAAGGCCGGCCCGCACGCGCCATTTGCCGTATGCGCAACCGGTTCAACGCAAACACACCCGCCTCCATGCCCGACAGCAAAAACGACAGCATCAGACAAACCGCCAACGCCACCCAGTTGATAACATTTGTTGCCATTATTTGATTTGTTCCACCAGCAGTTCGCGCACACGACGCTCGTCGACGACCAGCGCGGTAAATTTTAAACCCCGGTATACCGCGGATTCGCCAGCCGCCGGCACGACGCCAAGCAAGTGCGCAAGCAATCCGCCCATTGTCTCCACTTCGTTCACGTTGCCGAGCGCGGGAAATTCGCGGCGGAAATCTTCCAGCCGCATCGTGCCATTGACACGCCAGCAGGCCGGCGCGAGTTTTTCCATGACAAACCCCTCCGGCTGCTGCACTTCGAGGCGGATTTTACCGACGAGTTGACTTAGAATATCTTCCATCGTCACCAAACCTGCTGTGCCGCCAAATTCATCGAGGACAACCGCCAGACCCCGTTGCTGTTTTTGCAAACTTTTAAAAAGTTGGAGCAGATTCGTTGTCTCCGGCACGAACGACGGTAATTCAATGGCGTCGGCCAGATCAATTTTCGGATCGAGCAACAACGCGCGCGTGTTCAAAATGCCAACGATCGTGTCCGGCGTTTCGTCATAAATTGGCAGGCGGCGATGCTTGGATTTTTTTGCGGCGGCAATCATCTCTTCCACTGTTGCATCGTCCGAAATGCACGCCATGCCCGCGCGCGGGCGCATCACGTCGCGAACCGTGCGCCGATCGAGGCTGATGATTTGCAGGATGATTTCTTTTTCAGACTCGGCGAGTGTGCCCTGTTGATACGCCATTTCGAGCAGCTCGTGATATTCGGCATCCGTCAACGCTCCGGCGCTTTGTGCCGAAGCCGTTCGAAGCGCGACCATTCTTAAAATGGTGGTGTCCAGCCATTGAGCAACATGACGCAGCGGCGTGGTCAATTTTTCTAGAACCAATAATGCTCCCGCCACGCGCAACGCCCATCGTTCCGGCTGTCGCACTGCCAGGGTTTTTGGAAAAACTTCGCAACCGATAAACACGAGCGCGAGCAACGCGACCATCGTCAGTGCGAGCGCCCAGTGCGCATTGAACACCATCAGCAGCGCGACGGCGAGCATCGCGGCGCTGGCGAACGTGTTGCCCAGCGCCAGCGTTGCCAGCAAATCCTGCGGGCGTTCGAGCAGTTCCGCGACGATTTTGCCCCTGCGCGGATGTCCTTCGGACAGTTGCCGCGCCTGCCATTTGCTCAAGGAAAACAACGCCGTTTCCGCCAGCGCGAAAAAAAAACTCGCGCCCGCGAAAACCAGAATCGCCACAATCGCCGTCCCCACACGCGCAGTTTGACTCAAATTGTCCGCTGAAAAAAGCAGAAAGGAGCGACGCGAATTACACGAATTGACTCGAATTGAATTGTTTGGGCAGGGTCGCCTCGCCGAGGCGACCACACGGACGGCTCGGCGAGCCGTCCCTACCATTTAACCTTCCAAAACCGCCATCACCGCCGCGTAATCTCTCGTGTGGCTCAAGCTGATGAGCAATCGTTTTGCACGGCGTGACTTGAATAATCTTTTCCCCTTGCCGTGCAAAACCACGAACGGTTCGCCCGATTTCTTGCGGCGGATTTCCATATCGCGCCAGCCGAGCGCCGCGCCGATGCCAGTGCCAAACGCCTTGGAAATCGCCTCCTTGGCCGCGAATCGCGCGGCGATGAACGGCGCTGGCTTTTTGTACGTCAGGCAGTAGGCGATTTCGTCCGCGAGCAGAACGCGATTGAGAAAACGCCCGCCGAACCGCTTGTGCGACGCCTGAATTCGCGTCACCTCGATGATGTCAATACCGACGCCCAAAATCATTTTACTCGGGAAATGTTTTGTCTAATTGCGATAATTTTCCATCAAGCGCAGCATTTCTTTGACGGCAGTTTTGAGGCCGACCATCACGGCGCGGCTGACGATGCTGTGGCCGATGTTCAATTCCACCAGATGCGGCACGCGACACAACGTCGGCAGGTTTGTGTAATTCAACCCGTGCCCGGCGTTCACTTTCAAACCAAGCGCATGCGCTTGTTCCGCACCGGAAATCAGCCGCTGTAATTCCACATCACGTTTTCGTATATCGCCAAAAGCTTCCGCAAATGCGCCGGTGTGCAATTCAATGAATTGGCTGCCCGTCCGCGCCGCCGCTTCAATTTGTTCCGCATCCGGCGCAATGAATAAACTGACCTCGATGTCCGCATCGTTCATTTTTTTGCGCGTCCCGGCGATGGCTTTTTCGTTCGCAACCACATCGAGTCCGCCTTCGGTCGTCACTTCCAGCCGCCGTTCGGGCACGATGCAAACGATGTCCGGTTTCAGTTTCAGCGCGATGGCGATGATTTCCGGCACGATGGCCATTTCCAGATTCAACCGCGTCTTGACGACCTCGCGCAGCTTCCAGGCATCGCGATCTTGAATGTGCCGGCGGTCTTCGCGCAAATGCGCGGTGATGCCGTGCGCGCCTGCGGCTTCACAAATCCGCGCGGCCTCGATGGGATTCGGTTCACCAAAGCCGCGGCCACGATAGCGCGCCTCGCGCAGCGTGGCGACATGGTCAATGTTAACGCCGAGTTTGAGCATAAGATTTCACGGTGCGGCCAAATTATTGGAACGCGGAGGCAAACGCAAATCGCGACATGGAAAATTTGTTGTTTCGAGCCAATTCGCGAGTGCAACAAGTTCAAATGCCGCACAAAACGAAACGGTTAAAAACCCGGTCATCAAGGGGCTTTTCTGTGCCAAATGCATCGCCGTTTGGCAAATTCAATTACATTCTGATTGCCCCACCGCGCCGAATCCGATTTTATTCGGTGTGCCGAACGTCCGCACATTTTTCAAATATTGGTTGCCGGTGTTGATTTGGATGGGGCTGATTTTTTCAGCGTCGGGCGACTCGCATTCCTATGAACGTTCGTCCCGTCTCATCGAACCCCTGTTACGCTGGCTCTTCCCGCACATGCTGGAAGTACAAATCCAGGCGATTCATTATCTGCTCCGCAAATGCGCACATCTGACTGAATACGCCGTGCTCGCGATGCTGCTATGGCGTGGAGTGCACAAACCATCGAAGGACAATCTACGGGAATGGAGTTGGCACGAAGTCCGGCTTGTGCTGTTGACGGTCATGCTCTACGCGGCGACCGACGAATTCCATCAACGTTTTGTTCTCACCCGGACCTCGCTGGTTTTGGACGTGTTCATTGACACCGCCGGCGCTGCCGCAGGTTTGCTGGCGCTTTGGATTCCTGACCTCTGGCGAATACGCGGGTGGCATTTGTCATGAAACGCCCGCTCGTTGCCGTCGTTTCGTGTTATGCAGCCGGATTGCTTATCGCCCAATTTTCCCAGCCGCCGCTCATCGCGCTTTTTGTCACTTCATTCGGCCTGCTCGCAATAACACTGGCTTGGGGACGATTTCGCCTGCTTCTCATCTGGCCGCTGCTTGTGCTCATCGGTTGGACCAACCTCGCCAGCCGCACCGCCATCATTTCACCGGATGATTTGCGGACGTCGCTTGGCAACAACGCCGCGCTCGCGACCGTGCGCGGCAATCTGGTTGAGATGCCCCACATCAAAATCATCGAGCACGATGAGCAACAAACCGAGCATTCTCTCGCCCGGGTTCGGGTGACCGGGTTGCGGCGGGATGATCATTGGCAGCCAGCCGACGGTGAAATCGTCGTCACCACGCCTGGCACGCTCCCCGGTAATTTTTTCGCCGGACAGCCCGTGGAAATCAGAGGCGTCATAGCGCGGCCATCACCGCCGCTGGCCGAAGGGCTTTTTGATTACCGCGATTATCTCCAGACGCGCGGAATTTTTTACCAGCTTAAAACCAGTTCCACGAACGACTGGCAGCTCGGCGCATCGTCATTGACCAAGCCGCCGTTGACCGACCGGTTTTTGACCTGGTCGAAGCACACGCTGGCGCTGGGTTTGCCGGTGGAAGACGAACCGTTGCGTTTGCTCTGGGCAATGACACTCGGCTGGCGAACGGCGTTCACGGGCGACATCAGCGAACCGTTCCTGCGCGCGGGCACGATGCATCTGTTCGCGATTGACGGCCTGCGCATCGCGCTGATTTCCGGGATGCTCGTCGCGTTGTTGCGCATGCTGCAAATCTCGCGCGCGTGGTGCGGCCTCATCGCGATCCCTCCCATCTGGTTTTACACCGCCGCAACCGGGTGGGAATCGTCGGCCATTCGCGCCTCTGTGATGATGACCATTGTCATCGGCGGCTGGGCATTGAAACGGCCGGGCGATTTGATCAACTCACTTGCCGGCGCCGCGTTCATCATTTTGCTCTGGGAACCGCGCCAGCTTTTTGAAGCGAGTTTTCAACTCTCATTTTTCGTCGTGCTCGTCATCGGACTGCTGATGCCTCCGCTGAACAAAATTTCCGACCGGTTGTTGCGCCACGATCCGCTGCTGCCAGATGAATTGCTCCCGCGCTGGCGGCGCGCGCTGACCGCCACGCTGCGAATGTTGTCGCGTTACTTCGCGCTTTCATTCGCGGCTTGGGTCGGCTCGATTCCTCTGGCGGCAAAGTATTTTCACCTGTTCAGCCCGGTTTCGACGCCTGCGAACATCATCGCCGTGCCGCTGGGCACGCTTGCGCTGATGAGCAATCTCGGCGCGCTCGTCTGTGGCAACTGGCTGCTGTGGACGACGGAATTGTTCAATAACAGCGCGTGGTTTTTCATGGTGGCGATGACGGATGTAAGCGTATTTTTCACGAAAATTCCCGGCGCATTTTTCTACGTGCCCGCGCCGTCGTGGCTGGAAATTGGAATTTATTACGCCGTCCTCGTCGGCGTGTTGAGCGGCTGGCTGTTCGCGCCGAAACGGCGAATTTGGGGCGTGGCAGTGCTGATTTTGATCGGTGTGATTTATTTCGGGCGCTGGGAACAATCACGCAACGAAACCGAATTGACCGTTTTGCCGCTGAACGGCGGGCATTGTGTTTTTGTGGACGCACCGGGCCGGAAAAATGACTGGCTCATTGACTGCGGAAACACAAACGCGGTCGAGTTCACTCTCAAACCATTTCTGCGCGCGCAGGGCGTGAACGCCGCCTTGCGGCTCGTGCTGACACACGGCGATTTGCGGAACGTCGGCGGCGTGGAAAGGCTCAACAAACTTTTCGGCGTTCGCGAAATTTACACCAGCCCAGTTCAATTCCGTTCGCGCGTTTACAACGAAACGATCAGTCCTTCTGAAAAACCATCGGTTAACAAACCCAGTCGGTGGGGCGAGGCTACTGACGAGCCGTCGCCTGAAAACAACCCGGCTCGCGAGGACGCTCGCCCCACCCAAAAATCAGATGCGCCGACGCGGCGCAAAATTTTGAATTGCGGTGACTGTCTTGGTTGCTGGCGGGTTTTGCATCCCGGCGCCGGAGAAAATTTTGCGCATTCGGACGACGCGGCACTCGTGCTGCTCGGAAATCTTAACGACACGCGCCTTTTACTCCTGTCGGACCTGGGACGCAACGGCCAAAGCGTGTTGCTCGCACGCACGAATGACCTGCGCGCCGACATTGTCATCGCCGGTTTGCCGAACGAAGGAGAACTGCTTTGCGACGCGCTGCTCGATGCAATTCATCCCAAAGTCATTGTGATTGCCGATTCGGAATTTCCGGCAACGCGGCGTGCGAGTTCTGAATTAAAAGAACGTTTGGCCGGACGAAAAGTGCCGGTGATTTACACGCGAACGGCGGGCGCGGTGACAATTGTCACGCGTCCAAAAGGCTGGGAATTGCGGACGATGGACGGACAAAAATTTGTATCCAGTAATTTTCGGTAGGGCGGCGCTGCTGCGCCGCTGGCCGCACGGCAGCGCGGCCCTACCTTTTGCGTGCAACAACGACCGAAATATAACGTGCTTCCGGAATCGGAAATTTTTTGACTTCGACGGTGACACTTTTCGGTTTGAACTTGGACAAAATCATGTCGGCGATGTCGGCAGCCAGTTTTTCAATCAGCTTCCAACTGTGGCCATCGCCGAATTTCAAGAGCCGCTGGCTGACGGCAAAATAATCAATCGTGCCGGCAATGCCGTCGGATTTCGCCGCCTTTGAGAAATCGCAATCCATCTCCACCGTTAGCAACAAGCGTTGCGGCTTGGCGCGTTCTTCGTCCGGCACGCCGACGCGGTAAAAAACTTCAAGGTCAACGATGGAGATTTTGGACATTCTTGCTTTTCTTGTGCTTGGCGGCGCGTTGCGGAGAACGCGCCCTACCCTTTTGTTTTATCACGGCTTCGAGGAGAATTCGTGTCGGTGTGTTGAGCGGCATCTTGCACGCTTCAACAGGCTTGACCCATTTGGATTCGCGGGCTTCGTCGTTGAGTTTCACGCGCGGTTTGCCTTTGCAGCGACAGGTGTAATTCAGAAGGACAAAATGTGCGTCGCGATAAAATTCCTTTGAGTGAATGCAATCCTGCACGAGCACGAATTCGATGTCCGTCACGTTGAGGCCGGTTTCCTCCTGGATTTCGCGGCGTAGCGCGTTCACGGAGGTTTCGCCCCATTTGATTTTTCCGCCGGGAATGCCCCAAAGATTCGACCATTTGTGCGTGTGAATCATCAACACTTCCCCCTTGTCGTTGAAGATGAGAGCGCCGACGGTCGCCTGCGGTGGATGAATCCCCTCGCACTTTTCCGTCTCTGGCTTCAGGCGCAAGCCGTTCTGTTCCAAAATGCGGCGCAATTCGCCGAGATGTTCGACGATCAAGTCCGGTTTCGCCTCGCGTAATTGTTCCAGCGTATTGTAGCCGGTGAGCACAGCGCAGGAATGAATGCCGCCGTGCCGCGCGGTTTCGATATCGTGCTGCATGTCGCCGATAAAAAGCGTTTCGTCCGGCTTGAGATGGTTCTCGGCGAGGATTTCGTGGATTTTTTCCCGTTTATCCGGAACGCCGGTATAAGAGCGGTCGAGAAAAGCGTCGAATCCGGTTACACGGCATTGAACTAGAAAATGGTCGTGCTGGATGGTGCTCAATACGAACGTGTGAAGTTTTTTTGCGCGGCAAAATTCGAGAAAGGCGCGCACATGCGGCAATTCAGTGACCGAATCTTGTATCTGTCGGTAATGCGCGTGAAACCAATCCTCCAGTTCCGGCAATGGCACATGCGGCGTATGGCGATCATAAAAGTCCACAAATGGCAGGGAAAACTCCGCGCGAAATTCTTCCAGCGACATTTCGGGACGGTCGGCCTTGGCAAGAACGACATTGGTCGCTTTCCAGACGGCGGGCAAATCGTCCACCAACGTGCCTGACCAGTCGAAAATGATGTTACGAATCACATGTGCAAATTAACCACAAAGACACAAAGGCACAAAGAGAAACAAAAATTTCTCAAATATAGGTAGGGACGAGCCGCTGGCTCGTCCCAAAATCAAATTGCCTGCATTCGTTCCCAAGCTAGAATCATGCGTGTGGATCAAGTCGGCAGAAGATCTCTATTACATACGGTTCCGCTTTGGATTAATCCGGCACGATCCGTTTATTTCATCACAATCTGCTGTACCCCGCGCCATATGAACCAGCTTTGCCACAAACAACTCGCGTTGCTCCTGTTTGAAACAGTCGAGCACCGATGCCGACAGAAAACTTGGTTTGCCCATGTCTTTCTATTGATGCCGGATCATGTTCATGCGCTGCTGCGTTTTCCCTCGACGAAGACTCCTATGCGGAAAATCATTTCCCAATGGAAGGCATGGACGGCCAAACAATTTGGCATTCGCTGGCAGCGGGATTTTTTCGAGCATCGGCTGCGCAATGATGAAAATTGGATTGAGAAGGCAAATTATATTTTGGCAAACCCTGTCCGGGCCAGTTTAATCGAAAAACCCGAGGATTGGGAATACGTTTGGTTCCCCAAGCCGGAATAAGTGGGACGCGCGAGCCGCGCGTCCCTACCATTAAATTTTTATGCTCATTGCGTTCAACAAACCTTACGGCGTGCTTTCACAATTCACCAGCGACAGTTCGGTAAATCGCACACTCGCAGAATTCGGTTTTCCAAAAAACGTTTATCCGATTGGCCGGCTTGATGTGGATTCCGAGGGCCTGCTGCTGTTGAGCGACGAACCGGAATGGAACGAACAACTATTGCATCCCCGTCATGCGCACGAACGAGAGTATTGGGCGCAGGTGGAAAATATCCCGACGCCGGAAGCCTTGAAAAAATTGGGGCGTGGCATTTCCATTCAAGGCCGGAAAACGTTGCCGTGTCATGCATGGATTCTGGAGCCGCAACCGGAGGTAGGGCGCGCAGTCCCCTGCGCGCCGTCGGAAGGAATCATTGAACCTCGCGGCGCGCACGGAGTGACGCGCCCTACCTTGCCGCCACGCAATCCGCCGATTCGATTCCGCAAAAATGTGTCCGATTGCTGGATTGGCTTGGAATTGATTGAAGGTAAAAATCGTCAGGTGCGGCGCATGACCGCCACCATTGGTCATCCGACGCTGCGTTTGATTCGCGTCCGCATCGGCAATTTCCGGCTCAGCGACTTGCCAGCAGGCCAGTGGCGGGTTTTGACGGCAAAAGAACGCACGTCCGTTGACGCCGCCAATTCGTAGCGGTAACTTCCTACTATGATTGGTATGACTGAAATTCAGCCGCGCAGTGTGGACGATCTGCAAGTTCGCAAAGCGATGCCGCGCGCCAGATTCGAGCCGCTGGCAAAGGAAATTTCTGCGCTCAAGAAGCAGCTCAATGCCGTCATTCTGGCGCACAATTATCAAGTGCCGGAAATCCAGGACGTGGCGGATTACGTCGGTGATTCGCTCGGCCTCTCGCAGCAGGCCGCCAAAACGAGCGCAGACGTGATTGTCTTCTGCGGCGTGCATTTCATGGCCGAGACGGCAAAGATTTTGAACCCAAACAAAATCGTCGTGCTGCCGGACAAGGACGCCGGCTGTTCGCTGGAAGAGAGTTGTCCGGCGGACAAGCTGTCCGCGCTCCAGGCGACGAATCCGAATTTCTGGACCATCGCCTACATCAATTGCAGCGCCGCTGTGAAGGCCCTGACCGACGTGATTTGCACCAGCGGCAACGCGGTGAAAATCGTCGAGGCCGCACCGAAGGACAAAGATTTGCTGTTTGTGCCCGACGAAAATCTCGGCCAGTGGGTGATGGAACAGACGGGCCGCCCAATGACGTTGTGGAAGGGCAATTGTTACGCGCACGTTGAGTTCCGGCGCGATCAAGTGCTGCGATTGCGCGAGAAATTTCCCGACGCGAAAGTGGTGGTTCACCCGGAAAGTTTGCGCGAGGTGCGCGATTTGGCGGACGCGGTTTGTTCGACGGAAAAAATGATTTTATTCTGCAAGACCGATCCGGCCAGACGGTTCGTCATCGTGACCGAATCGGGCATCATTCATCGGATGCAGAAGGAATGTCCGGGCAAGGAATTTCTGTGCGCGCCGGTGTTTGACGTGATGCGGATGCCATCGGACAACTGCCGTTGCAGCGAGTGCAAATACATGAAGATGAACACGCTCGAAAAGGTGCGTGACTGCATGAAAAAACTCGCGCCGCGAATTGAATTGCCAAAGGAAATTTTGAAGCGCGCGCGGTTGCCGATTGAGCGGATGCTGGAGATTTCGGCGAAACCGATTGAAAATGCGGGATAATACCATTTCTCAATGATAATCAGTGCAAAGGTAGGGTCGCGCCCGTCCTCCGTAGCAGCACTGCGGAGGGTGGACGGGCTTTACTGAATCCAACCGGCGGCTTGCGCCAGCTTGACCAGCAGATAGGCGACACCAGCGCTGGCCGGAAGCGTCATGATCCACGCCCAGATGATGCGTTCGACCACTTCCAGCTTGAGATGATTCAAGCCCTTGGCGCAGCCGACGCCCATGATGGAAGTTGTGACGGCGTGGGTGGTGGACACGGGCATTCCGAAATGGGCGGCGGTGACCAGCACTGTGGCGGCGGTGGTTTCGGCGGCGAAACCATGGACCGGATGGATGCGGATCATTTTATGTCCGAGGGTTTTGATGATTCGCCAGCCGCCCACAGCGGTGCCGGCGCACATGGTCAGGGCGCAGAGGACTTTGATCCACGCAGCAATTCCCAGCGGCTGGTTCCCCTGCGGCGGAGTGGTGCGCAAAAACGACAACCACCAGGGAAGATGTTCGAACATGCCGCTGCTCGTGCCGGTCAGCAGCGCCAGCGCGATGATGCCCATGGTCTTTTGCGCGTCGTTGGTGCCGTGGCTGAAACCCATGTAGGCCGAGCTGAAGAGTTGCAGTTTGCCGAAGGTTTTGTTGACGGTGGTTGGACGCCAGTTGCGCAGCAGAAAATAAAGCGCTCCCATAACCAGAAACCCAAAGACCAAACCCAAAACGGGAGACAAAACCATCGGAACAATGACTTTCCAAATCAGTCCTGTGCCCAGCCACCAATGTTCGTGATTGGGGACGGACCAGACCAAAACATTCCAATTGTTGCGCGCGGCAGCCAGACACGCGCCGCACAACCCGCCGACCAGCGCGTGGGAAGAACTCGACGGCAAGCCAAACCACCACGTCAGAAGATTCCACGCGATGGCGGCCAGCAATGCGCAAATCAGGACTTCGGACGTGGCGACTTTCGGGTCAACGAGCCCGGAGGCAATCGTGGTGGCGACGGCGGTGCCCATGAAGGCGCCGCCCAAGTTGGTGACCGCCGCCAGCATGACGGCCTGGCGCGGCGACAACACTTTCGT
>Ga0187873_1001780_pt1 | contig 17332 bp, 10 predicted proteins | sample June2016WEW_16_1_2_FD_133012 | JGI IMG/M metagenome (GOLD analysis project Ga0187873, IMG submission 133012) | Peatland microbial communities from SPRUCE experiment site at the Marcell Experimental Forest, Minnesota, USA - June2016WEW_16_100 | ecosystem: Environmental > Terrestrial > Soil >... | reverse complement strand
TCTCGCTTGCTTCGTCGACTCATCATGTTCTCCTCCGGCATTGCAAATGCTTCTGCCGTAGGGTAACATTCTTCGTGATGCAACGAAACTGTCTATAGTAAGATTCAACTTGATGCAATGCGCCGAGATTGCCCCTCTTGACACTACTGGTATAATTTCAGGTTGCACCTTACACGCTGCAAAACAAAACATTTGTGCTATAATCGCCTCATCTCACCGAGAGGGAACCATGTCATCTAACATTATCCGCGTCGTGGGGGCGCGCGAACACAACCTGAAGAATATCACCGTCGAGATCCCGCGTGACAAGCTGGTGGTTATCACCGGGCTTTCCGGTTCTGGCAAATCCTCCCTGGCCTTCGACACCATCTTCGCCGAGGGCCAGCGTCGCTATGTCGAGTCCCTCTCGGCCTATGCGCGCCAGTTCCTCGGCCAGATGCAGAAGCCGGATGTGGACTACATCGAAGGTCTTTCCCCGGCCGTTTCGATCGACCAGAAAGGCACCTCCCACAATCCGCGTTCCACCGTTGGCACCGTCACCGAAATTTACGATTACCTGCGCCTCCTTTTCGCCCGTATTGGCATACCGCATTGCCCCATCTGTGGCCGGGAGGTCGTTAAGCAATCCGCCCAGGAGATTGTGGATGCCGTCCAGGCCTTGCCGGAAGCCACCCGCATCCTGGTGCTGGCCCCGGTGGTGCGTGGCCGCAAGGGTACCTACCAGGCCGTTTTCGAAGAAATCCGCAAGGCTGGTTTTGTCCGTGCCCGCGTGGATGGGGCGGTCTTCAATCTGGAAGAGGAGATCAGCCTGGACCGCTATAAGATCCATACCATTGAGGCAGTCGTCGACCGCCTGGTCATATCCCTTTCCGGGACCGAAGAGGAACAAAAAGCCAATCAAACCCGCCTGACCGATTCGGTCGAAACCGCCCTCAAATTTGGCGATGGCTATTTGACAGTCCAGATTGTCCCTTCAACTGACGCCCCCTCCCCAGCAGGGGGATCGCGAAGCATCCCGGAGAGCAGCGGAGGGAGGGAACGGGGTGAGGCTCCCGACTTGCACTTTTCAGAGCACCTGGCCTGCCCGGAGCACGGCATCAGCATCCCCGAGATTGAGCCGCGCACCTTCTCCTTTAATACCCCGCATGGCGCCTGCCCCGATTGCCAGGGGCTGGGCAATAAGCTGGAAATTGACCCCGATCGCGTTATTGACCCGGAGAAATCCTTATGTGACGGCGCCCTGATTGCCATGGAATGGAACAACGTCAAGGAGGATGGCAACCCCGGCTATTACTGGCAGATGCTGGAAGCCATGGCGCAGCATTACCATATTGACATGAACAAGCCTTTCAAGGAGTTGCCTGCTGAGGAGCGGGAACTTGTCCTGCATGGCACCCGCGGCGAAAAAGTCCGCCTGCATTACCATAACCGCGACGGTCGCCAGGCCACCTTTGATACCGCTTTTGAAGGTGTCATCGGCAACCTGGAGCGCCGCTATCGCGAGACCAACTCGGAATATATCCGCGAAAAGATTTCGGAATACATGAGTGACCGGCCCTGCCCAACCTGCCAGGGCAAGCGCCTGCGCCCCGAAGCGCTGGCGGTCACGGTCGCTGGCGTTAACATTCTCCAGATCACCGAATGGCCGGTGCTCCGCTCGCTTGAATGGGCCACGCAACTGGCCGGGCCGAAAACCTCCCTGACCTCCCGCCAGCAGGCCATCTCGGATCGCATCCTCAAGGAGATTGTCTCGCGCCTGGGTTTCCTGGTAAATGTCGGCCTCGAATATCTCACCCTGCACCGTTCGGCCGGCTCCCTTTCGGGCGGCGAAGCCCAGCGTATCCGTCTGGCTACCCAGGTCGGCTCCCGCTTGGTGGGTGTGTTGTATGTTCTGGATGAGCCTTCCATCGGGCTGCACCCGCGCGATAACGACCGCCTGCTCACCACGCTCAAGGGTCTGCGCGACATCGGCAATACCGTTCTGGTGGTGGAGCATGACGACGATACCATCCGCACTGCCGACTGGGTCATTGACCTGGGCCCCGGCGCGGGGGAACACGGCGGCCGCATCATCGCCGAAGGTACCCCCGAACAGATCATTGCCCATCCCAAATCCCTTACCGGCGCCTATCTTTCGGGCCGTAAGCACATCCCGGTTCCGAAGAAACGCCGCCAGGGTAATGGAAAGATCCTCACCGTCGTCGGGGCGCGTGCCAACAACCTGAAAGATATCACGGTCGCCATTCCGCTCGGCATGTTTGTCTGCATCACCGGCGTCTCCGGGTCGGGAAAATCCTCCCTCATGAGCGATGTGGTCTACAATGCTCTCGCTGCCAAATTGAACGGCGCGCATACCCTGCCCGGGGAACATACCCGCATTGATGGTCTGGAGCATCTCGACAAGATCGTCAACATCGACCAGTCTCCCATCGGGCGCACGCCCCGTTCCAATCCCGCCACCTATACCAGCCTGTTCGAGGAGATCCGCCGGCTCTATGCCGAACTGCCCGAAAGCAAAGTACGCGGCTACAAACCCGGCCGTTTTTCGTTCAATGTACATGGCGGGCGTTGCGAGGCCTGCCAGGGTCAGGGCGAACTGCGCATCGAAATGCAATTCCTGCCGGATATTTACGTCCCGTGCGACGTTTGTCACGGTACCCGCTTCAACCGGGAAACCCTGCAGGTTCACTTCAAAGGCCATAGCATCGCCGATGTGCTCGATATGACCGTCGATCAGGCCCTCGAGAAGTTCTTGGCTTTCCCGCATATGATGAACAAGCTCAAACTTCTCCAGGAAGTCGGCTTGGGTTATATCAAGATTGGCCAGCCCGGTAATACGCTTTCGGGCGGCGAAGCCCAGCGGGTCAAGCTGGCTAAGGAACTTTCCCGCCGCGCCACCGGTCGTACCCTGTACGTGCTCGATGAGCCCTCCGTCGGTTTGCATGCTGCGGATGTGCACAAACTGATCGAGGTCTTGCAACGCCTGGTGGATGCGGGTAATTCCGTCCTTATCATCGAACATAACCTGGAGATCATCAAAGTGGCTGACTGGATCATCGACCTGGGCCCCGAGGGCGGCGACCGGGGCGGCGAACTCGTTGCCGAAGGCACCCCCGAGCAGCTGGTTGAGGCTCCCGGCTCCTACACCGGAGCGTTCCTCAAGGGACATATGAAGAAGTGATGTGTCAATGCGAGCAGGGTGCTCTTCCCGACGATCGCGCAGCAACTTGTCCCTGAAAGGGATACCCGCAGGGTAAGCTATCCCCATTTATGCGGTGAAGAACCCGTTTACTGCCAGGAAACGGGTTCTTATTGTCACATTATGGGCTATGAGTTTCTGAACGTTCTCGTCGCTACATAAACTATACGCAGGTTCAACCACTCGCATAATCCCATAAGTTCAGGTAGAATAGATTACCGACCCGCACTGAGGCGGTTTTTCGGTGCGACTGCTCTGGAAACGGATGGGTAAACCTATGACTGTTCATAATACTATCGAGTCCTACCGCAAGCGCCGCAATCAACTCACGCCGCTGATCCTTGGCAGCGTGGCGGTGCTGTTGGTTGTCGTCGGTATCATTATCGTGGTAACCTCTATGAACGGTGGCGGCCTGGCTAAGCTTCTGGCTACCAGGACCCCCACGCCTACCATTACACCAACCGTGACCGATACCTCGATGCCAACAGATACCTTTACGATCACTACCACTCCGACCGTATCGCCAACCGGTACGCCCTCCGCTCCGGAAAACTATGTCGTCCAGGAGGGGGATACCCTTACCTCGATAGTCGCTGCGCACAACCTGGGTACGAATGGGTTGCTCCTGATCTATATCCTCAACCCGTTATCGACAGATACTGCCACCGGTACAACCACAGGAATTGACCCTTCCACCGGTTTCATTATGGTCGGGCAGACAATCATCATCCCGAACCCTGGCATGCAACTCCCCACTTCTACACCCATCCCAACGGGACTGTTTCCGGGTTCACGCATCACTTATCGTGTCATGCCGGGTGATAGTCTGGGCGCAATAGCTAATAAGCTCAATAGCACAGTAGCCGCGATCGTACTCGCCAACCAGGCAACCATGAAAACAAATGGAGCGAATACCATTCTCTATCCGGGAGAACTGATCCTGGTACCGATTGATCTGGTTACTCCGCTGCCGACCAAGGTGGTAACTGCCACGCCGACCCCAACCGCCACTCCGTAAAGTGTGAATGCAGAAGTCCGGTCCAATAAACCGGACTTCTTTTTTCTGTATCTTCGTGTCCTGAATGTTCCTTGTGTTTAATTTCCTAAGCCGGTTTACAGATTCACAAAAATGGCAGTAAAATGAATAATCGCGACCATTCCAAATCCTGTAAGGAGAAACCGTGAGCAACTGGCCTGGGAAATATGTTATTGGTCTAACTGGCAATATCGCCACGGGAAAAAGCGTCGTCCGCAAGATGCTTGAACACCTGGGTGCTTATAGCATCGACGCAGACGCTCTTTCGCACCGTGCCATAGCCAAAGGTGCGCCTGGTTACCAAAAGGTACTGGATACCTTTGGCAAGTGGATCGTGGGTAGTGATGGCGAGATAGACCGGGCCAAACTCGGACGCCTGGTTTTTAATGATCCGGAAGCCCTCCAGCAGCTGGAATTAATTGTCCATCCGTTGGTTGAAAAAGCTATAGATGTGATGATCAAGCGCGCCAGTCAGCCTGTCATCGTTCTTGAGGCCATCAAATTACTCGAAGGCACTCTGGCGGAAGGCTGTGATGCGATCTGGGTCACGTACGCTCCAGAATCCATCCAGAAAGCCCGTTTGATCCAGCGAAGCAATCTGAGTGAAAATGATGCGCTGCAACGGATCCACTCTCAGCCTGCCCTAGAAGTGAAAACGGCTGCTGCGAATGTGGTCATTCAAAACAGCGCTTCGTTCGAGGATACCTGGAAACAGGTTGTGGCTGCCTGGAAAGGTATCTCTCCGGTTACCGACACCCACCCGGTTGTCATGCACAAAGCAACCGATGGCGAGTTATCCGTTCAGCGTGGACGCCCTCGGGATTCGGCCACCATCGCGGCTTTGATTACTCGTCTTGCCAAAGGAACACGCTCGCAATCCCAGAATGATATAATGGCCGCTTTTGGTGAAAAAGCCTTCTTGTTGCTCATGGCCGATAAACAATTAGTCGGGTTGGTTGGTTGGCAGGTGGAAAACCTTGTGGCACGCACCACCGATCTGTATGTTGAATCCAGCATCCCAATCGAGCGGGCATTGAAAATCCTGGTTCCCGAGGTTGAACGCGCCTCTCAGGACCTGCAATGTGAGGCTTCTTTGTTCTTCCTGCCGCCACAAGAGGTTGGGCAGGAATCCATCTGGCAGGGATTAGGTTACACCCGTCACACGCCGCAGACTCTGGGCGTTCAGGCTTGGCGCGATGCCGCCATCGAATCCCAGCCGCCCGATACCATTTTGCTATTCAAGCAGCTTCGCCAGGACCGCGTTCTGCGTCCAATTTAACCGGGCAACCGGATAATGGGTTGATTGGCTTTCATGGCTTGGCGCCTTGCTTCCTGGTCGCCTGAATGATTAAATATTTACCGTGACAGAATTCTTAAACAACATCCTTTTCATCTTTCAACGGCTTAACTGGCTGGGTATCATTGATATCCTGCTGGTCGCTTTGATTTTCTTTGGCGTGCTCTATCTCGTTCGGGATACGCAAGCCATGATCCTTCTGCGAGGCATAATTGTAATCCTGGTCCTGGTTGCTCTGCTGACCAGTCTGGTTAATCTGCCGGCGTTATCCTGGCTTATCCGAACCGTGTTGCCTGCCATGGTGGTGGCCATTCCTGTCATTTTTGCGCCAGAACTTCGTCGTGCCCTCGAGAGGATTGGCCGGGCTGGTACCTTCTTCCGCGCATCCAGTAAAACCGCCGGTCAGGAGATTCAGCAGACCATCCAGGCCGTCGTGGCAGCCGCCGCGCGCCTGTCTGCCCGCCAGCATGGTGCCCTTATCATCATGGAACGTTTCGATCACCTGGATGAATATATCCGCACTGGTGTCATGATTCAGTCTGAAGTAACACCCGAATTGTTGATGCAGATTTTCTACCCTAATACACCTCTGCATGATGGTGCTGTGATTATCTCCGGAAATAAGATTTTCGCGGCGGCCTGCGTCATGCCGTTATCATCCAGTGGCATCCTGACCCGCTCCCCAGAAAGACAGATGGGGCTTCGTCACCGCGCCGCGCTTGGTATCTCCGAAGTTTCTGATTCGATTGCAGTGGTTGTCTCTGAGGAGACAGGAGCTATTGCCATTGCGCATGCCGGCCGAATCATACGCCGCCTGGATGTCGAGCGACTCGAAAATATTCTGGTGGCCTTCTACAATCCCGACAAAGCCCGCAAGGAAAATTTCTTTCAGAGGCATTTTCCTTACCTTTTTCCCCATAAGGACGAATGATATGCTTCGCTGGTTGGCAACCAATCTGCGCACCTTTTTATTGGCATTTGCCCTGGCTCTGATAGTTTGGGTGACGGCTGTTACTGCCGCTAATCCGGATGAGACCCAACCTTTCCCCAATCCCATCCAGATTGAATTCATCGGCCAGGATCCCAGCCTCGTAATGACCGGCAGCGTCACAAAGCAAGTGCAGGTCACCTTGAGAGCCCCGCAATCAATCTGGCAAACCTTGCTCTCTGGGGAGGTCCCTATTCATGCCATAGTTGACTTGGCGGGATTAAAGGCCGGCTCCCGGTCGGTGGAGGTACAGATACAGATCGCAGCCCAGCCGATCCGTATCATCGCGATCACCCCCCAGAAATTAACCTTGAACCTCGAACAGTTGGTCACGCTGTCCCTGCCTGTGGAGTTGAGCTTTATTGGCCAACCGGCGATCGGGTACAAAACCGGGGATGTTGTATTGAACCCGATGGCAATTGTCATCTCTGGTCCACAATCGCTGGTAGCCCAGGTCAAACATATCCGTGCCAATCTTGATGTGACCAATGCCCGTCAAAATATTGATACAACTCTCCCCATTAGCGCCGTGACTGAGAGCGGCTTAGAAGTGTCAGGGATTTCCGTTCAACCTGATAGTATCCAGGTCAGCTTGCCAATTGCCCAGCAGGGTGGCTACCGGGATTTGGCTGTCAAGGTAATGATAACCGGAAAACTTGCCAGCGGCTACCGTCTGAATAATATAACGGCTGCGCCGCTAACTGTCACGGTTTATTCGGAGGATATCCCTTTGATCGAGAGCCTGCCGGGGTATGTGGAAACTTCCACCCTTGACCTATCCGGCGCTTCCAGTAATATCTCTACGCAATTATCTCTTACCTTGCCCAGCGGGGTCTTGTTGATTGGGGATCAGGCTGTGTCTGTTCAGATCGAGGTTGTACCGATCGAAGATAGTCGGCCGGTAGCTTTCCGTCAGGTGGAAGTGATCGGTTTGGAGCCAGGTTTGAATGCAGATATTTCTCCAGCCACTGTGGACGTGATCCTTACTGGTCCTTTGCCGGTATTAAACTCTCTCCAGCCTGCAGATGTCCACGTCCGTGTGGACGTAAGTGGCCTGGCAATTGGAACATACCAGTTGGTACCTGTCGTTTTGGTCGCAGAACAAGGAGTGACTGTCCAGTCCATTCTTCCCGGAACGGTGGAAGTAACCATAACCAAAGCGACGGCCATTACGCCGACTATCACGCCAACCTTCCTGCCGTCCACCACGCCGACCCCCTAACCTTGCCTTATTACAAAGAGAAAGATTTGGATATGTATGCCTAAGCCAGTGGTAGCCCTGGTCGGACGACCCAATGTAGGGAAAAGTACGCTCTTTAACCGCCTGGCCGGGGAACGCCTCGCCATTGTGGACGATGTACCTGGAACCACGCGTGACCGCCTGGTAGCCGAGACTGAGTGGAATAATTTTGTTTTCAACATAATCGATACAGGTGGCATAGATCCAACCCATGGCGGAAAGACGCCGCTCTCGGTTGGTTCGGCAGATTTCATCCAGGAAATCCGTGAGCAGGCATTAATGGCTGTCAATGAGGCCGACGCGGTGTTATTCATCACGGATGGCAGCTCCGGTATTACTCCGCCTGACCGAGAAGTGGCTGGGATTTTGCGACGTTATCAAAAGAAGGTGGATGGCCAGCGCTGGCCGCCCATATTTGTGGTTGTAAACAAATGCGAAAACGAAAAATTGCGCTCCAATGCCGCCGAATTCTTTGAATTGGGCCTGGGCGACCCGTATCCCGTTTCGGCCATACACGGTACCGGGACCGGCGATCTGCTTGATGCACTGGTAAATTCATTCCCAGTCCAGGTGGAAGCCGAGGAAGACGATTCAGTCAAGATCGCCATCGTTGGCAAACCAAATGCCGGAAAATCCTCCTTGCTCAATAAACTGGTCGGCCAGGAACGCGCCATTGTCAGCCCCATTCCCGGTACCACGCGCGACGCAGTTGACACCCGCATTGAAGTTAGTGGGTTGCCTGTCACACTGATTGATACTGCCGGGATCCGGCGGCGTGGCAAGATCCAGCAGGGGGTGGAGAAGTTCAGCGTGTTGCGGTCTTTCAAGGCCATTGAAAGGGCAGACGTGGCTCTGCTGATCGTGGATGCCGAAGCCGGGATCACCGCCCAGGATACCCATATCGCCGGCTTCATCCTGGAGGCTTGGAAAAGCACCGTTGTATTGGTCAATAAATGGGATGCCATTGAAAAAGACACGTATACAATGGATGAATACACCCGCCACGTCCGGCAGGAACTCAATTTCATGGATTATGTTCCGCTGTTATTTATATCCGCTAAAACCGGCCAGCGCGTGGACCAGGTGCTGCCAACGGCCTTGCGCGTCCAGGAAGAGCGGATGGCCCGCATCACCACCGCCATGTTGAACCGGGTTTTAAGGGATGCCCAGGATGCTCATCCTGCTTCATCCCATGCCGGGCGCCAGTTGAAAATCTACTATGGCTCCCAGGTCAGGGTGGATCCGCCGACTTTTGTGCTGCATGTCAACGATCCGAAATTGTTCCATTTTTCCTACATGCGCTACCTGGAAAATCAATTCAGGGAAACATATGGTTTCCTGGGGACTCCCATCAAGATTATTGCGCATGGGCATAAGGAAGAAAAATAAGCGTTCTGGCAATTGCCGTGGTGAGGAAGAAAAAAGGGGCTGCTGGAAGTGCGAAGCACTCCTATCAGCCCCTTAACTTTCTTTATATCATGGCAATTCCCAATGAACCGAGAAATAGGAAAAGTTCTTTTTACTAACGACAAACCGGACTGCACATGAATGGAGCAGTCCGGTTCGTTATTTTCATTGGGGCAGGTTGAAGGTATCTGCCCGCCTGAGGATGAGATAAAAGAGGTCTCATCCTCAGGTTGCATCATTTACATCAATTCACGGCATGGCTCGTCGAGACATGACTGGTGGTATAGTTTCCATCACTATTGGTGTATGTAGCGGTAATTGTCTTGGTGCCGGTGGAGCCGTAGATTACACTACAGCTACCGGTTCCGCCGATGAGCGTGATGGGGCCGCAGGAGGCATCCCCGGTGATGGCGACTGTGCCCAGTGGAGTAGCGCCCGCCCCGGTAACGGTAACGGTAATTACGACCGTTCCACCAACAGCGGAAGGATCGGGTAATTCACTCGTGATGGTGGTTGTGCTGGGCCCCGGGACCGTGGTTTGGGTGGCGGTGGTTGAACTACTCGCATAGTTCATGTCACCGCTGTAAGTAGCCGTAATGGTATAGGGGCTACCGGTAACGGTATTGAAGACCACGTTGCAACTGCCGCTGCCACCGGATAGCGTAACGGTGCAATTGATATCTGCGCCGGTGATGACCACCGTGCCGGTCGGCGAAACACCTGCCCCGGATACAGTTACGCTCACTGCAACCGATTGGCCGGGCATGGAAGGATCGGGCGCATGGGCGGTGATGACCGTCGTGCTGGTACCCGGGGTCACCGTGTGGCTTTCAGTATCCGAACCGGCCGTGTAATTTGAATCGCCGCTATAGTTGGCCTTAATGGTCTTGGCGCCGGTAGTGTTGAAAACCACGTTACAACTCCCGCTGCCACCCGCAAGGGTGATGGTGCAGTTGGTATCTGCACCGGTGATGGCTACCGTTCCGGTAGGAGTGGTGCCCGTGCTGGTTACAGATACGCCCACCACGACCGATTGGCCGGGCGTCGAAGGATCAGGTACGTCGCCGGTGATGGTTACCGTGGGGACAAGTTTAGCCGGGACGACTGTCTCGCTCGCCGTGCCCGAACTGCCGTTATAGTTCCCATCGCCGCTGTAAGTAGCCGTGATGGTCTTTGCGCCGGCAGTGTTGAAAATTACCGAATTGCAACTACCGCTGCCGGACGCAAGTGAGAAGGTGCAGTTGGTGTCCGCACCGGTGATTGCCACTGTTCCGGTCGGAGTTGGGCCTGCCCCGCTCACCGTGGCGCTCACAGTAATTGCCTGTCCGGTTGTGGCTGGATTGGGTGTGTTGGATGTGATGACTGTCGCAGTCGGGCCCTTGCTCACAGTCTGGCTGGCGGTAGTCGAACTACCTGCATAGCTTGAACTTCCACTGTAGGAAGCCGTAAGCGTCTTGGAGCCAGCGGTATTGAAGGACACATTACAAGTGCCGCTTCCGGCGGTAAGTGTAAGGGTGCAGTTGCCATCTGCGCCAGTGATTGCCACCGATCCAGTTGGGGTTCCACTTGACCCGCTTACGGTAACGGTCACGGCAACTGACTGGCCGGGCGTGGATGGGTTGGGAGTGTGGCCGGTAATGGTTGTCGTTGATGGAGTCGTAGCGGTGGTCACAGTATGGCTCACGCTGGTCGAACTGGTGGCGTTATAAATATCACCGCCATACACAGCCGAGATGGTCTTGGTGCCATTTGAGTTGAAGACCACGTTACAACTCCCGCTGCCGCCGGAAAGCGTGATGGTGCAGTTGGTATCCGCACCGGTGATGGCTACCGTTCCGGTCGGGGTCGCACCTGACCCGCTCACGGTGACACTCACGGCAACTGCCTGGCTGGGTGTGGATGGGTTGGGCGAATGGGCAGTTATGGTGGTAACGGTTGCCGTGGATGGAGTCACACCTGAGTAGGAAACATAGATATCTGCGAAGAAGGTGATCATGCCACTTCCCACGCCGAATTGATTTCCCGAGGCATCCTGGAAGCGCCAATAACTGCGATAATGTCCAGTCACGCTCGGTGCGACCATATTAACCGAGAAATCTGCTGTCGCACCCGGAGCTACCGAGGCCGGCAGATAGACCGGCGAGGCTGAACCCATTGGGTTTCCAAAAACATAGACCAGGGCATAGCTGGTTGTCCAGGTGCAGGAGCCTACATTCCGGATCTCCCAGGTCTTGGTGAAGGATGCGCCGGGAGCCAATACGGTCCTATCCGGGATGGTCACATCCGTCACAAAATAACCCCTGTTGCATGTGCTGGGATAGTAAGGATAATAAATCCCACTACCGCTGCCGTTGCCGGCGATCTTCGTTTCCACCCACTCAGCCCGGTCGCCGGAGGGCGTGCCGTGGCCGCTGACATCTGCGGTGTAGAGGATAAAGTTTACGCTCTGTCCGGCCAGTGAACTCAGATCAAGGTTGAAGCGGTAATACAGGCCATCATAGCGTTCATTGAATGACCAGAAGGTCTGCACCGGTCCGGAACCGATCTGGTACATCAAACGAAAATTGACGTAACAGCTGGGGGAGTTGTACGTGCAGTTGACAATGCCCTGGAAGTGATCCCCAGATTGGACCGTGTAAGCCGGGTAAACTCCCTGGATATACCCTCCGCTCACTTGTTGCGGGTTCACCACCAGCCCGGGGTTCGGATCCGTGGTGCCATTTTCCAGTTGCGGGGCGCTTACCGGCAGAACAAATCCCCCGCTATTTCCATCTGTTCCAGGACACGGCAATGCACCCGCCCCACTCGACCATGAAGCCGAGCAGGCGTTGGCCATGAAATCATAGGTGGTTCCGCCGGTATAGGTGCCGCTGACATAAATATCCACCCAGAAAATGGAATTGGCGGAAGCACCAACACCGAACACCACGCCTGAAGCATCCCGCAGCTCCCAGTTTCCCCGGTAGTGCCCGGAATAAGAAGGGGCGGTCAAATTAACAGAGATGTCCACGGTTGCGCCTGGAGCCACGCTCGTTGGCATATAGACCACCGATGGGGCGCCCATTTGGTCGCCGCCCGTGAAAACGGCCGCAAAAGATGTCGACCAGGTGCAGGAACCAACATTCTCCAATCGCCATGTTTTAACGAAAGTCGAACCTGGCGCTACGACGGTTCCGTCAGGTATGGTTTCATCGGCAATGAATTGCGCCAAGTCACAAGGTTGCGCTCCTACTGGTTGGGGCGCGAAGACTGTCCCTGGCACGAATTGCAGCAACAGGGTCAGAAACAACGCAACCGGAATGAAAACTCTTCGAAAAGACATCTCAACCTCCTTCTGAAAGACGGGTGACGCAGATTTAGACTTCCATACGCATAGCCTGCGCCAGTGAATAGAATTCAGACGAATAATAGCCTGTAAAGGTTCCCTACCATATATAATATCGCAATTCTTAAATAATAGCATACCATATTTTCATGGTAAACGTACGGACATTTTACGGGGTATCGGGATTCCTTCGTGGAAGGAAAGATGGAAGGGCGAAAAGCCTCACCTGCCTCCATCTTTTTGCCCCGCCACCCGGTATGTGCCAATTATAACTAATTTTAAGCTAATTCTACATGGTATTTACAGGCAATTGCCATAATAAAAGGGAAGAAAGGGGATATTAGGCGGATCGCGCTGCCCTACTTGAGATTTGTTCTCCAGGGTTGTACAATCATATTGAGAAAACATGCTGCGAAAATTCATTTGCCTGGTCGTCTCGGCTCTGGGCATGCTTCTGTTGACTTCGCCTGTCCCATTGCGTGCTTTGGAATTGGAACCGGCCGGTCTTTCTACGGTGATTCTTCCTGCCGGAAGCATCTCCATGAAACCGGTTACCGGAGCCGACCTCAACCGGAATGGTTCCCCCGAAAGCCTGCTGCTTGCCGGCGGTCGCCTGACAATTCTCTCCGCTGGTCAACCCGTCTGGCAAAGCCCCGCAGCCTGGACGGTCGTTCAGGCCGCGATCACTGACCTGAACCGTGATGGCACACCGGAAGCAACCCTGCTTGTCTGGCGGCCTTTTCGCCCCTGGCCGGTCGATCAGTGGTTGCCTCACGCGGGCCGCATCGCCGATTTCCATGATGCCAAAGGCAATTCCTGCCAGATCATCCTGATCGGTTGGCGTGGCAGCGCATATGGTGAATTGTGGGCTGGGTCCCCGTTGGCTGAACCGGTGCGCTTTTTCGCTGTGGCAGACTTGCGTGGTGACAGGCTCCAGGAGTTGGTCACGCTCGAAGGCAGCTACACGGATTCCCGCTCTGCGCCTGCGAGTGCATTAAAGGTTTGGGAATGGAACGGATTTGGGTTTACCGTCGTCTCTACCATGGAAGGGACATTTTATAAAATGGCCCTTGTTCAGGCCAGGGATGGCCGCAATTTGATTCTAGTTCCATGAGGAGGAACCATGAAAGAGTCTTTTCGTAAGGCATTTTGGATATTCCTGGTACTGGTGCTGGTACAAGCCTGCAGTTGCGGGTTGCCCAGTCTGTTAAGTACCGCCACGCCCGGGACCGCATCTCCTTCCGCAACGGCCACGCAAATCCCTGCCGCAGCCACTTCCACCGCGGTTCTCCCGCCGCCTGCCGGGGTTTACCCGCCCCCTTTTGCCACCTATAACGAGGCGGCTGTCAGCCTGCCGCAAACCTTCAATGGCGGAGGCTATTCCCTGCCGGTGGATCTGAATAAGGTGCAAGGGCTTGACCTGGTAACGTTGACCGCTGCGCAGCGTACCTTGCTGGCGCAGAATGGCTTTGCGGTCGCTGCGCCGGTACCGGGGCAATACCGCGAGTTCTACCAGATATATGAACAAAACCGCTATAACGAGGTTCCGGTCTTCATTACCACCGATTCGGTCTATCACGTTTACCATCTGATTTTTGACAAGATGTTGCGTGACCTGGAAACAGGTTACTTCATCGCCGATCTTAAGACCCTCACCACCAGCATGCTGGCCGCCTCCACCGCCCAATATCAGGCCTTGAAAGGAAGTTCATTGGGCGATCCCGCCCTTCGCAACGCCGCCTATTTTGCGGTGGCCGATAAACTTCTTGGGCTCTCGGACCCGGCCCCGGCCGATGCGGATGCCATGGTCAATGCCGAGTTGGCCCTGATAAACGCCGCCAGCACTGCCGCCATCTCGCCCATCTGGGATCGGCCCGACCTGCCGCAGGATATGAAGCTGATCGAAGATTATACCCAGTACGTCCCGCGTGGCCATTACACCCTCAGCGCGGATCTGAAAATGTATTTCAAAGCCATGATGTGGTACGGCCGGCTGACTTTCCGCCAGACAGATGATTTCGAGACCCGCCGGGCCCTGCTGTTGGTGCAGGCGCTGCGCTCAGCCACCACTCCCGATGGCACTTCCGCTGTCAGCCTGTGGGAAGCCATCTATGAGCCGACCGTCTTCATTGTCGGCAAGTCAGATGACCTGGGCTATATCGAATACGGAACCTTGTCTGACCAGGTCTTCGGAGCTAATCCGGACCTGAGCAATTTTGCAGACCCGGCTCTCTTTGCCAGTTTCCAAAAGGCTGCCCAGAATCTCCCGCCGCCCCAAGTCAACTCGATGTGGGTCTGGATCGAACAGGATAAGTCGTTGGTTACCAAAGGCTTCCGCTTTATGGGCCAGCGTTTTACCCTGGACGAGTATGTCTTTGGCCAGGTCATCTGGCGCAATGTGGGTACCATGGATAAGCCGCGCGGCCTGCCCAAAGGGTTGGATTTTTTTGCCGCGATGGGTTCTGATGAAGCGGCCGGAATCTTGAAAGGGTTGGGCGAGGATCAATATGCCAACTTTGACACCCAGTCGGCCAAGGTCAAAAGCCAGGTAGCTGCTCTCGGAACTGATTCCTGGACCCAGAACCTGTACTGGTCCTGGCTGTATTCCTTCCAGCCGCTGATTGCACCGAAGGGCAGCGCCTATCCGCCCTTTATGCAGACCCAGGCCTGGCTGCGCAAGGACCTGCAAACCGCCCTGGGTTCCTGGACGGAATTAAAGCACGATACCATCCTGTACGCCAAGCAGGTCATGGCTGAGATGGGAGGCGGCGGACCGGAGCAAATCCCGCACGGATATGTGGAACCGGATCCGGAAGCCTATGCCCGCCTGCTGGCCCTGACGCAGATGACCGAGGACGGCCTGCAGTCCCGCAATCTGCTCAGCGACCTGACGCGGGGCAACCTGGATAACCTGATCTCCCAACTTAAATTCTTGCAGGATATCTCGCAGCGCGAGCTGAGCGGCGGGACCATTACCGACAATGAATACCAGCAGATTATGTATTGGGGCGGCACGCTGGAACAGTTCACCCTGGCCGCGGCGGATACCACCGGTGCCGCTTCCCGTGATCTCTCCGATCAGAAAGCCGCCCTGGTGGCCGATGTCGCCACCGGTACCAATGATCTGCAAACTCTGGTGGCGCTCGAAGAAGCCGACGGACAGCCCACCATCATCTATGTGGTTCTGCCCGACTCGCCCCAGCGTATTGCCATTGGTGCGGTGTATTCATATTACGAGTTCACCGTCCCTACTTCTGGACGCTTGACCGACCAGCAATGGCAGGCCCAGGTGGAAGCCGGTACCAACCCCGCCCAGCCTGACTGGACCAAAATGTTCGTCGCACCATAGGTGCTTCTGGTCTTTTTTACCCCCGGTCCACCGGTTGGAGTGGAGTCCGAAGTCAGGAGACTTCGGACTCTCCACCATTCTTTCCTTTGTGTTTCATCGTGGCCTTCGCCTGCACTGTGCCGTACCTTTATTTTCGGCGTCAGTGGCGCAGGCAGGCACATGTGTGGTGAGATTTTTTTGATGATCAAGCTGCGTGCCGGGTTTCTCGTGGTGATATTAATTCTGCTTGCCTCCTGCCAGCCCGCCCAACGGACGGTTACCCTGGCCCTGCTTGGAGACCTGATGGTCGGCCGCGCCGTGCACCCGACAGAGGCTTCCCTGTCCTATCTGAGCCCTGAGCTGAAAGCGTCTGACCTGAGCCTGGCCAACCTGGAAAGCCCATTGGCACCGGAGGGTGGTGTGAACATCCCTTCAGGGGATGGATACAATCTTTGCGCCGACTCCGTCCGCGCCAGACTGTTCCCCGTCTGGGGTCTGGACATGCTTTCTCTGGCCAACAATCACCGCTTCGATTGTGGCCCTTCCGGCATCGCAGACACCCTCCAGGCGTTGACTGCTCTGGGTCTCACCCCGGTTGGCCCCGGCTCTGAACCGGTCTACCGGCAAATTAATGGTCTGAAACTGGCCTTTCTCGCCTTCGACGATATTCTTGCGCCCATCAATGCCGCTGCCGCACTTGGGGCCATCCAGTCTGCCCGCTCGAGTGGGGCGGTGGTGGTGATCTCGGTCCACTGGGGCATGGAATATCAGTCGGGCGCCACCGACCGGCAGAAAGCCCTGGCCCGCCAGTTTGCCGATGCCGGCGCCGCTCTGGTCGTGGGCAGCCATCCGCATGTGCTCCAACCGGCCGGATGGATTTCAACCGCCCAAGGTAAAACCCTGGTACTGTTCAGCCTGGGCAACGCCCTGTTCGACCAGGCCGGCCTTCCGGATACCCGCCAATCCGCCCTGGTGCTGGTGACGCTCGATTCGCATGGGGTGAGATCCGTGCAGGTCACACCGTTTGAGATCGATCCGGCTGACAGCCGCATCCTGCCAGCGGACCCACAGGTCGCCGCGCAGATCCGCCTCAAACTGGCTCTCCCCTAAGCGCATCTCCGGCCTGGTTCCGGCCTGGTTTGACCCTGGATTGGATTGCGGAGTCTCAAGACTTTGGAGTCCGGTGCGGCAAAGGCGGAAAACCCCGCTTTTTGGGGGTGTACGCGACCGATTTGCCGAAACAACCAAAAACTAAAACCGGATAACCCCCACACAAGTAATAACCTGTCAATGCTACGGACATTACTGGATATAAAGAGATAGCTATTTTTCTGGAATCGATGGTTTTTCTTGATATAAAAGACGAGCCGACCGGTTAGGAACCGATCTGGCCCGTCTCTCATAGGGGGTAGCTTGATTTTAACACAAGAAACCTGGTGCAAGGTTGAATGCTGGCAACTTAAAACATTCCCGACTCGAACTGTGTTCGATGGGTGCTTGAATTCCAGTAAT
>Ga0187873_1001776_pt1 | contig 17355 bp, 21 predicted proteins | sample June2016WEW_16_1_2_FD_133012 | JGI IMG/M metagenome (GOLD analysis project Ga0187873, IMG submission 133012) | Peatland microbial communities from SPRUCE experiment site at the Marcell Experimental Forest, Minnesota, USA - June2016WEW_16_100 | ecosystem: Environmental > Terrestrial > Soil >... | reverse complement strand
TCACAGAGCCGCGCTCCGCCGTCGCCGAAATCGATTTGGGCAACACGCCCCGAGGCTACGGAGGACACCATGCTACGCTCGGAACCTCCAAGCGTCGGTTCCGAGCTTAGGATGGTGGAGCCGAGGGGGTTCGAACCCCTGACCTCCTGAATGCCATACCGGCGGTCAACTAAATTATAACTCGCATCTATAGAACACTTTGCAGATAAAATATAACCGCAGTTGCTCAGGTTGAGCCTTAGCAAACCCCTGAAAACACCGGCAGGGTTTACCTTCGCACGCCAGCGCATTTTAAAGTTCTTTAACGGGTCAAAGTTCATTCAAAATCATCACTCGCTTGCTCATCTTCACAAACCGATTCTCTCAAACGGGGCAACTGCTGCCAAAAAATCTTTGCCCGTCATTGGCGCGGGGCTGGTGACTTCTAAAAGCAGTTTCCCCGGTGCGATGTTGGACAGGGTAAAACTTGCGCCGGGACTGAAACCCGCTTCGACAAGGTAAACGCCGCGAAAGCGTAAATGGCTACCTTTAGCATCGCCTAAATTCTCCATCACTTTGAAATTTCGCGGGGTCATACTTTGAACTACTCAGATTCTACTCTGAATGTATCGGCAGTCAAGATTAAAGTAGTTTTTAAGTAAGTCAGAAGTACGGGGAGAGTGTCAAGAGGAAACTAGAAAGTTATACTCTTGCGGTCTTAGTGTGTCGCCGCATTATAAAACTTTAAATCGGGGCGTTAATGAAGTTCAAGCTAGTGACACCTTACAGGAAAGGGCTTATTTAACGCGAAAGACGTTCATATTTGGTCAAGGACGCCCCGGTGTGTGTGTGTTATTTGGGGTTTATTTGGCTCATAGTTACAATGTTATTAGGCGAATTTTCACTCAAGGGCCTTGCGACGTTGATAGTTACTTGCTATTTTAATGCAATGACGGCGGTGTCCATAGTAATACTTTAAAACCCGTTCAATACAACAATAACGGCACTCAGAAGCTTTGCCGTCAGCAGAATGCTTGCACCCGTAAAAGTCGTCTATTTCCAATACCCTATGACATTTTGAACATTGTTTATACCCGTCCGGCAATAGCTTTTGTCTTTGTCTCATATGGGTAAGTACACTCAACTTGACCCCGTGCGAAAAAATAATGAAAAATAATTTCACAATAAAGTAACGACGGCGTAATTAACTATGGGATATGACGCCAGAACTGGAAGCTAAGAAAAAGATTAGATTCCAAGCGAAGCTTGCGAACTTGTCAGATAATCAGATTGAAATGAATGATTTTCTGGATGAGTTAGCGCCTGAAATGTGGGGCGAGTCTGACCCCGCTGATACGTTTGTTAATCCAAAGGACGACAATGAATAATTGCCCCGTCATAAGTCGTCTAATAGGTATTTGCTTAAGCGGGCGTTTTGGTGTCCGTGAACATAGCCCTGTGTCGGGCAATGACGGGCGCACAATACACAATGTTCTGTCTGCTTGGGTCAATGAGGGATAAGGAAAGCCATTCTCCTTCTTTAATTAGAATCTGAATGGCAATAAGTGTAATATACGTTAGAGTAAGACCAAGACGATGAATATCTACAACAATGTAAAGTCTAATAAAAAAGACAATTTTGCCCGTAACAGGTTGTTGGATTGCATTGCTTGTGATGTTCAACATTTTGGCTTGGTCGCTCCCTGTTACGGGTATTTTATTTGTTTATGCGACCATCACAAGCTACATTCACGCACTATAGAGTAACAAAAACACTAAAACTCTATTTGGATACGCAACCCAAAAAAAAGGCTCGTACCCTCGCGCACCTGCAAAGCATCGTAATTTACTGCCAGACGGTTAACAAATCAGGTAAGTACAAGTTTGTTAACCTGTCGTCCAAGTACCTCAATAGCATCAGTAACAAGTATCGTAAACACTTAAAGGAGCTTGAAACCATTGGCGAGCTAGAAATCAATGAACGGTACAGCGTTGAGCAGCATTTTACCAAGTCTTACCGCGTCACGAACCTTGACGCCACAGATATTATTTACCTGAACGGGCGCAAACCCCGTGTGCGTACATGCCGAAAAATGCGTCGCAACATCACTGGCGGGCCGTGCGAGCGCATTGTTGCAGAAACCTTAGATTCACAATTCATTGTCCCCGACCTTCCCTGTATTGAGTATCCCCCAAGCCTGACTGCGTTGCGCCGAGTAGCCAATCAACGCGCCAACGTAACGCGCAAACACGCCACGGGCCGACTAACGCACAGTTTGCTAGGCATGAAACGAGATTACCGTCATTTGGTTCAACACAAAGATGGCCACGAACTATGCCTGTTGGATGCCAAAAGTTGCTTTCCGCATTTGTTGGTGTCCTTTATTGATGAAAAGGAAAAGGCTGACTACCTTGCCCTATTTGACGGCGGGTTCTACAACTCCCTGAAACCAATGGTGCCTAAGCGAGCGAGCGAGACGCCAGACGACTATACAGCGCGGGTCAAGAAAGCGTTCGCACAGTATGTTTCTGGCAAATGCCCAAACCGCATTTGTGAGTATTTCGCCCAAAGGTTCCCCAAGCTGCACAAAACAATCACTGGCTCGAATATGGCCCAAAGATTACAAGACTTGGAAGCCAGTATCTTTGTAGATGGAATGGTGCAAGCGTGTCACATCCTTAACCTGCCCTTTATCCCCATGCATGACGGCGCGATTATATTAAAAAAGGACTTTAAAAAGGTTAAGGAAATATTATCCATGATATGTACAGAGAAACTGGGATACGACTTAGTAGTTGAGTCAAAACCGCTAACTCATAACAAACAAACAAAACGAGGGAATGGGAGCAAGGCAAATGTTACGACTAACTGCACCTTTGAGTGTGTAACTTCTGATTCTAGTTTAGCGGACACTATTTTAAACTTTAAAAAGATTGTCGTTAGCTCAACTGCGATAGAAAGCGCAGATATAAGGGCGTCTATTAGCGCGGAAATGGTTCTAATTCGTTCCAAGCGGGACGAAGCTGCCGCAATGATGGCAGAGGCCATCGCCGCGCATAAAAGGGCCACTATGACGCCAGCGGAGCGCAGGCGGGCGGGTTACGAGAAGTTCTTGGAAGCCCGCGCCAGATACAATCAATGGGTATTGGATTCGATATTCGTCCCTCCCCCCGAACATCTTGAACAATTGAATAATGATACTCTTTAGGCCAGACAAAGATTTATGAAAACATACATATTCAGGTACGAATAAGCTTGCCATTCCGCCAAGTCCTTGATATGATATTATCGGAGTTTAGTACGTCCATACAGTGATAGTAACGAGCCGAGTCGAATCGAATTGAGCCGAATTGTATTGAGCCAAATCGAACCGAACGGAGACGAAACGCAAAAACTGTATGGGCGTATTTTTATTAGCTTGTGCCCATCGGAGGGGCGTTATTTGGGGAAAGAGAAGTCAGAGTACACCCTGTAATTGGTAAGTTTCGGCTTCTGCCACGGATAAGCATCTATGGCCGTTTAAAATAATAATAAAACGATGATGAACACCATATTTCACCGATGATATACTTTGGTGTACATATTACCATGTTAGACACAACTATTCCAAGCCTGCTTACTTTGGAACAAACGAGCAAGGTTCTCAACCTTCCTGTCCCGACTGTCCGAAAGCTTGTCAGAGAGGGCAAGCTCAACACCGCGCCGAATGTCAAACGCCACTACCGTATTTCAGTTGTCAGCATCGAACGATACCTGAAAGAAGCCGAGACGCACCGGCACTTCGATTACGCCGCAATGAAAAAACAAGGACTATAATATGAAACAGACGCGGAAAGCAAAGGGCACTGCCAATCAAGCTGTAAGCGCAGAACAAGCGATTGACACGGCCCAAAAACAGGAAGACCAGCCGCGCATTACAGCGGGGTTCGCTTACATCACCCTAAAAAAGGCTAATGAAATGTTTCGCGCCACACTCCCAACAAAACAGCAAGTACGCGACGAAGGTAGAAACGAATTCGTTGACCTATTTTTGGGTGCCACAGAAGTACTCGGCGGCTCTACCGAAAAATCGTTTACGTTCAATGACCTTGCCATGCTGCTTCAACCATATGCACCCGACCCGTCTTCCTTAAAAACCATTTTTTCTAGTTGGATTTCGTTTTTAGAGAGCATCGGCAAGATTGAAAAACTTTTAGGTTGTTATGACGAATATGTTTATACCTTGCGTTAGCGTGTAATATACCTTGAAGGATACAACACTATGTCTAGTACAAATCATAAATACAATCCGGCACGGTTCCAAGACGACGGCGATTGCTTCAACTCGCATTTAGGGGTTGGCGAGCCGTTACTTACCGATGAGGGTTTGGCGGAACAACGGGCCGCAGCCGATGATGCCCGCGAATCTCTCGTAGAGCAGGTACGAACTGAACTAATGGGGGGCTAATATGGCTAACGAAACATACGTCTCGCGTACTTACCGGGACTACCTGCAAACCGCTCTCGCTGGCCGGGGTGGTTTAACAAGTCGGCAAGTCAACTCCATAGTTTCGCAGTACGATACCGCCGTCGCCTGGGGTCAAAGCGTCCAACAAACCTTTGCTCGTTTACTGGAAAGCTACGGTTCTGAAGATACTCAAGCTGCGTGTGCAAGTATCCAATCCGAACTTGAAAAAATGAACACGGAGCATCAGGGCGTGGACGTTAATTCAGTTACAAGGTTGAGGGCGTACCTTGACAAGCACCGTGCGAACTTGAGTAGGTGTTCCGTTGAAATTACCGATGACCGGGGAAATACCAAAACTATCGGCGGCAAGACTGTCGCTGACACAGTAAAAGACCCGTCATTTCTCCCGGCGAGAAGCCAGACTTACACGCACACGGCAACGGCTCGCTACGGCAACAAAAACGTGAAACTCGCATTAGACATTACCATTTAATTTGTTCGTAGTCTCATCAAGCGCATCAGGGCCAAAACGTCGAAGTTTTTCAAGTTTTTCTAAGTTTATTTTGTAGCGCCAAATCAAAATTTGTTCATGCGGTTTTTCTGTTCGGCTGTTTCAGCAGCCTGATACGCATCAAAAAATTTAACGGTGTAAATCGTAAAGTCGCCAGAGATTACGCCAGCCACCATAACGCGAGTTGTCTTACCACTGGCATCTGTTGTGTTCCATTCCCAAAGATTGTGCGCCCGTAAAGTCCATTCGGCCCCGAAATTATTAGCCTTAAGCAAGCTTTCAATTTCCGCATCGGTAAAGCTTCCAGACTTCTTGCTATAAGTTTCTTCGCAACTTTTGCCGTTCCAGAAGTACGCATAAAGATGGATGCCGTTATACTCATATTCGTACACGACGGTTTGTGCCAAGGCAGGCTTGATGAACGAAGGTTTGGCTTCAACGCCCAGGCGTTTTGTCAAGGCATCGGGCGTATCCCCTAAACGTGCGACTGCAAGGTGCGGCAACAAGCAAAGCAGACCAAGGACAGCGCCAAACGTTTTCATAACGGTCATTTGATTAGCTCCCCGCACCGATTTTGACAAGGAAAAACACTATCATTCCTTGGGTGTCTGTCAATTCGTAGCGCGGATACGCTGACAAGGTGGCAAAATCCATTACAGGCAAAGCGTTAATTGCACGGTTGCGGGAATTGCGAAAACGCCATGCGTTGACTCAGGAACGATTCAGCGAACTTTCCGGCGTGGCCTACAAGTATTACCAGCTAATTGAAATTGGCCAGCGGATTGATTTGCGCCTGTCCACACTGGAAAAACTGGCGAAGCCATACAACATTGGCGTTCACGAATTGCTCGCCCCGAATCTTTCCAAGGGCCGGTTGCAAAAAACCACAGCCAAAAAAACCAAGCGCACGACCTGATTTTGGTTTTCTCTCCCGTCGTGACTTGGTAACGTGTGGCGATTCGCCATGAGCAAGGCCACTTCAAAAAAATCCACAACGAAAGCGGCAAAGAAGCCGAAACAACGGCGCGGCGAGCCTGTCGCCTTGAAAACGCCTGATTTTCTGGCAGAGCAAGCCGAACAATTGCGCCAATTGATGCCGCATGTCTTCACCGAAGGGAAAATTGACGTGGAAAAACTTCGTGTCGCGTTGGGCGATTCAGCCGACGAAAGGCCAGAGCGTTATTCGTTCACATGGGCTGGCAAACGTGCGGCGATTCAGGAATTGCAAAAGCCGACATGGGCGACGCTCGTTCCTGCGAAAGACGAATCCATCAATTTCAACACGACGCAGAACATTTTCATTGAAGGTGAAAACCTTGAAGTTTTGAAGCTGCTTTACAAGTCGTATTTCGGGCGCGTGAAGATGCTTTACATTGATTCGCCTTACAACACAGGCGGTGATTTTGTTTATCCTGACAACTTTGCAAACCCAAAGGACGCTTACCTGAAAATCACGGGGCAAAAAGACGATGATGGAAATCTGCGAACTAGCAATCCAGAGTCTGGAGGGCGTTATCACTCCGCTTGGCTTTCAATGATTTATCCGCGCCTATTTCTGGCACGGCAGCTTTTGTGCGAAGACGGAATTGTGTTAGCCAGCATAGATGACAACGAGGTTCACAATTTACGACTCGTGATGAATGAAATTTTTGGAGAGGAAAACTTTGTCGCCCAGATTGTCTGGAAAAGCCGTCAGTTTCCAGATGCGCGAGCTGTAACGAGAGTGTCAACTGACCATGAATACGTTTTAGTTTATTCACGTGGAGCGCGTGCAGAATTTCGAGGCGCAGAGCGCGACGAAACTAAATTCAGTAATCCAGACAAAGATTCGCGTGGTCTGTGGATGAGTAGAAGCCTTCTTGGACTAGCAACAAAAGAGCAGCGCCGAAATTTGCATTATCAAATCGTTGACCCTAAGACAGGTCATTCTTTTTCCCCGCCAGCAAATACAGGTTGGCGATATGGACAGACAAAGATGAATCAACTAATTGCAGAGGGTTGCATTTTGTTCCCGACTTCTGCCGATGGCAGACCAAGAGAGAAAAAATTTCGCAAAGACCTGGAACATGAGTTCACTTCTTTCCCTACAATAATTGATGACGTGTTTACTGCTCATGGCACTGCTGAAATTCGTGAGTTGTTTGGGTTTCAAGCGTTTGATTTTCCAAAGCCGACTGAATTGCTTCGTCGTTTTGTCGAGCAAACTACAAGTGGTAATGATGTGATTATAGATTTGTTTGCGGGTTCGGCAAGCGGAGCGCACGCAGTAATAAAACAAAATGCTTGTGACGGTGCGTGCAGAGTTTCAATTTCCATTCAGCTACCCCACCCGAATTCAATTGGAACGGAAGTCCACAAACATGGGTTTGCCACTATTGCGGACATCGCCAAAGAACGGTTAAGGCGTGCTGGCAAACAACTTTCCAAAGCCAAGGATGGAGAATTGAAGTTGTCTTCGCGCAACGCTCAATTGGATGTCGGTTTTGCTGTGTTCAAACTTGTGCCTTCAGGTTTCAAGCCGTGGGTCAACGAAACAAATCCCTCTCCCGAAACATTGGCGAAGGCAATGGAGCTTTTTAACGACCCGCTTGCTGACGGCTGGAAATCTGAAGATATAATTTACGAGGTTGCCATAAAAGAGGGATTCAGTCTCACGGCGCGGTTGGAAAAAGTTTCGACGATTAAAGCCAACAACATTTTTGGGGTGACTGACCTAGAAAAAGGCCAATCGTTCCGCATTTGTTTGGACGACGAATTGAAGTCCGCAACGGTCAAAGAATTAAATCTGAAAAAGGATGATTTGTTTATCTGCCGTGACGTGGCAATTGATGACAAGATGTCGGCGAATCTCGCGTTGCAATGTAGATTTAAAACCATTTGAACAATGAGCCGTTCGCAAGAAATCTGGAAGTTCTTAGGCGGCGAAAAAATTTGGCCAGAAATTGTTAAACTTTCGGTTGGCCGTCAGAAGAAAGCTGCCGTCGCTTATGTCGGCAGCGATTCTTTTCTGCGTTTTGGAGAGGGGGATACGCTCGTAGCCGATGCCAGCGACGAGTCAATTTCCTTTGGTCGAACGAGTGCCAGCGTCCTTCAACGAGCCATGAATAGAGGGGCGCGTATCTTCTCTATGCCTAAACTGCACGCAAAAGTGATGCTGTGCGGACGCAATGCAGTAGTGGGTTCAGCCAATATCTCAATCCGTTCTTCTAGGGAGCTTATTGAATCCGTGATGATTACCAATCATCGCAAAATTGTGAGGGAGCTTTCAAACTGGATTGATGACCTAGCCGCGCGCAGTCAAGAGATTGACAGAGGCCACCTGAAACGATTGCTTTCCCTCGAATCACAGAGAGAGCCGATTCGTCGCTCATTCGACACCCTCGCCGAAACCTATTTACTCTTTTTCAAGGAAGTGATGTCGGGGGATATTGAAAAATACAATCGGCAGTCTAGCACATCAGGCACAGGCGGTGGAGCGAGAGACTTGCGAATCTCACCTGCGAAAATTTTTCATCCCCTCCTTTCAAAAGTCATTTCCGAATCTTCAAGCAGGGTCGGTGTCACCCACGGAACGGTTCGCTCTCGCGTGGGCAGAGGAAAGATTATAGAAACAGATGTTATGCTCTGGCCACCTACGCAAGCACGGCCAACTGAAATTAGGATTGCTCGTTTTTACGAAGTGCCAGGCTGGGCATTAACAAAAAGCCGATTTCAGGAGGCGCAACGTCGTAATGAAAGGCTGTTCTACGTGCTTGAAAGCGATGTGCATGGAACCGTTACCGCAAAAGTGCTTAGTGACCGCGAACTCGTCGCTAGTAACCCTGCTGTGGCACAACATCTATTGAGTCTTAAAAGTGAAAACACAGATGGGCATTCAATTATCGGGGCAGTGGATGTTCTGAACAATGTCTGCGCTCCTTAAGAATTTGTGCAATTCAAGTTTGACGCCAATCAGGAATTTCAAGTCAAAGCGGTTGACGCCGTGGTTGACTTGTTTGAAGGCCAGCCGAACGGACAACTGCTGCCATCTCTGGCGTCCACGACGCGACAGCTTGAACTGACTGGCGCACCTGCCAAGCCGCAGATTGATTTTGCCGACACGCTCGCCTTTGCCGCCGTGGACAATCGCCTTGTATTGGATGAATCGGCGTTGCTGCAAAATCTCCGCACCGTGCAAGATGCCAACAATGTGCCACAAGATGCCGCGCTGCAATTTATTGAAGAAAAAGTAGAGACATTTGCCGGAGAGCAAATAATTCGTTTCCCGAATTTCTCCGTTGAAATGGAAACTGGTACAGGCAAGACGTATGTTTATTTGCGGACGGCGTTGGAATTATTTCGGCGCTACGGCTTTCGCAAATTCATCATCGTCGTACCTTCCGTGGCCGTGCGTGAGGGTGTCCTGAAAACTTTTCAAGTGACGGAACGGCATTTCCGAGAACTGTTTTCCAACACGCCTTACCGCTACTACATCTACGATTCAGAAAATCTTTCGCAAGTCCGCCAGTTTGCCACTTCTGCCGCCGTGGAGTTCATGGTGATGACGATTGATTCATTCAACAAGGCAACGAATGTCATTCGCCAGCAACGCGACCAATTGCAAGGCGAGACGCCGATTCATCTGGTGCAAGCGGCGCGGCCAATTTTGATTCTGGACGAACCGCAGAACATGGAAAGCGAGTTGCGGGTGAAGGCATTGGCGCTGTTGAATCCATTGCTTGCGCTGCGATATAGCGCGACGCATCGCAATCCTTACAACGTCGTGAACCGTCTGACGCCGTTTGAAGCTTATCGGCATGGCTTAGTGAAGCGCATTGAAGTTGCTGGCGTGGAAAAAGAGGGCGACGCAAACCAAGTTTTCATGCGGCTGATGGAAGTGAAGGCTGTAAAAACAAAACTCACGGCACGGCTGGCGGTGCATCAATTACGGGCAAAAGGTGAAGTGAAGGAAACCGTTGTCACGGTCAAACCAGGGGACAGCTTGGAAGATTTAACGAAGCGGCCAGAATATGGGGCGTTTGTCGTGGAAGAAATCACAGACCAATCCGTGATTTTTGGGAACGGCGTTGAATTGAAACTTGGTGAAGCGAAGGGCGCGGACAAAGAGGCGATTTTTGAAACGCAAATCCGCTACACGATTGAAGCGCATTTCCGCAAGCAAGAATTAGTGAAGGCACAGGGAATAAAAGTTCTGTCTCTATTCTTCATTGACCGCGTGGACAACTACGCACAGACAGACGGCATCATTCGAGTGATGTTCAACAAAATATTCAACGAACTAAAAACCAAATTTGCCGACTGGAAAGACGTTCCCGCCGACAAGGTGCAAGCGGCTTACTTTGCATCGCGGAAAACAAAGGCGGGGGAAGTAATTTTTGAAGACAGCAAATCCGGCGAGACTGAAAAAGACCGTGATGCGTATGACCTGATTATGCGCGACAAAGAGCGGTTGCTTTCATTTGATGAGCCGACTTGTTTTATTTTTTCGCACTCTGCTTTGCGCGAAGGCTGGGACAATCCAAACGTGTTTCAGATTTGCACGATGAATCAGACGGTTTCAGAAATGAAAAAACGGCAGGAAATCGGGCGCGGTATCCGCTTGTCCGTGAATCAATCGGGCGACAGAGTGCGCGACGAAAGAGTGAACGTCCTGACGGTGGTGGCGAACGAGAATTACGAAGCCTACGTTGCGCGGTATCAGGGCGAGCTTGAAGAAGCCTACGGTGCAAGCGGTTTGCCACCGAAACCTGCCAACGCTCGCAAACGTGGCGAGGCCAAACTGAAAAAGGCCATGACGTTGAAGCCGGAGTTTAAGCAGCTTTGGGAAAAGATTAAGCACAAGACGCGATACAGCGTTGAAATTGATTCCAAGGCTTTGATTGCCGAAGTCGTGGCGAAATTGGATTCAGTAACCATTGCGCCGCCAAAATTAACGGTCAAAAAAGGCAGGGTGAAGGCAGATGAGACTGAGGACAAACTTTCGGCAGTGTTGACTGGCAAAAGCGAAAAGGCTTTCGCAGTGAAGCGCGACGGATTGCCGAATCTCGTTGAAGTCATGGCAAGCCTGATGGAAAACACCACGCCGCCAGTGCGGTTGACGCGGCAGACATTGCTGGAAATCTTCAAGCGGACAAAGAACCGAAAAGCCGCACTCGCAAACCCGCATGAATTCGCAACGGTTGCCGTGCGTTTCATCAAACTCGTGTTGTCAGACCAACTTGTGAAGGGCGTTCGTTACGAAAAAATCAATGAGTGGTATGAGATGTCACAGCTAGAGAAGGAAATTCCGTCGTGGAAGGATTATTTGATTGAGTCGCCTACGTCAGTTTATGACCACGTCATTTTTCAGTCTGAAATTGAAGAAAAATTTGTGGCTGGCTTGGAACATGACAAACGGGTGAAGGTTTATTTGAAGCTGCCAGCGTGGTTCACCGTGCCAACGCCAATCGGGGAATACAATCCTGATTGGGCAATCGTCATGGAAGACCGTGACGCGCACGGCAAGCGCAAGGGCAAGGAGCGACTTTACCTTGTGCGCGAAACAAAGGACACAAGCCGCCCCGACAGTATGCGTCTGAACGAGCAACGGAAGATTGATTGCGGCAAACGGCACTTCATAGACACCTTGAAAGTGGATTATCGCGTCGTGAAAAGTGCGGCAGAATTGCCTTAAACTTTCGCCTTGTCAGAGCCAATGTGAAAAATGCGACGTTAAATTAGCGGTGTGTCGAGCAGCAAATCATCTCGTCGCGGGCAATAATCAGGCTGGGAAAAGCTCGTCAATTCTTGCTTGGGTCATTCTAAAATTGCCAAGCTCGCTTATTTTTCGCGGTGCTGTGCCGTCGTCAATGCTCTCTTTTGGAATCAAATAAACTTTCGATTCGCCGATAAAAACTTTTGAGTTTTCCCTGACAAGGTGAACAACCGCGAGCAGGTTGTAAAATTCAGGCAGTTTTCCCACAGGGTATCTTTCGCCAGCGGTGGTTTTGACTTGAATGGATTTGAAAACATCGCGCCGAACGGCAATCAAATCATTTCCAGTGTCTTTGATTGGGGGAGCGGCTTGAACGCCAAACTGTAATAAATGGATTTGGACGAGCAACTCGCCAATTGTGCCCGTTGCGAGCTTGGGTGGAAGCTGATTAGACATTCGGTGTTGCTTGCCAGCATTTCAGATGTGCATTTGCGGTCAAGGCAAAATCTGGATTGGGCAGGGACGTTGGACGGCTATTGACGTTTCCAATTGAAACCCATATTTCCTTAACACATGAAATCTCCTGAACTGATTGCAGACCATTTCATTAACTATTTGTATCAAAAATATCGCGGTAGTCGCCATGTTCGGCGAGTCGCATCATGGGTCGGATTTGTGATTCTAGCCCTTATGCGGATAAAGGGCGTAAATAATATCAATCCACGCCGCACTCGACAGCTCGAATTTGAATACAAAAATCACAAGTTCAAAGTGAAATTTAATCACACCGTCGGACGACGCGGTGGCATTCAAATCGTTGAGTATTTTGCCAGTCAGGGCGAACCAGAAGGTGATACAGTCGTGGAAATAAAGACGCTTTTGGACGCTGAAAATGCTTATCACTCGCTTGAAAGTCATTTGAGAAAATTTGTTAAGGTGCATCCCTTACATGAATGAAAATCAGGTCATCGAAGCATTAAAAAAGCATCTTCTGGCTCGCGGTTATGCGTTCGTCAGCGAGTGTTCTACCACCATGCAAGGAATTGACCTTGTGATGAAGAAGGACAATCACGAAATTTGGGTTGAGGCAAAAGGTGACACCAGTTCCCGCGAGGGGAGTAGCCGTTTCGGGATGAAATTTAACGACCAGCAATGTAATGACCATTTTTCGCGTGCGTTTTTCAAATCCTGTCAGATGCGTGACGAAGCGAAGCGGTCAAAAAAGGATACTCGCATCGCAATAGCATTTGCCCATACCAAGCACTACCAGAAGTACTGTGACCGCACGAACGAAACGCGGAAGGAATTAGGAATCGGGTTGTTTTGGATTAAGGCAGCGGGCGTAGTGGAAGAAGTTTAATCAGCATGATATTACCAGCATCGTAAAAAGCGCGGTAGAGTAATTGACTTAAAACTTATGGACGATTCAGAACAAGAAACAACTTTAGCAAATGTGCGCTTGCATTGGGGAATTTTCATTCCCGCGTTTTTCATTTTGTTCGTGTTATCGCTGCCAATTTTGCCTGCTTTATTTGTCCTGAAAATGATGGCGAACCTTGCGGGTCAGTTAAATCCGCAATCCGCCCCGTCAAATTCTTGGATAATCTGGTTTGCGCTGATACCAGACATGGTGATTTTTGGATTTGTTATGCTGGTGACGTGGATTGCATACCTGAATTCTGAAATCAAGCTGACGACTGAGCGGTTGATTTTCCGCACAGGTCTTTTGTCGCGTGTCTCAGGCGAACTACCTTTGGAAAATGTCGAAAGCATTTTTATCATTGAACCTCTTATCGGGCGTCTCTGTGGCTACGGCACGATAACTGTCACCAGCATTGGGGGCCAAACGTTTCCCTTGCGCTGCATCGGCTCACCGCAGACGTTTCATGCCACGCTGCAAAATGCCGTTGCCAGTGCCAAAGCAGCGAAAAGAGTGATTGCCAACCCGCCAGTATCAAACCAACCGCCGCAAGATGATGATTCACGGTATATGCCGAAGATTTGAAAGTAATCTCGAATGAATTGTATTTTTGGACTTTTTGACGTTTTGGGGTTCGCAAGTTTTTGCGAAAACTGCGATTCTCGCAGCGCCGAAAGAGTATTAAAAGTGATGGATGATTTTGAAACGGAAATCCCTGAAATCCTGCTGCACGGTCTTGACGCAAGAAGCGACACCCCACAGGATAAAATTGACCTGCTGAAAAATCGGTTAAAGTGGCTTACTTTCTCTGACACAATTTTCGTGGCAATGCCGTTTGAACGGTCAGACCATCCCAATACGGTAAAATTCAACCTGATTTTCTTCACCATTTTGGCCGCATTCATCCACCGTAGAATGTTTGAAATCGGTTTGCCAGTGCGCGGGGCAGTTCATATTGGCGACGTGATTATTAGCAAGCGATGTTTTGCAGGTAAGGCAGTCGTGGACGCGTACAGGCTAGGTAAAAAATGCCAAATTGCGGCAACGGTTGTTTCCCACGAAGCGCACAAACTTTTGTTCGAGATTTTTTCAGAGCCGAAAGGGAAACACTTCATGTGTGTGGATTCGATTATTGAATGTGATGTTCCGACAGGCACGAAGCAACTTTCAAAGTCACTTTTGGGGAATAGTACCGAGAAAATGAAAACACTTTGCTGGTTTTTTCTGGAAATGGGGCGGATAGAGCCTTTTGTCATTCCCACGGATTTGGACAGTTTTGTTCGAGAAAAATTTACCTCTCACGGAAAAAAGCTGTCAGGCGACAAGGAGATAAAGAAGGCAGTCAACACGGCGAAGCTATTCCAAGATTGGAAAGCCGCTTCCAACAGGCAATACCGCCAACACGTTGCCATGACAGCCGGGAACGTCGCCAAATGAGCCTAGAGAGGCTTAAACGGTCTGCCCTGTGCCGTAAATGCCCCTGTGCCCTTTTGTCTGGCGCGTTCCCTCCGCTAATCGCAATTTGAAAGCCCGGATTTGTCTGCTACGTTCTGCGTCATGCTTAAAGCTGATACAAGCCGTTTTTGTGTTTTCTGTGGCTCTCCTGCTGACAGTAATGAACACGTTTTTGCTTTGCGACTGTGCAATCGCGCCGGTGCTGTCAAGTATCCAGTAATCGCGGGTCTGTCAGTCGAAGGCCAAGAAAATGTCACCAGAAAAGAACATCAAATTGAGGCCGTGCAAGTTCGCCATGTCTGTGCGAAGTGCAATAATGGCTGGATGAATGACCTTGAAGCGTGGTTTGAATCGCGTCTTGGTTTCCTCATTGAACCGCAATGGCCGCAACTGGCGTTGCCAATGATTGAGGCGTTAAATTCAGAGCGCAACAAGTTGGCGCAATGGCTAATGAAAACTGCTGTGATGTTCAGTCTGGCGAGTTTGCAAGGCGAACATCGGGTTGAGTTTTCCCCTACTGTCACGCGAAAAATCAAGGATGGAATCCTGCCCGAAAATTGCTGGGTTGATTCGGCTTTTTCAAAGTCCGTTTTATCCGCCGTTGGTGGAACGATAACAAGAGTCTTTTATGTCAAAAACGGAGGACAGCCCATTCAAAGTCAGGTGCTGAAAAACGGGGACGGTTTCAAATTTATTGTTCAGTTCAATCATCTGCTTTTACGCATCGGACAAGCCCCGAATGCAAACGTCACGTACCAAAGCTGGCAGGGCGAATCACCGGTGCGGCTTTATCCCACGCCAGCCCCCAAAATTCCTGATAATTTCGCCTACGAAGACATCATGAAATTTGAAAAAGCCGTCGTGTTGGAAACATGGAAGGGCTGTTGTGGAAGCATCGCTTGATTATGACTTCGGACGAATTTGACAATCTAGCAATCTTTGTTGCCGTTGTGGAAGAACTTCGGAGAGAGCCATTTTTTTCTGAAGATAATCATGATAAATTGAGCGGCGACACTGGCATTTTTTGCCATCCGATGTTTCTGAAATCAGCCGTGCTGCCGTTTCGGAAGATTTGGATGGCGAGCGAGCGTTGCGCCTTCAGAAAACTTGATGGCAAAGGCGGAATTCGAGAATTGGTATTTCGAGAGCATCCAGACAAAAGACTTTTGCAGGGATACGGCTCTTGTTTTTATGATACGTTTGATAGTCAGCTTACCACTCCTGTTGGAAACGGGTGGGCGAAAGAATCCAAACAAGAGATTATTAACCTCTGGTTGAATACACAAGTTGCTCACACCGGCCCGAAAAACTTCGCTAAAAAGAAAGCGTGGGAGTCTGACTTGGCAGATTTCAATAAATGCGATGCAAGAATTGGCCGTGAAAAATTTGAGTTTTTGTTTCGGTCAAGTATCGGAACTATTGGTCACTTCTACATTCTTTTTGAAGAAACCTTGGCCTTTCCGCTGTTTAAAAAACTTCGAGATGAAAACGGAATGAAACCAAGCTTTGAAGCCGACGTTGCGCTTAAATACAATCCGTATCCAGACTCAAAATATAAAATTATTTTTGATGATGTATTTTGGCATTTAAAACGCGAAACAGAGGAGGAAACGTTTTTCCGACTGCTGGCGCGGCAACAATTCGGCGGGCTACGGGCCTTTTTACACGCACTATTTCCCAAATCACAAGAGGCTCTTGGTTGCATCTGTGAACTTGATACTTTAGCCGCGCTTTTGAAACATTTTAACGTGGTGATTTTGGATAATGATGCAAAGCCTGAAACAAGATTCTTGTGTCGCTCCAACACGAACACGGGATATGCACCCGGCCTGCAAGGAAGAATCTCTTTTGATGCTTACGAAGGCAGAAAAATTCGTTTTTACGATGATACTTTTGAAGTGCTTGGCGGTGTTTATATTAAATTTCGTTACGTTTTCCTTGAAGAACGGAAGCGCCAACGGCAACCCGACAAATGGTAATCACCGTAACAACATCGCCTTTGCCTGCCCCATTTGTGGCGCGGTTTACATCATGAGCCATCGCATCCACGGCGGCGAACGCGTGGCGTTGAAAAAGCATTGAAGGGCAGGATACTGTAAACTACCATCCCGACACAATGAAAACTACAACCGTGTTAGCTAAAGCGAAGCGCATTGACAAACTCGTTACCACAATCGGTAAACTCGAAAGCGAGCTTGCCGCACTGAGAACGGCACTTGTGAACCAATTGGAAGTATCCCCCGGCAAGGCCAAGGTGGTCAAAAAACGCCGAAAGATGAGCAAGGAATCACGCGCCAAGATAGCTGCCGCACAAAAAGCGCGGTGGGCGAAGTTAAAGAAGTGACGGGTTCTCAGCTTGACGTTTTCGGATGAACGGGCCGGGGATAGCGCGAGGTACGCCACCATGCCATCTTTCCCATAAGGGAATCTATAGGATTTCATTAATCCAACGAACGAAAACTAAATTTGGTTGGCCTGCTTCTGCAACTCGCTTTTGATGGTCGCCCATTTCGCCTGTGCCGCTTCCTGCTTGGCTCGCTCATCCCATGCAGGTTTGACGCTGGCAGGAACTATGCTCCAATAGATGGAAGCGTCACTAGCCTTCACAAATTCAAGGTACGTCGCATAAAGCCTGACGGGACTGGTGTGTCCCAAAATGATGGCGGTATCTTTGGCGTCTCCGTTTTGCGCAATGTGGTAGCTACAGAAACAATGACGTGCTGCATTATTCGGGTACGGTATCTTTAACGCTTCCTTGGCCCGCTGGCGCAAACGCTTCATCCGTTGCTTGTAGTCGTTAGGGGCAATCCGTCCAGTACCCTTGCACAAGTTCAACCATTCCCAAGCG
>Ga0187873_1001772_pt1 | contig 17387 bp, 10 predicted proteins | sample June2016WEW_16_1_2_FD_133012 | JGI IMG/M metagenome (GOLD analysis project Ga0187873, IMG submission 133012) | Peatland microbial communities from SPRUCE experiment site at the Marcell Experimental Forest, Minnesota, USA - June2016WEW_16_100 | ecosystem: Environmental > Terrestrial > Soil >... | reverse complement strand
TTAATACGGGGAAATTCTCCGCCTTTAACCGATGCGCCTGGAATTCCGCAACATTTCCTCGCCGGCTTCTTGCCCGCTTATGCTATTCTGCCCTCGCCTTAAAAAACCAAACTACTATCAACACACTTCCCCTTTCCAAATCCCATATACGAAATCACAGTTCTTCTAACAACTCACCGGGATCGGAATAATTTGGATGGCGCGACTTGTCTTCGGGTGGCGCGCCGCACTGAGCTTACGGGCCGCTTCCCTCAACCTAGCTCGCAGCCAGATATGTCCGGGATCCTGGTCTTGATATCGATGCCACTGCAGACAATGTATTACTGGTGGAATGGCGAAAGGAGGGCGAATTAGTTTAAGCGGCAGGTGCTCTGCACAAAGCCGTGCCATGCGGCTCATGACTGTAGCGATTCTATTCGTTCCCACGACAAGCCGGCATGCGGTCTCGAAATCCTGTGTGCCCACCTCGACTTTCAATAATTCCCCATAATGCCGTGCAAACCAATCCTCCAATATTGCAGAGTACCCGAAATGAGCAGCGATATGGCCCAATTTGAAGAACTTCTTCAGAGAGATTGTGTTTCCGACAAGAGAGTTTTTGCTCCACACTACACACGTGAGAGTATCCTCGAAAAGCGGCTCCTTCGGGTGCATAGCGAGAGTATGAGCGGTAGGGCGGATGAGAAAGTCGATCTCGCCTTTTTCAAGTTTCTGCTCATTGGTTTCATCCAAACGCACGAGTTCGAATGTAATCCCGGAAGCCATTTGGGCAATTTCCTGCAGAGCCTGGGACATCAGAACGGCCGTGGTATATTCGGAAACCGCCAGGCAAAACTTCCGATTGGATGTGGCGGGATTGAACTCCGTTTTGGAAGCCACGGTGCGCTGAATCTGGAGCAAACAGTCGCGCACCGGCTGCACAAGGCTTTCCGCTAAGGGGGTCAGCACCATCCTGCGCCCCGTAAGCACCAGCAAATCATTGCCAAAGCATCGCCGCAAACGAGCAAGAATACTGCTGGTCGCTGGCTGGCTCAGGTGGAGCCGTTCACCAGCACGAGTAACACTTTTCTCCGAGAGCAATGCATCCAGGGCCACCAGCAAGCCGGCATCGAAATTCTGAAATTCCATAGTTCCTCATATATCTGAAATTTGGATCAATATAGATAGAAAAGATCCATTATACAAATATTACAATCGCCAGTATTCTCAAGATGCAGATACGAATGGGGACGCTTTCTGCCCCATGTGCCTTGATCCGGCTCGTAAATAAATTCAGAGTGTAGAAGTTTGCTTATAACCCAGAGGAGTAATGTGTGAGCAAAAGGACAAAATTCACCGGCACAGCATTATTCGCTGTCATTGTTGCGCTTTCTGCATACATGTTTTCGCCAACGATCGCAGCGCCTCAGATTTCTCGCAGCTCGAAGGATACATCCAGTAATCTTGTAACCGTGTTGAATCCGGAGATTCCCAACAAGATTGCAGACCGTGCCCCGCTCATACCACGCCTTGATACAGTTGATGGAAAGACAATCTGGTATGTATCAGAGAATTGGGGAGATGCAAAGTCCAATGCCATATTCTTTGAAGAGCTGCAAAAATGGTTCGCAAAAAATCATCCTACAACCAAACTGGTGTACAAGGTTAAGAACGGTTCTTTTATGGTTGACGATCCCGGGTTGTTGAAAGAATTGGCTGAGAACGCCGATGCGGCTATTCTGGGCGTGGCCGGTTGAGACGGATGTGTCATGGCCGAGGCTCGGCATGCGCGCACAATCGAGAATGAGCTGAAACCGGGGAAACCCTGTGTCAACATCGTCGGGACGGGGCCTTACCGCTTCATCACCTACGATAAAAGATATCTTAGCGGCAAATCGGCCCGCTGGGTGGTCGTTCGGCAGCCGTTTGCGGGTCAGCCACAGGATGTTCTTTCTGCCTATATCAATGGGAACGACCCTGTCAAGGGAAAGCCTTTTGCTCAGGAAATCGTGGATGGACTTACGGTCCCCCCCAGCGCGGAAGAATCCATGACCGGCTTGCCTGCAACGAAAGCGGTTCCCCCTACATTGACTGATACGGAAGAGAATCTTCAGGAGCTATTTAAACGGAATGACTGGACAGACTATGCACCGATAATTCTTCCCACAGAGCAGAGAGTCGAGGCCATGCTTGCAGGAACGAAGCGGAAGCCCACCGACGTGGTCTCCAGAAATGACATGCTGCCGGGCGCCAGGCAATGCACTGTGAAAAATGTGGCGATCGCTGCAGTGATGGCGGGAGCCAAGCCTTCAATGCTCCCGACCATCCTGTCTGCTGCCGCTTCCGGCACGCTGGCCTTGTCTTCTGTTTCGTTTACAAATGCGATATTCGTCGGCGGCCCAATACGCAACGAGCTTAATATGAACTACAAGGTAGGGGCATTGGGTCCATGGAATGAAACCAATGCTATTCTCGGTCGAGCCTTTTTGCTGCTGGGAAAAACCGCCACGGGGGTGCATGTTTATCCGACTGAATATTTCGAATCCGGCACTAGCCCAGAGTCCCAGGGTAACAACCTGCAATACAACAGCGTCGTGACCGTAGAAAACGAGGAAGCCTTGCCGCCGGGCTGGACTCCTCTGGTTCAGCAACTCGGGTTCAAGCCGGGAGAAAGTGTCGTGGCGGTCGGCTCCGGAGACACGATGATTCACAGTTCGGGAGAGATGACTTCGTACAATCCGGCGCAAATGATGGTCGATTATGCGCACGGGCTTGCCGGAGGTGGAGCCGTAACGATTTATATGGACCCGACCGTTGCCAGGATGCTTCATGACTCCTATGGATTCGACACAAAAGAAAAGCTATCGAAGTATTTCTGCGATAACTTTCAAATGACCGTTGATCAGTATTGGTCGAACGGCGTTCACTATTCAACCGTCTGGGGGCTGGGCAAACAAGGCCTGGAGCCGTATGCAAGCTGGGTCAAAGCATTTCAGGACGGAAACAAGACTATGCCGATCAAACCTTATACGAACCCAAGGGACGTACGCATCGTCGTGGTCGGCGGGGAGACTCAGAGCACTTTTTACATCACCAACTTCAGAATCGGTCGGGGAATCAAGGTATCTGATTGGAAATGAGCTCAGCATTCGAAAATGGGCTGCATTCGATGAGTTGCTAAAATGAGGAGGCCCTATGGCAGGCGGATATGTCGGCAGGATCCTTCGGCTAAATCTGACCAAAAAATCAATCAGCATCATCGATACTGAGCCTTACGAGGAATATGGCGGCGGACACGGAATCGGCTCGGCAGTTTTTTGGGATCTCGTTGGCAATCAGCTGCCTTTTGATGCGCTCGATCCGAGGAATGTCATCACCATCATGACGAGCCCTTTTTCCGGTGTCGTCGTACCGTCCGCGGCAGGGCGATGCGAGGTGCAGGGGATCGGCCCACAGTCCTATCCGGTGGAATGGTTCACGAGGAGCAATTTTGGGGGTCGCTTTTCGTCCCAGCTCAAGTATGCGGGATGGGACGGGATCGCGATTGAAGGCGGGATATCGGCAGCAGATGATCCGGTCTGGATCAACATCATTAACGACAGAGTCACGATTGAAAACGCCCGCACCTTATGGGGGCTGGATACAGTCGAAACTCAGGAGGAAATATGGCGTCGGGTGATTCCGGGATCGCGATTCGGCGAATGGCTGGCGCTCGGAGCCGATTACACAACGCAGAAGCCTGCCGTACTATGCATCGGCCCTGCCGGGGAAAAGCAGGCCAGAATTGCCTCTCTCATTCATGATGCGGGAAACGGCGCTGGGCAAGGTGGATTTGGAGCCGTCTGGGGATCAAAAAAGCTGAAGGCCATCAGTGTAATCGGAACGGGTACTGTAAAAGTGGCGAACCCGAAGGCGCTGTTGGACGCGCGCCTATGGTACCGGCAGTTTCAATACAACGTAGACAATCCCAGGCTGGAAAAGCCTCCCAAGGCAATGGTTTTTTCGCCGGTTAACAATTCTCCTGCCTCGGATAACTTTGCCAATCTGCAGCCTCCCTTGGATCCTGCCCGTCCTCAGGCTTGCGCAGGTTGCGCAAAGGCATGCCGGCAGAGGTTGGCGGGAGGTATAGGAAATGAGTCGAGTTGCGCGGAATCTGCATTTGGAATGAGTCTACAATCGCATCGGGATCGAGAGAGGGCCGGCGATCTGCTGCAGGCGTATGGGCTGAATGCCGCCCAAATGGGGACTATGATCAACTATCTGGTGGCTCTACAAAAAGCGGGAGCATTGGGTCCCGGCAAAGAGATCGCCTGCGATTTACCTTTCGATCAGTTTGGCACACTTGAGTTTCTTCAGACCGTTGTAAGGAAAACAGCTCTTCGGGAAGGCATGGGCGATCTTTTGAGCAACGGCTTTGCGAGGACCGCCGCCAAATGGGGCAGATACAAAAAGGACACGGACAACGGCGTTCTCAATTCGCCCAACTGGGGTTATATGGAGCACTACGAGCCCAGAGTCGAGGTCGAATGGAGCTATGGATCCATTCTGAGCGATAGAGATATCAATGAGCACAGTCTCAACTTCCCACTGCATCACATGCCGGCTGATTGCATCGACGCGAATATTGATCCGCTATTCCCCGCCGAAAAACTTGTAGAGATCATGGCCTCCAAAGTCGCCCCTTATGCTGGCGACCCCTTTATGTTCGATTATAGCGAAGGTCCTACGGGCATTTATTCAGATCATAGAGTCAAGACGATCGCCTGGCACAGGCATTACACGCGTTTCTGGACACAATCCGCCCTATTTTGTGATTGGGTCTGGCCCCTGTTTTTTACTCCCAATACTGCGGATATGTCGGGCGCGACTCCGGAAGGAGAGCCGAGGTTCTTCAATGCAGTAACCGGAGGGCAAATCACGTTCGAGGATGGTGTCGAAACCGGTCGCAAGATATGGAATCTGGACCGATCCATCTGGATCTTGCAGGGTCGCCATCGAGATATGGAGGTGCATTCGGGATATGTCTATAGCGTTCCAACTCAAGTGCCCTATTACCTGCCCGTATATGAAAATGGAAAATGGAGCTATTCCGCCAACATCGGAAGAGTTTTAAGCAAGCCGAAATTCGAAGAATGGAAAACCAAATTTTACCAGTTCGAAGGTTGGAACGCTGCCAACGGTTGGCCCAAATCAAGCACGCTTGAAATCCTCGGATTGAAGAAAGCAGCCGATGTGCTGAAATCAAAGGGCAGGCTGGGTTGAAACGGTGGACCCCAGGAGGGACGATGGCAAATGGATATGCAGGTAAGATTGCCAGACTGAATCTGAGCACGAAGGAGATCACCAGGATCGACACCGACAAGTACGGGCAATTTGGAGGTGGTTTCGGTATTGGGGTGGCGATCTTCTGGGATCTTGCCGTAGCTCCGGGCGAATGGGACATGAAGAACGCCTACGATCCGCAAAATGTTATTGTCCTGATGAGCGGCCCACTGGCAGCGACAGGAGTTCCCGGTGCCGGCAGGATGAGCGTTTGCGGTTTATCCCCCGAAATATATCCTCGCCATGGTTTTTACAGAGCCAACTTCGGCGGCAGGTTTGCCACCATGCTAAAGCTAGCCGGGTGGGACGGCATTGTTATTGAGGGGAAAGCTGATCGCCCGGTTTGGATCAACATCATCAATGACACGATCACCATCGAAGATGCTGGGTCATTGTGGGGCCTGAACACGTTCGAGACACAGGATAGGATCGTATCGATGGTATCAGGCAGAACAAGATTTGGTGATGGATGGGAACAGATTGGAGAATCATTTACAACAGCCCGGCCGCAGATACTTTGCATCGGACCTGTGGGAGAAGCCGTGTCGAGCCTTGCCGCGCTGGTACACGGAAGCGGCATTAGCGCTCGGACGGGGGGCTATGGCGGAGTCTTCGGCTCTAAAAATCTGAAGGCGATCAGCGTCACGGGCACCGGTAGCATCAAACCATCCGATCCGAGAGGGGTCATAGAGACCAGACTTTGGCATATGCAGAACCTCCAGATTGGTGCTGTCGAAATGCAGGCCGGTACCGGTGCATGCATGCCTTGCATCAAAAATGACCGGAAAAGAAATTCGTTTTACGGCGGAGAATCCATTTGCGCAGACACAATCTGGTTTAAAAATGACCCGATGCAGGGCGCAGACATTGCTATCAAATGGGGAATGAGCAGCTGGGGCGCCCAGTTTGGTGGTTTTTTCGAGATAGATGTCCCGGGAGCTCCGGATCTCTTCAAAAAGAAAGTGCCGGATGCGCCGGGTTTGGGCTGGTACATAAAATACCTGTATGACTTGGGTGTATTAGGGCCTGGGAAGAAGATCGACTCATCACCGCTACAGATAGAACAATGGGGGGACCTCGTTTTTCGGGAGGCCTTCTGCGATGCTGTTTCCAGGCGGATCGGAATTGGGGACGTGCTGGCTGATGGAACTCTCCATGCGGCCAGTAGATGGGGAAGACTGGAGCAAGACAAAAATTCCGGCGCTCTGAGATTTCCGGCGTGGGGCAGCGTATTCCATTGGACTTTGCCTGCGGTTGAATGGGCGTACGGATCTCTGCTTGGTGCGGGCGACGTTGTGTGGCACGGGTTTTCAATACTCGGTCCGAATCTGAGTTTCGGTACTGCAGATAGCCCGCCGTACACCTTGGAAACACTTCTTGAGTTGATGTCCTCCAAAACAATCCCGTATACAGGCGATCCGTATATGTTCAGTTATGCCTGGCAGGGAGAGGAAGCGAGAAAGACCGGGATTTACTCCAAACACAAGGCCAAACAGGTTGCATGGACCAGGCATTATGCGGGGTTTTGGAATGAATCAATGGCGTTCTGCGAAACGGTTCTCCCGGCTTTCGTCAATAAATCCAACCAGGATTTCAGCGGACCAACTCCTGATGTGGAGATCCGCTACTATCAAGCTGTGACAGGTAAGAAAATCGGGTTTGCCGAGACAATGGAAATCGGCAGGAAGATATGGAATCTGGAGCGCGCAATCAGAGTGCTTCAGGGAAGACACAGAGATCAGGAAAAATTCTTCCCTTATGTATACAAGCCGGGAGCTGCGTTTATCGCGCCGAGCGGCGGCGAGCCTGTATACAAAGATGGGAAATGGAGCTGGCAGCCGCTGATGGACATGTATCTTGACGAATCGGGAGTTGAGCTGTTCAAGACGAATTTCTACAAGCACGAAGGATGGGACGTTTCAACCGGCTGGCCTACAAAGAAAACCCTGCAAGAGCTTTCTCTCAACAAGGTTGCCGACACTCTTAGCGAAAGAAAAAGAATAGGGGTTTAGACAGCGAGTCTAAGAAGGAATCAACTTAGGATCTTGACATGTGAGTGAGTACTTACTTAAAATGCGCATCCATTATGACAAGAGAACGCGCAACCCATAACCGTATGTCCGGCGCCGACCGGCAGCGTCAGTTGCTGGAAGTCGCAATGAGTGCATTTTCGCTCCGGGGATTCAAAGGGACCACAACCAAGGAAATCGCCGCTGCCGCTGGTGTGGCTGAAGCTGTAATTTTTCAACATTTCCCTTCCAAAGAGGCTCTCTACAGCGCCGTGCTGGACCTTCACCTGGATGCCAAGGAGGAAGCGGCGTGGGTTAAGTTAATCGGCGGATTGATGGAACATAATGATGATGAGGCGGTATTCCGGTCATTTATGACCCGAATCCTCCACTCCTATCGCTGTGATCCCGAGATCGAGCGCGTCATCCTGTTTGCCGCTTTGGAAGGGCACAAGCAGGGAACGACACGTCTGCAAAAACAATTTACCCCGATTTTTAAGCGGCTCATGGCCTATGTGACCCGCAGGCAGCGCGAAGGAGCCCTTATCGACTGCAACCCTCACGCAATACTGGTCAGCATTGGGGCGGTTGCCCACCAGTACGGGCTGATTACTCAGATTTTTCGTGCCCCAACGCCGAATATACCCGATGAAGAGATGGCGCAGTTGTTTACCCGGATATTGCTGTGCGGCGTACTGGCGAGCCCGTCTTCCCGGAAGAAAAACAGCAAAGAGCAGAAGCAAAGAAACAGAAAGGCAAAATAGAAATGTCCCGATTTATCTTACCCGTATCCTGTGTTGTTGTCCTGTTCCTGTCTGTATGCGCTCCACCACCAAGGGGGCTCGCCAAGAAGGAAAACGTCTCGAATGAAAAAATTGTTTTCGCTACGGCCAGGGCGGCCGCCAGGAACGTTCCGATTTCGTTGCAGGCAACGGGTGCATTCATTGCGGAGGAGTCTTCCGATCTTGCTCCTGCGATCGGCGGAAGAGTGGCCTCGACGCCCGTGGAAGTGGGAGATTACGTCAGGAAGGGGCAGCCAATCTGTGTCCTGGAACAGCGCGACGCGCAATTGAAACTCGACCAGGCGCGGGCGGGGCGCGAGCAGGCTAAGTTCATGTTGAGCCAGGCACAATCCAGAGTGGGGTGGAGCGGGGACGGCAGCTTCAATCCCGATCTGGTCCCTGAAGTGGCATCCTCACTGGCTGCCTATGAGTCCGCGCAGGCATCAGCCAAACTTGCGGCCGCAGATGCCCAAAGATATGCCAATCTTGTTAAGAGCGGCGACGTTTCACAAAGCAACTACGAAAAGTTCAAAACACAGCAGCAGACAGCCGAATCCGCCGCCAACTCCGCCCGGAAACAATATGAGGCGCAGGTAAACAACGCTCGCCAGAATTATCGTGCAATCGAAGCTGCCCAGGCTTCGTTGGCGGCTGCCGAATCTCAATCGGCGCAGGCTGAAAAAAATCTGGCGGACACAACGATTCGGGCTCCGTTCGACGGTTATATAACGGACCGGCCGGTGTCTGCCGGACAATGGGTCGGAACGAATAACAAGGTAGCCACCCTCGTGCGCATTTCCACAGTACGGCTTCAGTTGAAAGTCCCCGAACAGCGAGCCGCGGAAGTGAAATCGGGAATGGCAGTGACAGCTCGCGTGGCGGCATATCCAAACCGTGACTTCACGGGCAAGGTGAATGCAGTCGTGCCTTTCGTGGATTCAAACTCGCGCGCATTTATGGTCGAAGCCCGGTTCGAGAATGCCAAAGCGGAACTCCGTCCGGGCATGTTCGCCAATGCGAAGCTGATGCTGCCGGGCACCGAACAAGCGGTTTTCGTGTCTGCGAAAGCTGTGTTCTACGACGCAACGACGGATGCAAACCATGTTTATAGTGTAGCCAATGGCATGGCTCACCTGAATGTTGTGCTTAAGGGGGACACCGACAGCAATGAGGTCCGTATCCTGAGCGGACTTACGGGGAACGAGACGGTCATCATTGATAATCAGGGCAATTTATACGATGGCGCACCCATTCAAACTCATTAATAACGGAAAAGGGTTCTCATCATGCATGGATTAGCGAAGCTCTGTATTAAACGTCCGGTTTTCGCGACGATGTTGATATTGGCATTGGTCGTTGCCGGCATCTTTACCTATTCCTCGCTCGGCGTGGACCGAATGCCCAAAATCGATGCTCCGTTTGTTATGGTCACCGTTGCCAATCCCGGTGCATCGCCCGAAGAAGTAGAGACCGAGATCACCAAAAAGATCGAAGATGCCGTGAACAGCATCAGCGGTTTGAATGAACTCTCCTCCACTTCATCGGAAGGAATATCTCAAATTCGAATCGAATTCGATCTGTCGAAGGACGGCAATGTAGCCGCCCAGGAAGTGCAGAACAAAATCAACCAGGTCGTCAATGATCTGCCGTCAAGCGCCAAAGTCCCGGTTATCACGAAGATGGATCCGGATGCACAGTCTGTTCTGCAAATCGCCATATCGGCGCCTCGTTCCACCCGCGACGTAACGATGATCGCCGACAAGCTGATTAAGCAGAAGCTTGAAAACTGCTCCGGTGTGGGCCAGGTCAAAATCCAGGGAGGCGCTACTCGTGAAATCCACATCATTGTGAATCCGGAACGGCTGCGCGCCTACAATCTTACGGTTACGGATGTTTTCACCGCTCTGCAAACCCAGAACATGGAAATGCCGGGCGGGAGCCTGAAATCCGGAGTGAAGGATTTCACGATCCGCACCTCGGGCAAGATCACAGATCCTGCTGATTTCAATAATGTTGCCATTGCCAACAGAAACGGATACACCGTCAAGGTAAGCGATATTGGGTCCGCCCAAGACACCACTGAAGAGCCGACGTCGGCGGTGCGGTTGGATGGTGATCCGGCCGTGCAGCTTGCAGTGTACAAACAATCGGGCACAAATACCGTGGAAGTTGCGGAAGCGGTCAAGGAACGCCTGGCTCAAATCCAAGAAGGTTTGCCCAAAGACGTTCGGGTACAGGCCATCAGCGATCAATCGATTTTTGTAAAAGCAGCGATCAATAACATCCGGGACCACCTTTTCGAGGGAAGTTTGCTCGCCGCGATCGTGTTGTTTTTCTTCCTGGCCAACTGGCGCACGACCCTGATTGCCGCCATCGCAATTCCGATATCAATTATTTCCGCCTTCTCGATTATGGCAATCTTCAAATACACAATGAACCAAATCACCATGCTTGCCCTTACCCTGATGGTGGGCGTCGTGGTCGATGACGCCATCATTGTGCTCGAGAATATATACCGGTATATGGAAGAGAAGGGGATGGGATCATTCGAGGCGGCCGAACAAGGCACCAAGGAGATTGGACTTGCGGTGCTGGCTACGACTATATCGCTGTTGGCCGTTTTTGTTCCGGTTGGATTTATGGGCGGCATGACCGGGCGTTTTATGAGCGCTTTTGGATTCACTTGCGCCGGGGCTGTGGTGGTTTCGATGCTTGTGTCATTCACCTTGACCCCGATGCTGTGCTCGCGTTTTGTCCATCCGCCGGCAGAGAATGCAGGGCACAAATCCAAGGACGCCAAATTTTTCCGCTTTCTCGATACTACCTATACGAAAGCCCTGGTGTGGTCCATGGGGCACCGAAAGACCGTCGTGATGAGCTGCATCGTGGTAATCCTCAGCATTGTGCCTTTATTCATGATAATCGGCAAGAACATGATTCCCAAGGATGACCAGTCGCAATTCAACGTAAACATACGACTCCCGGAGGGAAGCTCGCTGGCTGAAACTACAAAGTATTCCGAAGCAATCGCCCGCAGGATTCGTGAACTGGACGGGGTCACGAATACACTGAACACGGTGGGTGGAGACAACCTCGGTGCGGTCAATGAATCCTCAATTTTTGTCAAACTGGTTGAAATCGGGAAACGCAAGCTGTCCTCTGATCAAATGGCAACAAAAGTGCGGGATATGCTGAAGGATCACCCGTCAAACATCTTCCTGTCGGCAGTTGCCGCAAGCGGTATTGGCGGTGGTGGAACGTCGGACATTCAATATTATCTGCAAGGACCAGACATCAAGAAGCTCGCAGAATACTCGGACAAACTTGTAGCCAAAGCCAGAAAAGTCCCCGGGCTTGGGGACGTTGACAGTTCACTCCGTTCCGGCAAGCCGGAGGTACAGCTGGATATCGATCGGGAACGTGCTGCCGATCTTGGCGTCTCGGTAATGAATGTCCAGCAGGCGCTCAATACGCTGATTGCCGGGCAAACAGCCAGTACCTTCAATACCGGCAGCGATCAGTACGATGTAGTCGTGCGAGCAGAGGACCAATTCCGAGGCTCCGTGGAAGGCCTCGAAAAAATGACTGTAGTCTCCACCAAAAACGGTTCTGTCGGGCTGAACGAAGTAGTGCGCAGCCGCGCAAGTTCCGGTCCCTCTTCCATAATGCGGCTCAACCGGCAGCGTATTGTCCAGATTACAGGCAACCTTCTGCCCGGAGGAACCACATCAACAGCCGTGAGGAGCATCGAGCGCTTTATCGCTGAATTGGACATGGGTCCGGATTACAAGGGTGGGGCTACAGGCATGACCAATGAAATGAATAAGGCAGGCGTGAACTTCGCGATCGCATTTGCGCTGGCGTTTATCTTTATGTATATAGCGCTGGCCGCCCAATTTGAATCTTTCATCCACCCGATTACAATTTTGATTACGCTTCCCCTTGCCGTGCCTTTCGGGCTCCTGGCCATGCTCCTCACGGGCCAGGAGATTTCGATCATGTCAGGGCTGGGATTGCTGTTGCTGTTCGGCATTGTGAAGAAGAACGCAATTCTGCAGATCGATCACACGAATGGTTTGCGCGCAACCGGCATGGGCCGCTATGAAGCAATCATCCGGGCAAACCGGGACCGGTTGCGGCCAATCCTGATGACAACGATGGCTCTGGTGTGCGGCATGATTCCGCTTTTGATCTCACGGGGCGCCGGCGCAACTACGAATCACTCGATAGGGTGGATGGTGGCCGGCGGACAGACACTCTGTCTGGCGCTCACACTCCTTGCCGTCCCCGTCTTCTATTCTCTCTGGGAGGATCTGGGAGCCTGGCTGCGATCCTTCAGTTTCTCCGAACGGAAAGCCAAGCAGGCGGCGAAAGCTGTAGCCGCGGCTCTGATCGTGGTTATTGCAGTCTCAGTCTCCTTTGCTCAAACGCCGGGACAGCAGTTCAAAACGCAGCCGCTGGAGGAAATGCCGCTCGCGCCCAGGACGGGAATCGATGGTGAAGCAAGAATCACTCTCAACAATGTCATCGAACGGGTTCTGGCCAGCGATCCCGAACTCGAGATCTCGCGCATTTCCCTCCGGCAGGCTGCACATAGCGCAAACGGCGCCGAAGGATATTTCAGCCCCGTTTTGGCGATCGATACTTCGAAATCCCACAGCGTGACTCCGATGGCTTCGATCATTGGAGGATCGAGCAGCGGCAAGCTGACGTCGACCGAGTTCAACTTCACTCCCACGATCAGCGGATATTCGCCCTGGCTGGGAACCTCCTACAGCCTGAAGTTCAGCGATTCCAAACAGACAAACGACAGCAGTTTTACCACCCTGAATCCGCAATACCCCACATCGTTGAGTCTGACCTTTACTCAGCCGCTGTGGCGTGATTTGCGCATTGACACGGGACGCCATTCCTTGCTGGTGGCACGCAAAAACCACTCGCTGAGCGTCGAAAGATTGCGTCAAAAGGCAATCGAGAGAGTGACCCAGGCAATCCAATATTACTGGGAACTGGTGTACGCCTGGCAGAACCTCGATGTGCAAAACGAAGCCGTTCATCTCGCGATGGAGCAGTACAGCAGCAATCGCCGGCAGGCGGAGCAGGGATTGCTGGCGCCCATTGAAGTGGTCGCCGCAGAGACGCAGGTGGCTACGTACCGGCAAACCCAGGCCACAGCACGGCAGACGCTGACCATAGCTGAAAACAATTTGAAACAGATGATGACGAGCGATACGGATAATGATCTGTGGAATAAGGCCCTCGTTCCGGAAACGGATTTAACTCTGGAATTTTCGGCGCCTTCCCTCCAGGCCGCGTTGGAACAGGCGATGTCATGCCGGCCGGAACTTACTGAAAGCATCATTAACCTGGCGATCAACAAGATTGATACACGGTACTACAAGGACCAGACGAAGCCTCAGGTGGACATGGTTGCGACGGTTACCGCATCCGGCCTGGCCGGCACACCACAGACGGCTGTTCAATTCGGAAACTTCCCGGTCGGCAACGTGCCGGAGACGCTTATCGGGTCCAATGGTCAAGCGCTGAGCAACATGTGGGCCAGGGATTTCCCAACGGCGAAGGCGGGAATACAGATATCGCTGCCGTTCTCGAACCGCACGGCCAAGGAGAATGCAACAATTTCTCTTTTGGAGGGCAAAAGGTTGCAGCTGGCCAAGAAAGAAATGGAAATGTATGTGGAAGCGGATGTGCGCAATGCCCTGGAACAGCTGAATTCGTCGCGCACCCGGTATGATGCGGCCCGGATTGCCGCCAGCGCCGCATCGGAACAGTATAAGAGTGAGCAGCGCCAATTTCATGAAGGGACCTCGACCATGTTCCTGGTGCTGCAACGTCAAACCAGCTTGATAGCGGCCCGGAGCGGAGAGGTGCGCGCCCGCGCCGATCTTGCGGAAGCAATCGCAAATGTTTCCCGCGCTACCGCCCGTACCCTGGAGGCCAACAACATTAAATTGCAGTAGCTTTAAGATGGCCCGGGGTTGGTCCGGCGATTTTCCACGGCAGCGATTACTCTATCATATATTTTCCGGGAAAGAATCAGGCTGGCGGGCGAGCGTCCGCCTTCCAGCGCGAGCTTCTGTCATTGGTTTGGAAGATCTTGTTCGTTCCGGAAATTCTGTTCGTCCCGTAAGGCAGAATTCCGGAGCTGCATTGCCCCAACCTGGGATAGAATCTCAGGTAATAAGCACGTATCAAAAGCCGATCACGATCACGATACCGATATCGATATCGATTCTTCCTTTGATTAGTCTTCGAGGTAGGTGTAGCTGTCCAGCGCAGATTGAAAGGATTCGCAGAAAGCTTCTCGGTCTTCCGCGCTGATTTTCGATTGGGCTTCGGCGTTCTGTCCCATTCTTCGAAAGCTTTCGATCAGGTCTTGCGGAGTATATCCGGCGCTGGACAGAACCTGCCCTAGAGATTCCCCGCGGATTACCTTGTCGATGTGTGGCCGGCCCGAATCATCCACCAGGAAATGAGCTTCGTTGGCAGAACCCAGGAGATTATGATTCATTCCAAGTGATTCCTGATACGCGCCCACTAGAAAGATGGCCAGGTAATAAGGTTCCGAATTTACGCCGTGCAGCTCAAGCGCCTGCTTCACATCCCGCAGATCGACAAACTTATCGATCTGACCGTCCGAATCGCAGGTGATATCGCATAAGGTTCCGCGCTCGGTGGGCTCCTCGGTCAGTCGAGTGATCGGAATGATAGGAAATAGCTGATCCAGAGCCCAACTGTCCGGAGTCGACTGAAAAACAGAAAAATTGCAGATGTACTTGCTGGCCAGGATGTTTTCCAGATCAATAAACTCTTCCGGACGCTCCTTCATGGACCGGGAGAACTTTATTGCCTTCCGGCAGATTTCCCAAAACAGCCATTCCCCCTGGGCACGGTTCTGCAGGTTCAAATATCCCAGATTAAACAACGACTGCAATTCCTCCCTGTGCTGCAAAGCGTCGTGGTAGTACTCGCGAAAGTTCTTGGGATTGACGTCTTTGTATAGATCCATCATCTCCCGCACTACCTCGGAATCCACTTTTGCCGGGTCAATCTCCGAACCTCCCAAGCCGGGATTCAACGTGCGAATGACGTTCATGATGAAGAGCGCATGATGGGCGGCGACGGCCCGGCCGCTTTCCGTTACAATGGTGGGCGGCGGTACATTCTCCGATTGGCAGATTTCATTAATCGTATAGACGATGTCGTTGGCAAATTCCTGCATGCTGTAATTGACGCTGCAGTCCGATGCCGTGCGGCTCCCGTCGTAATCGACACCAAGGCCGCCGCCGACATTGAGATACTCCGTCGGAAATCCCATCTTGTGTACCTTGGCATAGACTCGCGCTGCCTCTTTGATTGCGTTTTTTATCCGGCGGATATCGGTGATCTGCGATCCGATGTGGAAGTGCAGCATCTTCAGCTGGCGCGTAACCTCCTGATCCGAGGCCAGCCTCAGGCAATCCAGCAACTGAATGGTGTTTATGCCGAACTTGGAGGTTTCCCCTCCGGACTCTTCCCATTTTCCAGCACCACGGGAAAAAACCCGAACGCGGATTCCCAGGTTGGGGCGAATGTTGAGTGAAGAGGAAACCTCGGCAATCTTCTTCAGATCCGAGACCTCTTCCATGACAATCACCGGGTTCTTGCCGATTTTCGAAGACATCATAGCCCATTCGAGATACCGGCGATCTTTGACCCCGTTGCAGATCAGCAGCGCGTTCGGATGGATCGAAAGCGTGAGAGCCGCGGCCAATTCCGCTTTGGTCCCCACCTCGAGCCCATACTCGTAACGGTGGCCGGCGGCCATTAGGCGTTCCACCACGCTTCGTTTCTGGTTTACCTTCATCGGGTAGACGCCACGATGACGCGCACCGTAGTTGTATTCGGCGATGGAATTACGAAAAGCCTCGTGCAACTCCTTAATTTGGGTATCCAGGATTTGCGGAAACCGCAGCAGGAATGGAGGCGTAACGCGGCGCTGCAGAAGAGTCTGAACGAGAGAAATGACTTCAACCCCCATCAGGGGATTTCTGGTTGGGTGGACGGTAAGGCAGCCTTGCTCACTAACTCCAAAGTAACCCCCGCCCCAGTTGTCGACTCCATAGATGCGATTAGGGATTTCGCTTGGAGACAGGCGGAGGCTTTGGGTTAGTTCCTTCATCGGTTCGGGTCACCTCTTGAGAAAACCAAGTTTTTCAAGTTAGCAGACACAGGTGGTGAAAGCAACAAATGTTCCTTGTCACACCCGGAGCAACCGTTCATCACGCTTTAACGCGCTCCATGTACTTGCCTTCGCTCGTGTCGACACGGATTAGTTCCCCTTCGTTGACGAAAGGAGGCACTTGAATGACGAGCCCCGTTTCCAGTGTGGCCGGCTTATTAACGTTGCTTACTGTTGCGCCGCGAAGCGCTGGCTCCGTGGAAACCACCCGGAGTTCTACCGAAGGAGGCATATCAACACCGATCGGCTTTCCCTCGAAAAACTCGATCTGCAGTTTGATATTCGGGATCATGTAAGGAATGGAATCCTCGAGCAGGTCCGAAGGGAGATGGAATTGTTCAAAGGTCTCGGTATTCATGAAATAATAATCCGAGCCGTCCGAATATAGATACTCCACCTCGTGAGTTTCGAGATAGGCTTGTTCCACCCTGTCTTCAGACCTGAACCGATGCTCGATAATCGACCCGGATTTCATTGATTTCAGCTTGGTCTGCACCATTCCCCGCCAGTTCCCCGGCGTTATGTGCTGAAATGAGAACACACGGTATAACTCACCGTTGAGCTTGATGGCCATGCCCCGCTTAATTTGTGTTGCAGCGATCATCATTCGGACAACCCCATTTTTAAATGCGTCATATTACTTGAACCCCGCCTCCGTTACAAGGCTAGTCGGATTCCTCAAAAGATTTTTCTTGTTGAATAGTCGGGATTTTTCCTGGCTTGTGATTCCGCTGCCGCATTGCTTCAATGATGGCTGGCAGGAGAGATAAGAATACGACTATTGCGATAACAATGTGGATATGTTTGTCGACGTCCGGGATCGAGGCGCCCAGAAAATAACCGAGCAGGACCATGCCCCAGACCCAGAGGAATCCACCGCAGATATCATAGGACAGGAAGCGGCGATACTTCATGCGTGCGACGCCGGCGACCGGGGAGGCAAAAGTCCGGATAATCGGCACGAAACGCGCAAGCACAACGGCTTTTCCCCCATACCTGGAATAGAAATCATGAGCTCTTTCCAGGTGCCGCTTTTTGAATAAGAACGAATTA
>Ga0187873_1001756_pt1 | contig 17470 bp, 21 predicted proteins | sample June2016WEW_16_1_2_FD_133012 | JGI IMG/M metagenome (GOLD analysis project Ga0187873, IMG submission 133012) | Peatland microbial communities from SPRUCE experiment site at the Marcell Experimental Forest, Minnesota, USA - June2016WEW_16_100 | ecosystem: Environmental > Terrestrial > Soil >... | reverse complement strand
TCAATCCTCTATTCAAAATTTACGATTTATAGACATGCACGGCAATATACATGGCGAGCATCCCAAGCGCAAAGCCTAAGCATACCAAAGCAAACGTCTGGAAGCGGGCCATATTGCCCAAAAACCACGTGATACCCAGCACAACCGCCCAAACGACCGCCACCGCAATTACGTATACGATGAGTGGGAAGCGCTTAATACCCCAGCGCCGCCAGAGGGCGAAAGCTGCAAGTACTAGAACAATGGCGAATACGATGAAATATATTGTGTGTGCATTCATTATTTTTTACTCTTTATTTTATATAGAAAGACTTTTCTCGTTTTTGCCTCAACCAAAAAAATCCTTGTCAGCCGGTTCATCGACCCAGTATCCCTGGCGACCGTAATGGCGATGCAGTTGCGTTTCATAATCCCGCGTCAGCAGAGATTCCTGCGGATATTCCGGTGACTGCTTGATGGTCGCGCGGGAAAGGTTGACGGAGACTTTCGATTCGCGCCAACTGACGCGCTCGATCCATTTCGGTGCAATCAGAACCTTTTTCCCCGGCCACCAGTTCCGTGTATCGACGATCAGATAACGAATCGCCCATGTATCATCATCCACGAAAAAATCCTCAACGTGACCAATCCTACCGTCTGTGGCCTGGATGTCGTAGCCACTCACATCGTGAGTACTGCGCAAATGTGAATCCCATACTTTCCCACCTTTGTTAGATGTTTTCCATTTTTCGCGGTCACGCTCAATGTAGGGATGATACCCCCATGTGTGAGAGCCGTTCCAATAAATCGGCCATTCATAATACCCATAATAAGTCTCCTCAAATTGTCGCGAAACGGGTTTGTCACTATTCAAGGAGGGGCTGCCTTCAATCTGCTTTTTGGTCAAATCGATGGTGATAAATTGCTCTTCTTTATTTACAAAACCGAGCGCATACGGGGAGATCAACACCTGCCTGCCCGTCAGCCAGTCGCCTGTATCGGCAACCAGATACCGAATCGTCCAAAATTGGTCATCGAAGTAGAATTCTTTGACCTTTCCGATTTCACCGTCGCGGCTGTTCAATTTGTAACCATTTAAAGTTTTGGCTTTGTTTAGCATTGTAGTAATCCTTTCTTTCTTCGAGTTTCGTTTATGTTCGCTGTTGTTACTCGGCCTACTTTATATTTCAGAAATCTTTTTACCGACATTTGCACCAGTACCAAATTTCATATTGCGCCAGCGGAGGGTACATCCCCATGGGGAGAGTGCCTGGAATTCTTTTTTTCACTGGCCGGGCCAATGCTGAGAACGCGGCAACCCGTCTTTACAATCATCCAATCCTTGCCAATGAGCAAAACGCGGACGGTGACCCGGCCGGCGTCCGGCGAAATCATTAATGCGTTCCTGGCGTTGCGCATCTCGTTCAATTAAACGCCGAAAAATCCCAACCCATCACAGACCCGGGCTCAGAATAAGGGCGCATTCTTTCCAATGCCGCCCTCAGACACCAGTGTGCCCAACCCAGCCAATGCCGCCGCGAACGCACCGATCCATTTTTTACTTGGTAATAAAACAGCGCTACCGCCTCAACTGCATCCATCTGCTGGGGGGAATTTATATCCGCCACGCGGGGGAGGGTGCGTGGTGCGACCGGGCTTAAAGCCACTGATCATTTGTGCGCTTTAGTGCATTTAAGCGCATCGGTAACAGACTTTTTCAAAATGGGGTCGATCTGCAATGAGCTGAGGGTAGGTTTGCCAAGCTTCTGGGCGCTTCCCAAGCCTTTTACTGCATCGACCAACCAGGTCACGGCCAGGTCAGGGGGGATTTTATTGGTATTAATAACCAGGTCAAAGGCATGGATGGCATCCCAAGGCATTTGATAATATTCGTGGGTAAAAGCTACGTGAACTTTATCGTTTTCTTTCAAAAAATCTTCGGCCTCTTCCTGGGGGATCTTCAGTTCTTTCATCACGCGTTCGACCCGCACAGAGATGGGAGCCTGCAAGCGCACATGCAATACATTGGCGAACGGAGCAAGGACCTCGAAACCGCTTCGTCCAAGGATGACCGCATTGCCATGTTGTGCCACGGCCCGGATGGCCCGGTTGAGCATATGTACTACTTCATCCCGGCGCTCAAAGCGGTGCTCATTTACTGTTTTATCCCAAAAACCAGGCAGGGCATTGTATTCTCCATCAAACTCCACCAGCCCATATTCTCTGAGTACCGTGCCGAAAAATTCTTTGTCAACAAAATGGTACCCTAAAGCCTGGGCGACTTTTTCGGCGATGTATTCGGCTTCACTGCCAAAATCTCTTGAAATGGTTATTACTGACATGGTTTCGATTCCTTTCTTTTCTTATTAGTTTTTGTACATTTGATTGATTTGGAAGATGTGATCATTCCAAAACGATTTGGAGGATTTCGATTGCACTTATCCTACACTGAAAAGCAATGGAGAAAAACCAACTGAATTACATTGGGGATACCACCTTGAGTTGCCGCGGCCTACGCGGATAGTCTTATCGAGGTTCATGATCCGATAATTTTCCTTTCGGCCTGAACTATCATGCCCAACGCCTTTGCAGCGCAAAGTATGGCAGGGCTTCGATCTGGTGCTTATCAAGTTTCAGGAACACGGTATCATCGTGGGTATCTCCCACCGCTGAAAGGGGGATGATTACCTCTTTCTTTCCCCACAAATGCCCTTCTCGCATCACCAAATGGGTAATGTGACTGTTCTCCGGGTTGACCACGAATTCGTCGACGCGGCCCACATAGCCATCCGTTGCTTCTACGCGGGTACCACGGCGTACAGCCAACTCTCCCGGTGGGATTTGTTGGCGTTCCGTGGCCTTGTATTCTGTCCTTTCAGAAGCAACATAGGGCAAGTAGAAGTATGATCCTCCTCCATACAATCCACCAGGATAATTGAATTTCATATCCGGCACCTTCTCTTCGATGAAGGTCGTTTTGATAAAAGGAGGCATCTTCTTCAGCTCTGCCATCCTGCAGCGCAGTCGAATCTTGTCGGCTATCGTTTCATCCATAAGATCAACCGGTACAATGTACTCTGTACTGGAGGAATCCTCTCTCACCACCAGATGCGTTACCTTGTCGATCACCGGGTTTATCAGCACATACTCGGAGCGCCCAAAGACACCATCGGTACACTCAACGGTAGCATTTAAAGGAATTTCCATCTTACACCTCCAAAATAAATTATCCGGATTGCATCATTCCTATACACGACTAGATTAGGCTGGATTGCCAGCCTTATATCCATCATACAACGAACACTCCCCGGCCGCATCCATCTGCCGGGGAGTTTTTGCCTCCGCCATTTGGGGGAGGCCGCAATGGGATTTCTGGTTGATCGATCTCCAGAGCCTTCAGTTGAAATTCTGCCATTGGACTGGCCTTCCGGCAGTACTGGTAATGGCCGCCTGAACAGGTAAATGCAGCGTATGTTCTTTTACTGTTATATGCACCTGACTTGTTTTTTCTTTAATCGGGTGGTCTTGAACAATTAACAAAGGCACTTTCCCATACAAAATAAAATTATTGACCATGCTTCCATACGGCCACTGGTCATTTCCCGAATAACCGTGTGCGTTCAATGCTACCATGTCAATTTTCTCCTGATCGATAATTTCATGGATGGCCAATGGCGCATTATCACTGATGATCAAGTGGGTTTTTACATCGATGGCAGCCAGGGGTGAAACCGATTGAACCTGCTCGAGATATTGAAGGGCTTCTTCTCGATTGCGCGCCACCACACGATCGGACAATTCAATATCTTCCTGCGCGGGTGGGATTTGCCGGGCCATTTCTGGCGTTTTCACCACATGTACAATTTGAACCTGTGCATTGTGGTAGCGCGCCAATAGTGTGACCATTGGCAACACATATTCTGCCCGCCAGGAACCATCCAATGGTACCAATATTCGCCTTAAAGGTTGTTCCTGCGTTTGATGCGCCCGGACGATGAGCACTGAGGTTGGCGCGCTCAGGGTTATCTCATCCGTGACGCGGCTGATTCCGGATTTTCTCACTCCGCTGGAACCATGACTGCTCATTATGATCAGTTTCATTTCCTGGCTGCGGGCGAATTCTGTGATCGATTCAGCTACTGGCCCCTCCAGGACGATTGCTTTTGTCCGCAAACCCACTTTTTCAAGCCGATCAGTAATTCTTTCCAGATACAGGTTTGCTTCCGTTTTATTGATTTGCCAGTTTAATAGATTAATAAATTGTGCTGAAGCATCCGACGGATTCTTCTCCATTACATGCAACAGCACGATTTTTGCATTGAAAGCCTGGCCTATTGCGATTACCTGCGGCAGTACGCATTCAGCAAGCTGGGAACCATCCAACGGTACAAGAATAGGGTCGAACATGGCTGATCCTTTCGATCTTTCGCGCACTTTTATATTAAAACAAAAACTCCCCCGCCGCATCCACCGGTTGGGGAGTTTTTTCCTCCGCCATTTGGGGGAGGCTTGGGGGGGTCAGGCAACCAGCCGGTGGCGCAGCGCCAGGGTTACAGCTTCCGTGCGGCTGGCAACCCGTAATTTGGCCAGAATGCTGCTGACGTGGGATTTGATCGTGGAAGGACTGACAGCCAGCCTTGCAGCGATCTGTGTGTTGCTTAGTCCCTCGACCATCAGGGACAAAACCTCCAGCTCGCGCCCGGTCAGATCGATTCCCGGTGCGGGGGGTTGGGAGGATGCATGTACCAACGCTTCGGCCGCCTCGGGCGAAAGCGTCGAGCGGCCGGCATGCGCGGCGCGGATGGCTTGGGCCAGTTCATCGGCAGACACATCCTTGAGCAGGTAGCCGATGGCCCCGGCCTGCAGTGCGCTTTGCACCAGGATTTCCTCTTTGAAACTCGTCAGCGCCAGCACCTGGACCGAGGGTGACTGCTTGCGGATCAGCCGCGTGGCGGTGGCTCCATCCATGTCCGGCATGACCATGTCCATCAGCACCACATCCGGCTGGAGTTGGGCGCACAGTTGAATGGCTTCCTGTCCGCTGGCAGCCTCCCCTGACAGTTCCAAATCATCGAAGACCTTCAGGAAGGTTGCCAGGCCGCGCCGCACCATGGTATGGTCATCCACGACCAGCACGCGGATACGTTTTGAAGAAGGTGTCTTCATACTGCCTCCTTTTTCGGGGTTTCCTCCCAGCGCAGCCTTACCTCGGTCCCGTGACCCGGCTGGCTGGCAACCGTCAGTTGCGCCTGCACGGCTTCGGCGCGCTCGCGCATCATGCCCAGGCCATAATGTCCGGCTGCGCTCGCTTCTCCGGTGTCGAAACCGGCGCCATCATCACAGATGCGCATTTCCACTTTGCGAACCATGATCTGCTGCGGTGCACCGGATTTGAAAACGTTCGCATCCATATCCAATGGCGCCTCGGCCTCATAGCGCAGGTCGATCTCCACCCGGCTGGCTCCCGCATGTTTGGCGATATTATTGAATGCCTCCTGGCAGATGCGGTAGAGTGCCACCTGGATTTCTGCGGGCAACACATGTTCCCCGGCAATATTCACGCTGACCGGGATGTTTGTCCGCCCGGTGAAAGCATTTGCCAGCTGGCGCAGCAGGTCGCCCAGGCTGCTGTCGGTCAGGACGGAAGGCCGCAGTTCGGCCAGCAACGCCCGCATTTCGGCCAGCGCGCCGCGCGTCAGTCTGCGAAGATCCTCCAGCGATTGGCGTGCCTGCTCCTGGTCACGCTCCCACAGGCGCGGCAGCACTTCAGCGATCAACCCAGCCGAAAAAAGTGATTGGTTGACGGCATCGTGCAGGTTCTGCGCCAGCCTCTGGCGTTCCTGCAAGGCGGCCAGCGCCCGGGCATGTTCGTATAACTCCGCATTGACCATCGTGATCGCCACCTGGTCGGCCATCGAGAGGGCCAGGGCGGCATGGTGGGCTGTGAAATAATTCCGCCGGGTATGCGCCATCCCCAGGCCGCCGAGCATACGGCCTTTCACCGCCAGTGGCACCCACATCCAGGCCCGTACATCTTTCAAAAGCACGGCGGCATTCCCGTTCAGGAGGCTGCGCAGGAATTTCGCCTGCGGGTCGGCGCTGGTCACATCCGCGATGCGGATCGGCCGGTGGCCGTTGAACAAGACCTCCAGGGTTTCGGGTCCCTCCAGGCGGACCTGGAAGGCTGCGGCCTGTTCCATCTGCTTTGGCCCTCGAACGGCCAATGCAGTCAGGGTCGAGTCGCTTAATTCGAAGAGTCCGGCATGCGTATACTCGATGATTTCGCACAATTGCTCCAGGATCAAGCCGGGATGCAGTTCCAGCGTGGAGGCCAGGCTGTGCGAGATTTCCAGCAGGGCAGTTTGCTCGCGCGTACGGGCTATTACACGCTCGTGCAGTTTCTGTTCTGCCCGGATGCGAAAGCTCACATCCCGCACCACACCCAGCAGGCAGGGCCGGCCCTGGTAGGTGAAAGCCGTCGCGTGCCATTCGGCCGGAAACGTGCTGCCATCACAGCGAACGTGCAGCACGTGGCTGTCGAACGCACTGCCAGACCGGAACGCCTTCAAAAAGTTGCTGAAAGCCAGCTGGCTGTCAGGGTGGATGTATTTCTTCGGGAGCCTTCCAATTAAATCAGCGCGTGTGCAGCCGTGCAGCGCGCATGCCGCCGCGTTGGCAGTCACCACGCGGCCGGTCTTCAGATCGGCGATGATCAACCCATCCGCGGCGTTGTCAAAGATTTCCTGGTACAGTTGTTCGTCTTCTCTCATAGCAGTGCTCATCCTGAACTCTTTATTAATTGTAATGCATAAATCAAGCGATTCATTAACTCATGTTAAAACAATCCCTTGACCTTCCCCTCCATATATTATAAGATGCATTACCGGATGTCCATCAACCAAACGATGGAATGTCCACGATCGTTTCAAGTGAAATTCCTGCTTTTTGTTTTCTTTTGTGCCCATTGGTGGGCTTCGAGGTGAATTTTTTTCTTTTCCGGCTTGTCCGGGTTGGGAATGTGCAATGAAAGAAAATGAACTGTTTGACGTCCTGCTCTTGATCGCCCGGCCGGCCGCCGGGAAGAGCGAGATCATCGATTACCTTAAACGGCAGCCGCCTGAAGCCAGGTTGCAGCGATTCCATGTCGGCTCTTTCTTTGAGATTGACGACTTTCCGATGCTGTGGGCCTGGTTTGAGGAGGATGCGCTGCTGGAGCAAATGGGCCATCCCCGGCTGCACACTGATTCGGACGGGTATTTCCTCCAGAACTACCTTTGGGACGTGTTGATCGAGCGGATCGGATTGGAATACCAGAAAAAACTGCGCGACTTCCTACCGGCTGCCAAAGCTTTTACAACCATCATCGAGTTCTCGCGTGGCGCCGAACATGGCGGCTACCGCTCGGCCTTTGCGCATCTCTCCCGGCAAATCCTCGAGAAAGCCGCCGTATTGTACGTTGATGTCAGCTGGGAGGAATCCCTCCGAAAGAATAGAAAGCGCTTCAACCCCGGGAAGCCGGACAGCATCCTGGAACATTCCCTGCCGGATGCCAAGCTGGAGCGCCTGTATAAGCAGATCGATTGGGAGCAGTTCAGCCAGCCCGATCCCCACTACCTGACCACTTCCGGGCTTCAGGTGCCCTATATGGTCTTTGACAACGCCGACGATGTCACCACCTGGCGCAGTGAGGCGTTGGGCACCCGGCTCGAAAAGACTTTGCAGGATTTGTGGAAGCTTTACAAATAGGGCAGAACCAGCGCCTGCCCCCGCATGAGGGTGTCCGCCCGGTTGTGTTTGTAATGCGTTTGAAATTGGGATTGTAGTGCCGTACCCAGTGTGGCCAGGAACTTTCCGCCTGTCCCCATCGTCAGTCAGTTATCAATAGAATCGGAAAGGAAATTATGAAGCATCCTTTGTTTTTCCAGTCCGCCCTGGCTGCAGTGATCATCCTGACAGTCGGTTGCGGCAGATATTCGGGCAGCGGATCCGTGCAGGTCAGTCCCCCCGAACAGGTCAATTTGACTGCCTCAGATAACGGCCAGAAGATCACCCTGTTTGCCGGCCAGGAACTGGTTATTCAACTGGCAGGCAACCCTTCGACCGGCTATACCTGGGAGGCCAAAGACCTGGATGCGGGCATGTTCCAACAAGTCGGAGAGGCTGTGTTCGCCTCCTCCAATCCCAACTTGGTTGGATCGGGCGGCAGCCTGACCCTGACCTTCCGGGTGCTCAAAACCGGTCCCGCTGCTCTGACCCTGGTTTATCACCGTCCATGGGAGACGAACGTGGCGCCGCTGCAGACGTTCTCGATTACCGCGACAGTTAAATAGATATAGCTCTCATGCATTAATCTTGTTTGGTACCCCTTTTATCAGGAGTGGAAAACAATTCTGAAACCAGCAATTTGGTCTTCCATTTCAACCTCCTGTGGCTCTATTTCGCTTTTGACACCAATTCCGCCGACCAGACTCTGCCGCTGAAGGCATCGTTGGGTTCCGTATAATATGCTGCATACACATCCCCCTGCATCATGATATTCGGAAGGTCCGGTTGCACATCGAATGTAACTTCTCCGATGTGGAGCTCATAGACAAAATAATGTTCGGAGGTAGCGTGGCTGCTGCCGCCGGTTCTATTATGCTCTGCCTTTATGATGTTGATTGGTCCTTCCACCTTCTTGAGTTGATAGTTTTCTTTTACGCTACTGGTCGATCTGAGGATGAAAATCGAAGCCAGCAGCAACACCAATCCGCCTGGTCCCGGACAAATGAGAAGCACGGTATTCTGTACCAAATATCCCGTGCCTTTGAAGATAAAAAAACCTGCCAATATCAACCACAAGAATATCCCCAAGGCTAGAAAAATCACCCCCGCCCTGCGTCTTCGCACGACGGTACTGCTCTCATCGGAGGAAAGTTCTTTCTTCTGTTTCTCCGAGAAATTTCCGTTGCGATTAGCTTGCAGATCGTCTTCATCGAACTTGAAATAATCTTGCAGTTTCTGGTCTTCCATTTTTGCCTCCCAAGGCACTATTTTCCTTTTGATAAGAATTCCGCCGACAGGATTTTGCCGTTCCGATCATCATAATAAATCGCGTACTCGTCCTGCTGCATGATCACGTTGGCCAGGCTTCCATCCACATCGAATTCCTTGTCGCCGATGTGCAGCTCATAGGCAAAATAATGTTCGATGCTGCCTCCACTGCCACCGCTGCTTCTTGTCCGCTCTGCCTTGATAATGTTGGCAGGCCCTTCGGCTTTTTTGACCATATCTTTGGAAAGATCGGTTTTTCCACTCTCCCCGGTCAGGGTAAGGTAAAGCCACAGGGCGCCCAGTATGGCGAACACAGCCCCTGTAATAACCGCGCCCACATCGAGATGCGGGAAAGTTCCGTGCAGGTACGAAACCACTGCGTCAATGACAATTATCCCCAGGCCGATGACAATAACAGCGGAACTGTAATTTAATCCGGTTCTTTTCCAATCTTTTCTGCGCTTTACGATGCCATTTTTTTGTTTTTCCGATAAATTGCCGTTGCGGTTGGCCTCCAGATCGCTTTCGTCGAACTTGAAAATATCTTTTAATTTCTGGTCATCCATTTTTGCCTCCAATTCTTATACGGGTTCCATCCGAAAAATGGGGAACTGCTAATCAAACTGGAACGCCTCTTTGGCTTTTTCCACCTGGGCAATCAAGAGGGCAACTTTGGGAAAAGCGTTTGCATCGACTTCAAATTCATCCGAGCCACCACCCGCGACGGCATCGAATTCCAAAATATGCCGGCCCTTCTCATCGGTCCTGAATTGCATGTTCTCGAGCAAACTGACGTGGATACGCCGGCTGGAAATGTCATGAAAAAGTTCCACGACCGCCCCATCGAATGACATTACCTGCGTAGGGTTTTCAGAAAACTTGATAGTAACCATTGTTTATCTCCTTTGGTAAATTATACACGGATGTCCACTGTAAATTTGGGAGACATAAGTCCTATCCGAAAATTATGGGTTTGGAAAACAAAAAATCCCCCACCTGGGGGATCATGGTGAGAAATTGGATGGTAACGAATTAAGTCGTTAATACCCTGCTGCAACCATCACCTGGAAATGAATCAACCTGGCTGGAAACTCGGAAGCTGCCTCCGGGCAGCCGGAAGCGGTTTCCACCGGTGTCAATACGATCTGTGAGGAATGGCTGGTCGGCCAATCTTGGTTGTCTTTTCAATAACCCGCCTTGCATTCGCCATATTGTTCAAACTGGCTCGTTCTTTTTTCTAAGGCTGCACTTGATAGGAAGTATAGAAAAAACCTGCCACTACCCTGGCTGCGAAGTTACGATGCTGGCAGCCAGGTACTTGAGCAGTACATCGATATTTTCACCGGTAATACAGGAGACTTCCAGATGTGTGCATCGGCCCGCCCAGGTTGGGCGTAAGCCCAGGATTTCCTTGCGTAGATACTCCAGCCCTTCCTTGATCTCGTCCTTGGATACCTCCAACTCGTTTATTTGATCGAGGTGGGTTCCCAGCAGGATGAAATGGGTGGCATCATTCATAAACCTCCCAACACTGTCCACCCAGGACGCCAGGTCGTGAAAGCTTTCATGATTTGCCAGGTTATACGTAAAAAGAACTACATCCAAATGGCGGAAAGACGAGCGGTATATCTCAACAACCTTCTCGAAAGAGCGACCGGTCGGGTCTCCTTCCACTTCCTTTTGTCCTGGTGGAATGAGAAATTGCAGGGTGATGGTATATTGTTTGTCGCAAAAGACCTGGCGGGTGGTGATGTATTCGAATTCCAGGTTATTGGTCTTATGGACTTTTGAAATTAAGTCCACATTAATGGCTTCGTTCCTGCTGATGGAATCCAATACAAGCGCAACGCTGGTTTTTCCAACCGCCTCGTTGCCCACGGGCAGGACAAAACCGGTTAAATTGATATTTAGAGGATTGTTCATACTGGCCGGGATGGTCCGTGAGAATGATATTCGAAAAGGCTGTCATGCCGGACGTGGATTTCCCGGTACTGCTTGTCGCAATAACGGGCATTTATTCCATGGGAGCCTCCGGTGCCCGCCGCTGTCCTTCCAACTTTCATCCAAAATTATAACCTTATTCCCAGCCCTCAACTGGTTTTTAATGAATTTGTCACAGTATGCCCGTTGGAGAGCTGCAGCCTGTCACAGCGTCCCTTTTGGGGAGCCTGCTGCAGCTCCCGCTGCCTCCGGCCATCGCGAAGCATCCTGTAGGGAAATCGTTGACTTTATCCATTTCGCGCGTTTCCAGGATACGATCGCCCCAGCGACTCAAGTTCACGATTCCCTGGTCGCGTCCATCCGTCAGGTCGGAAGCGGTTTTCAGTCCGCTTTAGCAGACTTTGCATTCTGAGCCGGGGATTCTAATCCCCGCCGATTATGGCAACAAATTCCCGCTTGGCATCATGCAACAATAATTCACGCAGGACTGGGAATTCATTGTTTAATTAGTAGTAAAGTTTGACCTGCCAGTGCTGGTCGTCGCATAGCACCCTTTAGGGGACATCCTACCCGCAGGGTGTAACCTCCCCTTCTGGCGGCCTGTGGCCAAACGTATTTGGGCTCTTTACCAGTCCGGCTGCAATCTTACGTTTTACCGGCGATCATCCAACGGTCGCATGAACGATCCGCTCGCCTTCGAACACAACCAGCTTCCGCCCCAAAGGCTTCAGGTATTTTTCTTGGTAATCTGCATTCCCGGCGTCTGCAACCAGGGCGAGTTGAAACGGTTTCAAGAAAGTTGCGAGGCTCGTTGGCTCCAGGCCGAAAATCCACGGAGCGGTTTTTGCCACAGTATCCAGCATATGGTTTGCATCCGGAATGTCCGAGCGCCGCTCGATGATACTTTTCAATACATAGGTGAATAGGAGGCTGCTTCCGGGCGCCGATTTTCCGACAAAGTCCAAGGTCCGCTGGACGGCTGCTTCGGGGATATATTGGCTGACACCTTCCCAAATAAACACCGTTGGCCTGGAAGGATCAAAAGATGTCCCGGCCAGCGCTTCATCCGGGCCTTCCATATCGAAATCGATTGGAATTAAGCTTACGTTAGCTGGTAACCGTCCCAGGAATTTTTCGATCTTTTTCCTTTTATCGTTCTGCACTGCCGGTAGATCGAGTTCGAGCACCTTAACTTTCTCGATCCCGGGTAAGCGATAGGGACGCGTATCCAACCCCGCGCCCAGGATTACCAGTTGTCCGACTCCTTTTGCCAGGGAGGCCTGGACGGCGTCATCGATATAGCGGGTACGGCAAATTTGCGCACCGAAAATTCCTTGGGCGACCGCATCCGTCTGTTTGACCGTAAATTTCCGCATTGCAGCAATCTGCATCATTACCCGGATGGGCGCGCCAACCAGTTCTTTGGCGATTGGATCGTCGAATAAGCGGGTTTCATCGGGTTCGTACTGCTCGATCAACCTGCATATCGCCGTACCGAGCGCCGTTCTTCCAACATTTTGTTTTGCCATTCGACCTTCTTCTATATAGTGTAACGCAAGGAAATATATCATAAATGGGCCCGGCAGGACATGTACCCCGCCAGGGGTGGTCGGATAGCATCCCCTTCTGGGGGCCTGCGACCAACTTTTGAAATTGAACAAATTGTGGGCCCGGCAGGAGTCAGACGTGCGGACAAACGAATTCAGGCTCTATTCTTGATCGGCTGCAATTCCTTGTCATTTGATGAGAAGCTTTTAACTTGGCAGTCCAAAGTTAAAATCCTGTCCAGGTGTTGTTTCTAGGACGTTTAAAAAATATAAAGGAAGGTGGCAGGATTTGCCGTGAAGCAGTAATTAACGACACCCACTAATCTCGGACGCAGGAGGAATTTTGATGACAGCAAAGACAGCCCCGTCGAGCCCAATCGTCTTGATAGTCTTGCCAGCCTCGCAAACTGATTGGACGAGGTCGGTGCGATTGTTTGCAACGATATAATTATAAGGCGCACCACTGCGAGGATTCCCGAGAGAGGTTATCGTCAGGTCTGGGCGTGCATAGTCTTGAAAGTCGCTTACTGGGTTCATCACTGCGATAACGGCATTTTTAGGGGCGTTTGCATTGATATAAAGAGCTGCTTCCCTATAGGATGTTGACCAGTAATCCAATTCGTACCAATGGTTTGCACCCCGGACGCCGCCGACGAAGCTGTTGTAATAAACGTATTGATAGGGATGCAGGTTGATGTCGGCATACACTCCAGGGGCAATCAGAGCACACAAGATCAAGACCCTGAGTGGATTCCATTTGATCCTTTTGAGGAATGCCTCCAGAGCGATACCGCCGGTAATAAAAATCGGCGGTAACAAGAACAAATATTGACGGAAGTTATCATAGATTGTGCTCCGATTGAAGATCACGAACAGGATTGGAACGACCAACCAGGTGATTGTTAGTAAAAAGAGTTCAACCTGATGGCCTTTGAAAAGATTCCACACTAAAAGCACAAGCCCAATTAAGAAAAGGAAGGGCACAACTTCAGTGAGCTGAACCGACATCAGGTAGGGCAAGAAATATCTTGGCAAATCGTTCGGGGGAAAATGCACGCCCTGGAATAATATGTATTCCTGGAATGGATATTTACTCATCAAGCTAACACTTTCAATAAATCGATTGATGGGTCCCCCCCAGAGATAAGGCCATGTTAGAAAACTCGTCAGGATCGCAATGGAAGCATAAGGGATCACGAGCAGAGTTGCTTTTCTCCAGGATTTGGAAATTGCATAGAGCATCACCAGGATGCCTGCATAAGGGCCAGCGATTCGAATCGAAGTGGTGAAACCTAACATCAATCCGGCAGCGAGAACCATTGGGTTCAGGAAAAGACCCATCGTGCGTCTGGGGAATGGCACCAGTCCTTGCCGCACAAACCTTCTAAAATACTGGGGAAAAATCCATGGAAAAATCAATATGCCGATCAATAAACCGGCCAGGATGTAATCAATCTGCCAACGAAAGAGTATGGCTTGCGCTTTGTGAACGTAATTGTCCAGCGGTAAGCGGTCAGCGTTTGTGGCGAGCCGGGCAAACCACTGGCCCAGGCGGCTTGTTTTATCGGCGCGGTAGAAATAGGTGATCACCATCCTGACCAATCCATTCGAGATGCCCGTGATCATAAAATAAGTCGGCAGAAGATAAATGATTAATAGTGCACTGATAATTTTTTTCAAAGAAGATGAGGCGTGACCCGCTTCATCCATCAGGCACCGGGGCGACCATGTATCGGGCCGTTGACCGGCGTTCGGGTCGAGGGAAGCGGGCAGGGCATCAACCATGTAAATGCCCAAAGTGACGCTGGCAAGAAAGAATGCCAGAAAGGGGGTGTCCTTGGGATTGATGAAAGCGTGCCCCCATAAGAGCGGTTGGGTGGAAAATAGAAGGGCAGTCCCGAAGGCAGCCCAGCCGCCCATCCATTTTCTTGATAAGAAATACAGGCTCAAGATGCCAACTTGAAAAGAAATAAACTCGCTAAAATGCCAGCCGTCGATATGGGACCAGGCTGGGATGATCGCATGCAGCCCATTCGCCAATAAGATGGTGACCATTGCATAGGCCGGGCCATAATCGTTCGCGTTTCGAGGAATTCCACCTACGCTATTCAATTTCGCAAGGTTGGTCTGTATGTCGGTTTTGAAGAGGTTTGAATATGCTTGCAGGGATTCTTCTCCATACGCGAAAATGCCGGATTCATCCGAGCTTTCGCCATAAGCTTGGACTATTGCGATCCCGATAAGGACATTGAGAAGGATTAAAATAAAGATGGGCAGGTGTTTTTTCATAACCGAAGGTGAGTTTGGGAAATGGAATCTCCGGGAGCGAGATAATTATACAGAGAAAGATAATATTGTGAGGTGATTTTAATGTTTAGGCCTCTCGCCTCCAACAGTGGTTATTTCGTCAACTGCTCGACCCGGCTCCCGCCCATGCTGTCGTCCTAACTATTAAGCGCCCCATAATAAAATAGCAAAGGGAGTTCTGGGGAACCGTTTATCTTCAAGGCAAGATAAGAGGCCTCAAAATAATCTTTATTGTCGCGAAAGAAAAAACATTAAAAGTTGGCCCGGCAGGACGTGTACCCCGCCAGGGCTGGTCGTCGCGCAGCACCCTTTAGGGGACATCGTACCCGCAGGGTATCCCATCCCCTTCTGGGGGCCTGCGACCAACTTTTGATATTGAACAAATTGTGGGCCCGGCAGGAGAAGTACCAGCGAAAACCAGAGCGGGAGTTTATGATCCTTGGCGCGTAAATCCCAGATGGTTCCAAGTGTCAACCAAAGGAACAGGGTGATCAGGGCAATGATTTCATGGATACGCATATCGTTAGTTAGAGCCGAAGAGGGCATCAACCATGGCAAGCATGCCCAGGAGAATAAGCATGATGCGTTTTTTCATGCCGGGTTCTTTTTCCGGGGAGCAGTGATGGCTACCATGGCGACCCCGGCTTCGCGCAGAGTCAAGCCGGTAGCGAGAATTTCCTCGACCAGCTTGATCTCTTTCAGGTCCGAGGCCTGAAGAGCCTGACGCCAAATCTCCCAGTCCGGAGCATCTGCTGGCGGCAGGCTACCGTACATGCGGGTGGCGGACGGGCGAACATAGAAGCCGATTGGTAAGGTGGTTTTCGTAACGATTTCTTCCTTCATAATCTTTTTCTTCATCCATCCTTTCTTGCCCTGGCATAGCCGGTCACGGTGTATTGCCCATGGAACGGCAGAATGCCCGGGATCAGTGACGAGAGATCCGCAGTAACGCTCACCCTCACCATTTGGGTGCTCTGGTCGATGGAAATATCCGACACTGTGACCGGGATGTTGCGCTTCGCCAAATACGAAGCGTTCATGCTGGCCATATCCTGGGCGTTGCTGTATACATCCGGGAGAAAGACCACCTGGCCGGTCTCCCGGTACTCAGGCACATTGATGCGGGCGGCGGCTGCCAGGGCGGCTGCGTCGGCTGCCTTGCCGACTTCTCCGCGTGCGTACACGATCCTGCCTACTTCGATGGCTACGGCGGTCAGGATGAGCAGGCCGGTCAGGATCAGGGTGAAGAAGACAGTCGTCTGCCCGGCTTGCTTAATGGATGTCGGGTTGTGCCTGAATGGTTGGCCGCGCTTTGCCCGTTTCATGGTTTCCAGCCTTCCTGGCGGAATGTTGCTTCTGCCGCGACGGTTGTAAGTGGTCCCAGGCCAAATGTGTTTCCACCCGGCACGATCATGGGGATATGGGCCGTGACGCGGATCTGTACGGTCGATCCCACCACCCCGCCCGGAGCCAGTACGGCTACCGCTGCATCCCGGATCACCGGTTGCCCCTGGATGGCGGACTGCGCGGCCGCGCTGGCCTCACAGGCCGGGCAGGACTGGCTCACCGATCCCTGCCTGGCACCATTCCGGGCGGCATTCTCGACGATGGAAAGCCCAAACAAATACATCCCAAATTGCATCATCCCGAGGAACATGATGATGGCGATGGATACGACCAGGGCGAACTCAACGGCGCTTTGGCCGCTTTCATTTTTCTTAAACATGAGATTCTCCTCGAACCTGAGCCGGCGGTCATCCAGACCGCCGGCTGCTGGTTCGCCTACCCGCCGCCCATCAGGCTGGCGATGCGCTGGAACAGGGAGATCAGCGAGTCACGGAAGATGGCTATCACGATCAGGACGGCCACGATCAGACCCGCCAGAATCGTTCCGAACTCTGCCGAGCCCTGGCCCTTCTCGTACTTGCGGAAGAGGGGAAACGGGATACCGTAGAAGAGATAAGGGATTGCTTTGAATAGCTTCTTGTACATGGATGCCTCCAAAAGATGGAACTAGAATTGAGCGAGCCGGTGGTTGTAGCGGGAATGCGAGAGCACCTGGCGGGCCTGCACCCGCCCGGCCTTATCTTCGGCCAGGATGCGCCAGGTGCGCCCAACCGGGATCGAGATGACGCAACGGTTGAACTGCAGGCGTTTGCCGTGCAGCTTCCAGTACGGCGTGCCGGCCTCCAGTCTGGCAATGATCTGGCGGGCCTTGGCGAGCACTGCGGGCGGGATACCGTGCACCGGGATGCCGCGCCGGGTGAAGAAATTGTTGGAAGGCCCGGGCATGTGCATTCCTGTTAATGCTTTCCGGCCGGCGGGACTTCGAACAGGTAAAGCCGTTCGCTGTCCAAGGGGATGCTTGCAACCTGCTGCCAGGCCAACTTGGCTTCCAGGTCGAAGAACGTACCACAGGTGACGATATTCATCTCGTGGACCGGGACGCGCCCTGGGTGGACGCCGAGAATCCCGACTTCCGCCTTCCGCAAGCGGCGGCTGCCGCGCGCCCGGCTGGCCTTTACAAAAACGGAGGGCAGGTTGGATGTCAGAACCAGGTTGCGACCGTCTGCACAGGGGGCCAGGATAGCGTTCAGGCCATTCTCCGCCCAGGGGGTCAGCTGGACTATCTGCGCAGGGACACCCAGCAGGTGGGAAGTCAC
>Ga0187873_1001755_pt1 | contig 17476 bp, 17 predicted proteins | sample June2016WEW_16_1_2_FD_133012 | JGI IMG/M metagenome (GOLD analysis project Ga0187873, IMG submission 133012) | Peatland microbial communities from SPRUCE experiment site at the Marcell Experimental Forest, Minnesota, USA - June2016WEW_16_100 | ecosystem: Environmental > Terrestrial > Soil >... | reverse complement strand
TCCGGCAACTGCCTTCGGTCAACCCACCTCCAGCCGGGTGATCCTCACCTTCTCCAAGGTGCAGGTCAGGGGGTAGCGGGCAGACTTCCTGAGCCACTGGCATGTCATAATTGAAACAGGCGGAGTCCAGAGAAGTAAACTCCACCATGTGGCGGGTCTATGCGTAAGCCGGTACAAGCGGAATTCACTCTCTTCGGCGTCATCAAACGACAAGGTGACTGGTATGTAGCACACTGCCCTCCGTTGGACATAACTACCCAGGGAAGGTCCTCGACGGAAGCCAAGGAGAACCTGAAGGAAGCTTGTTCTCTGTTTATGGTGAGTTGCTTCGAACGAGGAACGTTTGAGCAGGCCATGCGCGAACTGGGCTGGTCTGTCGCTAACGGCAGCACCTCCGGCAAACGATCCGCGAAGGTTCCGGAAGGTGCTTTTCGCTTCCCCATACCTATTCCGTTTGGATTTGAAAAGACTGCCGGATGCCGCGCCTGACTCCGCTTCCCTGGCGCAAACTCCGTGTATGTCTTTGAGCAAATTGGCTACAAGCAAGCGGGCCAAAGAGGGAGCCACATTAAGCTGGAGAAACCGGGCGTGGCACGTCCGCTGATTGTGCCGAAGTACGACGAAGTAGGTTTGGACATTATTACGAACTTGATACGAACGTCGGGCATCACGCGTGAGGCATTCTTGGCCTTGCTGGATCGGTGCTGATGATCTCTGTTGCTAAGCTATCAGCGATCAGGAGGCCTTGCTGAGCGCATCTTTCCGGACTATTGTTTTGATCGTGCTAATCGCGGCGCTGAGTTGTGCAGCCGCGGCGCAGTCGAGAGCCACGCTCGACGTGAGCGAGACGCTTTTCAGCGTCGTTGCCGCCATGAATGTCTGCGGTTACGACCAGGAGCTGCAATCTTCGTCGCCGATCCGCATGGAGGTGCGCGCCGACCTGGTCGAAGCCAGCAAATTTCCCGCAGCATCCACCGCAGCCAAGGAAATGTGCCGCTACTATCAGGACCATCGCCAAGGCGATGCGGCCCATGATCTGGCGCAGTACGTATCGCTGGCGCTCAGCCTCGGGCCGCCTCCCGAATTCACTCCGAAGCTCAGGGAAGCCGACCTGCCGCCAGATGCAACCTACATCTTGGGGTTTGTTCCATTGGTAAAGGATTACTATGCCGCCGCCAAGTTGCACTCGATTTGGTTGAAGCACCAGGCGGAATATCTGGGCTTGATCGATCAATACCACGGGCCGGTTTCCGAGATGATCAACTCCACCGACCGCTATCTGCGGCTGCCGATGTCCGGGTATGCGGGACGCAGTTTCAATGTGTATTTAGAGCCGATGATCGCGCCCGGGCAGGTGAACTCCCGCAACTATCTGCAGGATTTCTATTACGTTGTGGTTTCGCCCTTAGGGGACAATATCCACATGGAGGCGCTGCGGCATACGTATCTGCACTTTGTGCTGGATCCGCTGATCGCGAGGCGCGGCACCGCGCTCGAACGACTGAAGCCCATCTTGCTGTCGGTACAAACTGCTCCCTTGGCAGAAGAGTATAAGACGGACACGGGCTTGCTAGTCATTGAGTGCCTGATTCGAGCTATCGAGGCGCGCACTGATCCCAAGCTGCCGGAAAAGGAGCGCATGGTGTTGGTGCAGCGGGACGAGGCAGAGGGATTTGTCCTGACCGGATACTTCTACGAGCAGTTACGCGACTTCGAGAAGGGGGGCACGGGCCTGCAGGACGCGTTTCCCGACTGGCTGCACAACCTGGACGTCGCGCATGAGAAGAAACGGGCGAGCGAAATTACCTTTGCCACCAAATCGGAGCCGGAGGTGATGCAGGCCTCGAAACGTGCGTCCCAGAAAAAGATCGATTTGGCCGATAGCGCTTTGGCCAGCGGCAATCCGGCGGAGGCAGGCAAGCTGGCGCAGGATAGCCTTCGAGCCAACGAAGACCCCGGCCGCGCTTACTTCGTGCTAGCCAAAGTAGCCAGCTTTAGCGGCGACATGCAGGGCGCGCAGACTGATTTCCAGAAGGCGCTGGAGACGGCGAACGATCCGCACGTAATTGCGTGGTCCCACATCTATCTGGGACGTATTTTTGACTTGCAGGGGGAACGTGACAGCGCAGTGGCACAGTACAAAGCGGCACTTGCAACCCATGACGTGCCGGCTGATGCCCAGAGCTCCGCTGAACGCGGATTGCAGCAACCCTACGAGCCGCCAAGGGCTGAGCACAAAGATCAATAGGCCCGGCATTGCGAAGCGGAGGCCGGCTTCGAGCAGAAAGGACAAAATCATGAGATCGACAGCAATCCTAGGGGTTGTGTTTTTGGCCGCAATGGCGTCGTTAGCCCAGGCGTCAGGGCAAGCACCAGCCCAAAGCACGACTCCCCCGACACAAGGCAGTGCACCCACCCAGACGCCAAGCAATGTCCAAGCTACGCCGGCGACCGGCAGCCATCGGGTCCTGCAAGCGAAGACCCAGGAGGAGCTGAAGGCCTATCAGGACGCGTTCGCCAAGACCGATCCGGCCCAGCTGGAAGCTGCGGCCGACGACTTTGCCGCGAAGTATCCCAACAGCGAGTTGCGCGCGTCGTTGTACCAGCGCGCGATGAATCTCTTCGCGCAGTCGAACGACACCGAGAAGGTCATCATCACCGGGCGTCTGGCCATTGCCGCCGACCCGACGAATCCGGTACCGCTGGTGCAAGTGGCCTCGGCCCTGGCCGAGTCAACCCACGATACCGACCTTGATCGCGAACAGCGCCTGGCCGAAGCCGCCAAGGACGCGCACGCCGCCATCGACAACATCGATACCGGACTCCTGGTTCCAGCCAATGCCGATCCGGCAAGAGTTGAGGCCGCAAAACACAGCATTCTGACCATGGCCTATGACACGCTCGGCATGGTCGATATGAACAAGAGTGATTACGCTTCGGCGGAGCAGAACCTGCAGAAGGCGGTTGACGTCAACAAGGGCAACCCCGAAGCAGTACTCTATCTGCGGCTATCCGTGGCACAGGACAAATTGAAGCAGTATCCGCAGGCGCTGGACTCAGCCAACAAGGCGGTGCAATATTCCAAGGACGGAACTCCGGCGCAGAACCTGGCAAAGCAGCAACAGGAGCGTCTGCAGAAACTGATCAGTGCTCAGGCTCCGGCGGGAAACGCAGCGGCTCCGGCTACCCAGCCCAGCCAGTCGCCGTCCCCGACTTCGCCCCGCACGCCGCACTGAGCGTTAGAGGGTGATGGATAGAGCCAGCCTTCAGGCCGGCGTCTGGCTGTAGTCGACGATTGCTTCAGGCGCTGAGGTCGTCGACCTCAGTGCCTGAAGCGGAAGTTTTCTGGTGTCCGGAACGCGGGCCCGCTCTACCCACCGACTCCGACATCGGGTAACAATATGAAGCCGAGTGCCAACGATACGAGGGCTCTGGAGCAAGCGCTGGGACACATCTTCCGCGACCATGATCTTCTCGATCAGGCACTTACCCACGCCTCTTACGCCCGCGAGCTGGAGTCGCAGAATTCGGCGGGGGGCCTTCCCGCCACGGAATTCGACAATGAGCAGCTGGAGTTCCTTGGCGACGCGGTCCTTGCTTTCGTCATCAGTCAGGAACTCTTTCGGCGGTTTCCCGAGTACCAGGAAGGGGAGTTGTCGAAGTTGCGGGCCCACGTCGTGAGCGCGCGCCGCTTGCTGCGCCCGGCCCGCGAACTCAAGATCGGCGACTATTTGCGACTCGGCAGGGGCGAGGAGCGCAGCGGCGGGCGAAGCAAGAGCGCGCTGCTGGTGAATGCCCTGGAGGCCATCATCGCTGCCCTGTTTCTGGATGCCGGCCTCGACGCGGCGCAGCGCTTCATCCTGCGAAACATCCTGGAGCCCGAGCTTGCGGAAGTGCACCAGCACGGAAGCGAGACGCTTCCCGTCATGGACTACAAGTCGGCGCTACAGGAGGCCATCCACGCCAGCGGGCGTCCGCAGGCCCACTACTTGATGGTGAAAGAGGAGGGTCCTGACCATCGCAAGATGTTCACCATGGAGGCACATATTCCGGCGTCGCCGGCGGGTGGGGAAGCTTTTGTTTGCCGCAGCGAGGGGAGCACGAAAAAAGCTGCCGAACAAGCGGCCGCGCGTCTGGCATGGGAACGGCTACAATTGCAGGAAGGCCGCTCGGCAGTTGAAGGCATCGCGGCGAGCAGCAAGAGTTCCGAGCCGTCATGAGTGAAGTGGGTACTCCAGAACAAATCAAGACAATTTCTGAAGAGCAGCCGGCGGCTGCTCCGGCACGCACCAGACGCGGCCTGTATTCGTTGCAGTCGCTCGCGGGCACTATCGTGATTGCGGTGTTCGTGATTACGTTTGTGGTGCAGGCGTTCCAGATTCCCTCCGAGTCGATGGAGAAAACGCTGCTGATCGGCGATTACCTGCTGGTCGACAAAGCGCACTACGGACATTCGCGCTGGTGGAGCTGGTTGCTGCCCTACCGGCCCATTCGCCGGCAAGACATCATCGTTTTTCGATATCCGGTCAATCCGCGCCAGCACTTCGTGAAGCGAGTGGTCGCCGTTCCCGGTGATCATGTGCGGCTGGTCAACAAGCATGTTTATGTCAATGGACTCCGCCAGGATGACGACTATGCTACGTTCAACTGGGCCTGGCGCGATCGCTTCCGCGACAATTTTCCCGACGGCGGCTTCTATGGCGACCGGATTTCGGCAAAGTGGTTTCTCCAGGCGCAGAGGCTGATGGACGATGGCGAACTGATCGTGCCCGAAGGATCGTACTTCGTCCTGGGTGACAATCGCGATGACAGCTATGACTCGCGTTACTGGGGTTTCGTACCGCAGGAGAACGTGGTAGGACGTCCACTGCTGATCTACTGGTCGATGGACCGCACGGAGACGGCAATGGCAAGTGAGCAGCGGTCTGATAAACTTTCGAATCTGACGGTAAGTGTCACACAAGTGTTGAGTGGCCTGCGATGGCATCGGATGTTGCGGATTCCGCAGTAGAGCAGGGCGTCAGCCTTTGAGGGAACTCTTGCGGTCAGACGATTCCTGTGGCCCAGGGCTAAAGCCCAATTGTTTTTGGAGTATTTACGGACGGCCTGAAGGCCGTCCCCTTCAAAACCTGAAGTAGTCCGCTCTCTCTTAAAGGCCGATCGAATCTGCCCGCTCGTGAGGGAACGTAGTTCCGAGGAAAAACGAATTTGCCTACGACCAAGAAACCTGTGAAGGCCGCGCCGGAAAAGGCGCAACCGGTGAAACTGGAGAAACCGGAGACAGCGGAGACTCCCGAGAAGCCCAAGGAGACCACGCCTGAGTTTATCGCCTCGATTGCCGTCATCCTGGTGACAGGGCTTTTTATCATTACCTTCACCTTGCAGGCGTTCACCATTCCATCGAGTTCGATGGAGAACACGCTGTTAATCGGCGATCACCTCTTCGTGGATCGGATTCTGCTGGCGCCAATGACCAAGTGGATCGGCAAGCTGATTCCTTACCGCGATCCCCAACATGGCGATGTGTTTGTCTTCATCGCGCCCGCCCAGCCTGGTCTCTATCTGGTCAAGCGTGTGATGGGTGTTCCAGGCGATCGTATTCATCTGAAAGATGGCGTGGTATATCGCAATGGCGAAAGGCTCAACGAGCCCTACGTCATACGCTGCGATCAGAAGGCGAGCAATGAATCGATGTGCGTACCATACGATGAATACCGCGACAACTTTCCTAATATGCCCCCCACCGAGAACGAACAGCTGACGCCAGAGTGGCGGCTTATGCTGCCGTCGCATGTGCAGAACGGCGATCTGGTGGTGCCGACGGGCACCTACTTCGCCATGGGCGACAACCGGGATGTCAGCCTGGACAGCCGCTATTGGGGCTTGGTTCCCCGCGAAAACCTGATCGGCCGTCCCATGTTCATCTACTGGTCGTTCATCACGCCGCGCGATGAGTACGAACGCCAGAGCATCGGCGACCGCATTGCCTGGATGTTCAACATCGTCTTCCACTTCTTCGACCACACCCGCTGGTCTCGAATGTTCCACGTGGTGCACTGATGTGGCGCCGTATGTCCCGGCGGATGATGTGGGCGGTCGGGCTGGTTTTCCTGCTGGCCCTGGTGCTGCCTCCGTTCGTCAATGTGAACCGCTATCGCGGCCGGGTAGCTGGCGCCATCGGCCGCGCGCTGGGGCGGGAGGTGACGGTCTCCAACATTGAACTCAAGTTGCTGCCGCGTCCGGGAGTAGTGCTCTCCAACTTTGTTGTTGCCGAAGACCCCAGCTATGGAGCTGAGCCGATGCTGCGGGCTGACACCGTCACGGTTTATCTCAGGCTGACGTCGCTGTGGCGGGGCCGGCTGGAGATCGGCACGCTGGATCTCGACAATCCCAGCCTGAACCTGGTGCGGCGAGCCGATGGCCACTGGAACCTGGAAGAACTGGTGGAGCGGGCATCGCAAGCAAGTCCGGCGCCGACCGCCAAAAGGCGGCCTGAGACGCGCCCGCGCTTTCCTTACGTTCAAGCGTCAAGCGGACGTATCAACCTCAAGCTGGGCGACGTGAAGAAGGCGTTTGCCTTCACCGATGCCGATTTCGCGCTGTGGCTGGAGTCAGAGAATCTGTGGGGCTTCAGGGTAGAAGCGCGCCCAGTCCGTACCGATGTGGCCATCAACGATACCGGCACGCTCAATCTGGACGGGCGGTTCCAACGCGCTTCCAACCTGCGCGACACGCCGATTTATCTGAAGCTGAATTTCAATAATGGCCCGCTCGGTCAACTCACAAAACTCTTTTACGGACGCGATCGCGGTTGGCGTGGAGATGTTCGCGCCAGCGCGATCCTGACCGGCTCGCCTGCGGCGCTGGGGATTACCCTGGACGCGCGCGTCGACGACTTCCGCCGCTACGACATTGCCTTGGGCGAGGCTTTGCGATTGCGAACTCACTGCACGGGAACCTATTCCTCCATGAATGACACGCTCTATGATGTTCGCTGCGAATCGCCGGTCGGCTCCGGACTCCTGCGTATAAGGGGGGACGCGCAAGGCTGGGGACCAGGCGGCGGGTATGAGTGGGACATCGCCGGAGATCATATTCCCGCCGCTGGCTTCGTCGCTTTTGCCCGCCATGCCAAGAAAGATCTTCCCGTCGACTTGACCGCGACGGGTGAGGTGGAAGCGGTGTTCTCGGTTCGCAAGCCGCCAGGCGGCGCGACCCAGTGGTCGGGCGGTGGCAGTACCAGTTCCCTGGCGCTACAGGCAAATGTTCTGAAACAGAAGTTGGAACTTGGGGAGGTGCAGTTCGCTATCCCCAGCAACAAGCCGGAAGTGCCAAGCTCGAAACGCAAGCGTTCCGTTCGCCAGGCCCAGCCGCCGATTACGAATGCCGGGTTTCAACTGGTCGTGAAGCCCTTCGCCATGCCGCTGGGTGCGCCCTCGCCTGCCACCGGCAGCGGGGAAATTGGCGCGGAACACTATAGTCTGCACCTGAGCGGCGGCGCGGAATTGGGACGCTTGCTGAACGTCGCACAGGCGTTTGGCATTGGAACGCCCGGCATCGGGCTGGCTGGTGTCGCCCAGGTGGACGTGGGCACAGTGGGATCGTGGATGGGATTCGCGTCACCTGCGCCCTCGGGCAAGATGCAAGTGCGAACGGCGACGGCCGAGCTGCAAGGTGTGTCCGAGCCGCTACTGATCGATACGGCCTCTGTTCTCCTCGCAGATCAACTGGTGAAAGTTACGTCCTTCTCCGCGGCCTTCAGCCTAGGCACCGAGCTCACGGGATCGGCCAGCTTTCCGGTGCACTGCACTGCGCCGGAGAACTGCGTCCTGCAATTCGATGTTCGTTCCGGCGATGCCTCCCTGGCCCGACTCAATCAGCTGCTCAACCCCACATTCAGCCGTCAGCCTTGGTATCATCTGCTTTCCATAGGAAAGCGGAATGACAACGCCTTGTTGAAATTGCGCGCCAGCGGACATTTTTCCGTGGCTCATTTCGAACTTGGCAGCGTGACTGCCAGCAACGTTAATGGATCGCTGGAACTCTCCTACGGGAAACTACGAATACATGAGCTGCGCGCCGATCTTCTTGGCGGGCATCAGGACGGCTCATGGCTGGCCGACTTCACGGTCTCGCCGCCGCGATTCATGGGCAACGGGATTATCAATAAGCTGTCCATGAGCCAGCTCGCATCCTTGATGCACGACAACTGGGCGGCTGGGGCCGTCGACGCTGAATACAGCTTGACCCTGTCCGGACTAAGCGCTGACAAGCTGCGAAGCTCGGCTACGGGCACAGCGGATTTCGCCTGGAGCGGCGGATCACTGAGGCACGTCAGTCTCGACAACCGAGGGATTCCCATTGTGTTCTCGAAATTCTTCGGCAAGGTCGCATTGCAGGATGGAACATTCACGATGTCGGATTGCAAGATGCAGTCGAACGGCGCCAGCTATAGCGTGAAAGGTACTGCGTCCTACGGCCGCGACCTCGCGGTGCAATTGGAGCGGTCCGGCGGGCAGTCGTATGTGATCTCAGGGACACTCGACAAGCCCCACGTGGAAACCGTTACCAACCCGGCGGCAGAGGCGGCGCTGCGATGAACTTGCGTTACCCTGTTGCGTGTATCGTTGCGCTCCTGGCGCTGACGCTCGGCGTGGCTGCTGGCGGTCAGCACCCGGCAGCTCCGCGGGATTCTCACAGCGCCGAATTTCGCGCGATGGAGCAGAAGCTCGCCTACCTGAAGCTGAACGCGGCAAAGGCCCATCCGGATCCCAAGCCGGTTGAGCTGACCGAAGCAGAGGCGAATGCCTACTTCAACGAAGGCGGAGTGAAGCTGCCCAAAGGCGTGAGCCAGGTCCACCTCACGGCGCGGCCCGGCGTGCTCGATGCTCATGCCAAGATCGACTTCGAAGAAATCATGCAAGGGCGTGGATCGAACAACCCGATGTTCGCCATGTTTAGCGGGAAACACGCTGTTGAGGTGGTGGCACAGGCGAGCGGCGCCAACGCCAGCGGCAGCATCCAGGTGCAATCCATTCAGTTGGACGGCTCCGAGGTACCGAGGTGGGCACTGGAATTCTTCGTTCAGCACTACATCACGCCAAAGTATCCCAACGTCGGGATGACGACCACGTTCAAGCTACCGCTGCGGATTGAGAGCGCCGTAGTAGATACCGGACGGGTGCGGCTGGTGCAGAGGTAGGACCCAGCTTTCTGAGCAAAAAGAGGCGCGCCCAAGTCGGTTGAAATCCCTGCAACCCCATGCACCGCCATAACATCTAACAACTTGACAGCGATTGACTCAAGTTCTATAGTCGGTATGCTATAAGGCCTTGAGCTTCTCACCATGCACTTATTTATCAATAAGTTAGCTAAGTATCAACCCTGAAGGAGGGTGGCTGCAATGGGAAAGATTATCGGAATTGACTTGGGTACCACCAACTCGGTGGTCGCCGTCATGGAAGGCGGCGAACCCAAGGTCATCCCCAACGAAGAAGGTGGGCGGACTACGCCCTCGGTTGTCGGATTCACCAAGAACGGCGAACGGCTGGTCGGCCAGGTAGCCAAGCGCCAGGCCATTACCAATCCCGAGAACACCGTTTACTCCATCAAGCGCTTCATGGGCCGCCGGTACGACGAAGTCTCGGAAGAGATGAAGATGGTGCCCTACAAGGTGGTGCAGTCGGGAGATCACGTCGCCGTAGTCGCGCAGGGCAAGGAATACACCCCGCCGCAGATCTCGGCGATGATTCTGCAGAAGCTGAAGAAGGCTGCGGAAGACTATCTCGGCGAGAAGGTCACCGAGGCCGTTATCACTGTGCCGGCGTATTTTAACGACGCGCAACGCCAGGCAACCAAGGACGCTGGCCAAATTGCCGGCCTTGAGGTGAAGCGCATTATCAACGAGCCCACGGCGGCCGCGCTGGCCTACGGGCTCGACAAGAAGAAGGACGAGACCATCGCCGTGTACGACTTCGGCGGCGGCACCTTCGACATCTCGATTCTGGAAGTCGGCGAGGGCGTCATCGAGGTGAAGTCGACCAACGGCGACACGCACCTGGGCGGCGACAACATCGACCAGCGGATCGTTGATTGGTTGATCGACGAGTTCAAGAAGGACGAAGGCCTGAACCTGCGCGATAAGGGCAATGAAATGGCGCTGCAGCGTCTGCGTGACGCAGCCGAGCGCGCCAAGATCGAGCTCTCCACCACGATGCAGACCGAAATCAATCTGCCGTTCATCACGGCGGATGCCAGCGGCCCCAAGCACCTGGTGAAGACGCTCACGCGCGGCAAGCTGGAAGAGATGGTGAAGGACATCATCGACCGCTCCATCGGCCCGTGTAAGGCGGCGATCAAAGATTCCGGCATTTCGCCGGACAAGATCAACGAAGTTGTACTGGTCGGCGGCCAGACGCGCATGCCGCGCATTCAGGCGCTGGTGAAAGAGATCTTCGGTAAGGAACCGCACAAGGGTGTGAATCCTGACGAAGTGGTGGCGATCGGTGCTGCCATTCAGGGTGGCGTACTGGGCGGCGAGGTGAAAGACCTGCTGCTGCTCGACGTGACTCCGCTGACGCTGTCGATCGAGACGATGGGCGGAGTGGCGACTGCGATGATCCCGCGCAACACAACCATCCCGACTAAGAAGACGGAGATGTTCTCGACCGCGGCGGACAGCCAGACGTCGGTCGAGGTCCACGTGATGCAGGGCGAGCGGCCAATGGCCCGCGACAATCGCACCCTGGGCAAGTTCCACCTGACCGGTCTGCCGCCGGCCCCGCGCGGCATTCCGCAGATCGAGGTCACGTTCGACATCGATGCGAACGGCATTCTGAACGTCAATGCGAAAGACATGGCCACGGGCAAGGACCAGAAGATCACGATCACGTCGTCTTCGGGTCTGAGCAAGGACGAGGTCGAGCGCATGGCGAAGGACGCCGACGCGCACGCGGCCGAGGACAAGGCGAAGCGCGACGAGGTCGAGGCCCGCAACCAGCTTGATGGCATGGTCTACAGCATCGAGAAGATGCTGCGCGAGCATGGCGACAAGATCAGCGGCCAGGAGCGCAGCGATGTGGAGAACGCTCTCGCAGACGCCAAGAAGGCGCTGGAAGGTACCGACGCGGCAGCCATGACCAAGGCTCGCGAGAACCTGACTTCGGCTTCGCACAAGCTGGCGGAAGCCATGTACAAGGCGACTTCAGCGCAGACGCCTCCTACGGGCGGCCCGGCTCCGGGAGCGAATGGGCACGCTCCAGACGCCGCCGAGCCGAAGAAGGACGAAGGCGTAATCGATGCTGAGTACGTGGATGTGGAAGAGAAGAAGTAACTAGTAACTAGCAATTAGCAACTAGTCTGGGGGCGCGCAAGCGCCCCTGCTCACAGAAGCTGGTTGAGTTTGAGTTAGGGTATTCCGAAAGGGTCCCGGCTTGCAGAGACTAGTTGACTTAGAAACGTACGTGAGCGCGTTGATTTGCGTGCCATGCAAAATCGAGTCCCGCATAGCGGGACGGAAGATCATAGCCCAGCGCTTCAGCGCTGGGTAGGCGGCATAAACAGAGCCGAGTCCCGTAGGGACGGCATGAGAACAGCGGGGCTTCAGCCCCGCGCTAACAGCAACAAACGGAGCTCCCCAGATTGAAGGAACAAATTGAGGTTTGACGTAAACAATCAGTCGTACATGTTGAGTTTCAACCAGGAAGACAGACGTTGGTATCTGATCACCTCCGCGATAACCGGCAGGATGAAGGCGATCCCGGTGATCAGCGACGATTTCGGGTTCGTCCCGAACATCGTCGTCCCGATGGGCGACACCGGGCAGGCGGGAGTTAACTGAGGGGTTTGGGCGAGGAGTGCAGAGGTTGAAGAAATACATTCTCCTGGACACGAATTTCTTCGAACACTTTCCGCCCGCTGCCGATGTCGACTGGCTGAAGCTGGCCGATTGTACATCTGCCGTGCTGCTCGTTCCTCCGATAACAATCGCGGAGTTGAATAAGCACAAAGACACGTCTACCCGAGGCAAACAGCGAGAACGAGCAACTGGAGCGCTACGTTCGCTTTCGGCGCACTCTAACCAGCCTCCGCTGAAATGATGCCCTCATTGTTCTTGCATTTTGACAAGGACGGCGACGCAAAGTCCTTTTGTTAGATTATGAGATTCTGGCGAGCGACTACCCTAAGGCATTTACTGGCAGCGTGAACGTCGTATTGAAAACGTAACCATGGCCACAACCACCAACAAAGACAAGGACTACTACGGCGTTCTCGGGGTAAAGAAGACTGCCTCGGCGGAGGACATCCGCAAGGCGTTCCGTAAACTTGCGCGCAAGTATCACCCCGACGTGAATCCGGGGGACAAGTCTGCGGAAGAGAAGTTCAAGACTCTCTCCGAGGCGAATGACGTTCTCAGCGATCCCAAGAAGCGCAAGATCTACGATCAGCTCGGCTTTTACTCGGAAAACATCGATCCGGCGGCGGCTGAGGCTTATGGGCGCGGCGCAGGCTTTGGCGCAGGCGGATTTGGTGGACCGGGGCAAGGCGCAGGCGGTGGTGGAACGCGCACTCACACCCAGGAAGTTCCATTCGACTTCAGCGGATTCGATTTCAACGACTTCTCCGAGGGCGCGGGTGCGGCCGGCCGGCGGGCGGGCTCGGGCGGCGGATTCAAAGATATCTTCTCCAACATCTTCAGAGGCCGCGGTGGCACCGAGGCGATGCAGCAGGCTGAGCCCGGCTCCGACCTGGAATACCAAGTCAACGTCGGCTTCTGGGGCGCGATCAAGGGCACGGAAATGCAGCTCACGATCCCGCGCCAGGAAGTCTGTACGAATTGCCATGGCCTCGGCTACGTCGAGGGCACCGGCCGGTGTCCGGAATGCGACGGCAAGGGCCAGATTACGCAGAAGAGCGGCAGCATGAAGTTCAATGTGCCATGCCCGCGTTGCCAAGGTAGCGGCAAGATTCGTGTGCATTGCCGTGTGTGCCATGACGAAGGCAGGGTGGAGCGCAGCGAATCGCTGAAGGTGCGCATCAAGCCCGGAACGCGTGACGGCCAGCGCATCCGGCTGGCGGGTCGCGGCAATGCCGGCACCATGGGCGCGCCAGCGGGCGATCTTTACATCATCGTGCGCGTGGGCGAGCACCCGGTGTTCAAGCGCGAAGGCGACGACATTCACCTGACCGTTCCGGTGACGCTGAGCGAAGCTGCGCTGGGGGCAAAGGTTGAAGTTCCCACGATTGACGGCCGCGCTCTGCTGCGGATTCCGCCGGGCACGCAATGCGGGCAGAAGCTGCGGCTGCGCGAGAAAGGCGTGCCATCGGCAGTGACAGAAGGCCAGCGCGGGGACGAGATCGTCGAGATTCAGGCAGTCACGCCGAAGGTTGGCGACGAAAAATCCAAAGAGATTCTTCGTGAGCTGGCGAAGCTGAATCCGGATGATCCGCGGGAAGAGTTGTGGAAGAAGATCGGCAATTAAGCGCCGGGTAGAGCGGCGCTTCAGCGCCGCGTCGAAGGCGAACAAGCGAAATCGGCGGCTTCGACCATCACAGATGATCGAAGCCGCCCACCAGGAAAGGTATCCGTAACGCCGGCCTGAAGGCCGGCTCTACCACCATGGCCAAACGCAAGAAACAAGGCGCGTACATGATCAGCGCAGTGGCGGAGATGTATGGCATCCATCCGCAGACGCTGCGTCTCTACGAACGCGAAGGTTTGCTGAAGCCGTCGCGCACCGAGGGCAACACGCGCCTCTACACCGACGAAGATCTGGAGCGGCTGGAGCTGGTCCTGTCGCTGGCGCGCGACCTGGGCGTGAACATCTCCGGTATCGCCATCATTTTGCAGATGCGCGAGCGCATGGACGAAATGCAGCGCCAGATGGCGGAGTTCGTCAGCTACGTTCGCAGTGAAGTGATGGCCCGCGCGCATCAGGCCGGTGTGGATGCCAGTCGCGGAGCGATCGTGCCGTTGCGCCAGTCGCTGGTGGTGAAGAAGAAGCAGTAAGAGCGGGGCTGGGGCTAGGGATTAGAGACTAGAGACTAGGGATCAGGGCATCATCGCTGCGAAATAAAAGCGTCCGAAACTAAACCCCTAACCCCTATTTCTGCGCCGTCTTCTGCTTCAGCTTCTCCAGCGATTCCTTCGCCTTCTGGGCGTAGGGCCCTTTCGGCAGGATCTTCAGATAGGCTTCGTAGTTCTCCCTGGCGCCGGCAGCATCGCCGATTTTGCCGAGCGCTTCCGCCAGCTTGAAGGTTGCCTCGGCGTCGTGGGGCTTAAATTCCAGCGCCTCACGGTAGCGGCTAATCGCAGCGTTGTAATTTTCCTTCTTGAAGTAGAAATCTCCAACCTCGACATCCTTCATCGCCTTCATGGGATTGTAGGGAGTGAACTCATCGACGCCGGTGTCGCTCAGTCCGGCTTCGGGATGGGACTTTTCATCGTTGGTAGGCGGAGACACATCGATCTGACTCTGCTTGCTGGAACTTTCGCCGGCGGGAACATTGTCGGTGCGAGGAGGGTTTGCGCGGTTGTCCTTGGGAGCAGGCGCCGACTTGTCGACCGGAAGTTTTTCTACCGGCTGGGTGTCTTGCGGCGAAGTGTCCTGCGGCGGACTGTCTTGCGGCGACGTGTCTTGCGCTACCGCCGCGCCGGTCAACCAAAGGCTAAGTATCGCGAGAAGAAGATACCGAAATCGCACATTCATATTGTATGTGAACCCGCGAAACGTGGTCAGGACTCGCGCGAAGCCCGGGAGCGCCGCCGCATTGCGCGTCCGGCAGCTTACTTTTTGCGGACATGGAGTACCTTCTGCACCTCGGCAACCACGTCGCCAGTCTCGTCTTTCACCTGGACGACGAAGGTAGGCTCATGCTTGTCTTGGGTCGCGAGTTTGGCGCGAATCTCGTCAAGCTGCTCGCCGGTCAAGCGAAATTCCACCTTGACTCTTCCCTTCCCCGGCTTGCGAAAACGGATGGTAGCTGCCTTGTCCCAGACGATGTAACCGGGACCAAGATTGTCCATCAGCATCAGCATGTAGAAGGGATCGGTCATGGAATAGAGTGAGCCGCCGTAATGGGTGCCGACGTAGTTGCGGTTCCAGAAGCGGAGCTTCATCTCAACGTCAACGGACTTGTGATCGGGACTCCACTTTACGCGGATACCGGCGCCCAGGAACGGCGGCCAAATGTTGATGGAGCGCAGCATCAGGCGTTGCAATTTCGTGCTCATGATCTTGATGATACGAGTCAGGCATGTGCGCCGGTAGATCCGCCCTGCCGACCCAAGAAACAGTTTGACTAGTCAGATGACTAGTCTTAATCTGAGGCAAGGAGGGTAATTTGTCCGCCTGGCAAGTGCAAGAAGCAAAGGCCCGATTCAGCGAGCTACTGGATAGCGCACTGAAAAAGGGTCCGCAAGTTGTTACGAAGCGGGGAGTCGATGCAGCGGTGCTGGTGCCGATCGAAGAATGGCGCAGGCTGCAGCGAGCGGCGCGCCCGGACATTAAAGAACTCCTGCTTGGCCCTGGCCCGCGCTTCGAAAACCTTGTTCCCGAAAGGCGGGCGCGCAAGCGACGCGGGCCGGTAACATTCAAATGAGACGATACCTCCTGGATACGAATGTGATTTCGGAGGTTCGGAAACGTAAACCGCACGGCGCGGTGCTCGTGTGGCTGCGAGAGTTGAGAAGCGAGCAGATTCTGCTTTCCGCAGTCACCATGGGCGAATTGCAGTCCGGAATCGAGCTAATACGGAGGCACGATTCGCAGAAGGCCAGGGAGATCGAAACCTGGGTCGATCAGCTCGAAAGCTCATACCATGTCCTCCCGATGGACAGCGCTTGTTTTCGGGAATGCGGCCGGCTCATGGGTCGCAGGGCCAGCCACCTATTCGAGAACGCGATGATTGCAGCTACAGCTCAAGTTCATGATTTGATCGTAGCGACAAGAAACGAAAGTGATTTCCAGCAGTTCGGAGTGCCTATCTTTAATCCCTTCAAGCCTGGCATTTGACCGAGACGTGAATACGTCACAGCACAAAGGCCGCCCACCCCGTGTGGACGGCCTTTTCTCCAAGGGCCGGTGGCCATTGGCTCCGGGCTGAGGAGACTTTACGAAACCAGGCGCGACTCCATCGGGTGGCCGCGCCTTGCGTCATCGCTATTGCATGGACTGCTGCTGGTTGGGAGAGCTGCTTCGCGCTGACTCGGTCAGACTATTCGCCATCAAGCGGACATCGACGCGGCGGTTCTTGGCGCGCCCCGCCGAACTGGTATTCTGCGCCACCGGATTGTCCTTGCCCAATCCGATGAGGAAGATCTTGTGCGCCGGCACGTTGTATTTCTGCGCCAGGTATTGAATGACAACGTCGGCACGGCGCTGGCTAAGCTGGTAGTTGTAATCGGCGGGACCGGTTGAATCGGTGTAGCCCTCGACTTGGACGATGTAGTGCCTCTGGTTCTGAAATTGGGCGGCGAAATCATCCAGCGTCTGCTTGTCCTTGCGCGTGAGCTCGGCCTTGTCGAAGCCGAACAACACGGTGGTGTCGGCGACGGACTGGTAATTGTCCAGGCTCTCAACCGTTCCGGCGAGGCTGGTCACACGATTCGAAGCTTCAGTCGCATTCTGGTTGGCCTGATCGGCTGTCCGTCCGGCGGCCAGCGCCTTCTGGTCGGCGGTCCCGGCCTTCGAATTCACCTGCGCGATCCCCTGCTGGGCGCGAGTGTCCGTATCCCGGATGTCGCGAGTATTTTTCGCTGTCTGATCATCTAATTCGTTGACGTTGTTGATGACCGGAGCGGTCTGGTTGCGAACATAGTTCTTGGTGGCGCAACCCACCGTCATTAGGCTCCCAGCCAGCAGCACTGCAAGTATGGAAAGTCGATTCATGGAAACGGCTCCTCGGAAACTGTCGGCCTCGGCAAGATCAGCCCATTGGCCTGACCATGCAAGTGCAAGTCTGGTGCCACGAAGCACATGGAAGCGGGCTGAAGTTGGGCACGCGTTTTCAATTGGTTAGGGGATCAGTCAGACTTGGAAAACAGGTCCGACGACGCCTGCCGGATAATCCTGACGCGGGGAGTAAAATTTTTACCAGCTGCGAGCTGCGAATCCCTTCGACTCCAGTGGCCAGAATCGGGCCGCTTCCGTTCGGGATGACACTCAATTTGTGATTGATGGACCTTCACCAGAAAATTCGGACCCTGCCAACCTCGCCAGGCGTGTATCTGTACAAAAACGCTGACGGGCAGATCATCTATGTGGGCAAGGCGAACAACCTGCGCTCGCGGGTGCGGTCGTATTTTCTGGAAGGCGCGGCGGCCAACGCCAAGACCGGGACTCTGCTGCGCGAGGCGGTCGATCTCGACTACGTCGTGGTGGACAATGAGAAAGAAGCGCTGGCGCTTGAGAACAACCTGATCAAGCAGAAGAAGCCGCGCTACAACATTCTTCTGCGCGACGATAAGACTTATCCC
>Ga0187873_1001750_pt1 | contig 17502 bp, 16 predicted proteins | sample June2016WEW_16_1_2_FD_133012 | JGI IMG/M metagenome (GOLD analysis project Ga0187873, IMG submission 133012) | Peatland microbial communities from SPRUCE experiment site at the Marcell Experimental Forest, Minnesota, USA - June2016WEW_16_100 | ecosystem: Environmental > Terrestrial > Soil >... | reverse complement strand
TTTTGCCTTTAGGCATGGCCTTCATCTGTTGCAAGAACTCGCTTTCATCAATCTCTTGCGGCCAATCCAGGTTGATCGAGATGACTTGCGCACCCATACCTGATGGATTCCATTGAATGTGAATCGCTTTGATGCTCTCCAACTGCGACAAATCACGAAGAAATGCTCCTGCGCTATCTTTGACCGATGCGTACAGATGCTTGGCTTGCATATAGTCAAGCGGCTGAGGATTCTCTTCGAGCAGTATCTTGAGCAACTCTACCTGTCGCTCACCAATCACTCTCTTCCGTTTGGTCTCCAGACGATTGAAGAGGCTATACATAGTGTCGCGGAATAGCGCCCGCTGCATATGTTTGCGAATCTCTGCCGTCAACCGTTCGCACTGGACGCGTACCCCTTGTAACGCAAAGATAAGAAACGGCGTAAGATCGTGGCCGCCCTGTCGAACCTCGCTCAGAACGCGTAGATATGCGGGTTTTTCGTCATAGTAGTAGTTCGACATGGCGACGAAGGCCCTGTCGGTAAGGCCTGCACGGCGCAGAACAAGCGCCTCCATGGCACGGGCCGTCCGCCCATTGCCGTCCAGAAAAGGGTGCATCGCTGCCAAGTGATAATGCAACGCCATTGCTTGTACCAACGGATCATGATCGCGGAACTCCGTCTCGGCCGCCTGAAGAAGTCCTGAAAATGCCTCCTCGCAAGCTGGTCCTCCCTCAGCACCTCGGTGCTGCGGAATGCCAAAGGTCACGTTGTAGTCACGAGCACGGAGCACACCAGGAGGACAATGGTCCTCATCGCATCCGGTCACCAGACGGCGATGAACCTCACGCACAAGATCGGCGGAGATGGGCCGGTCAGCGGGAAGCTCCCCAATCCAGCGATAGGCCTGCATCGCGGCGTGCGCCTGCCGTTGCGACCGTGTGCGTAGCTCCTCGGGTGAAACATTGGGCCGGATTGCTTCATCCAATTCTCGCTCGGTAAACTCCGCGCCCTCTATTCGGCTGGTTCCGGCGACCTCGCGTTTGAGCTGCAGCTCCTGTAGCGCCTCAACCCAGCTCTTCTGATAAGGGAGAGTCGTGAGTGCTCGTACTGCCGCTTTGGCTTCAACAAGGGAAGCCATGACGGCGTTTGCATCATAGAGAATCCATCGTTTTGGAAGCTCATAGCGAATCATGAGTTTTTCTGATTCATATCTGATCTCATTATCAATTCATTTCCAACTCATATTTTGCCATCTATTGTATATTCTGTCAATTACAATATAATATCAATAATTCGTATCCAACTCATTTCCATTCCATTTCTGCTTCATTTCCTGAATTATCCCCTCAAAATCAGCAGTTTGGCGCCTGGATGCTCGGTAAAACACACTTCCCGTCAGACACCCGTTCCCCTGCGTTTGCAGGGGCGCAGCGTTATTGCTGAGCCTGCGTATGGCTACAACAGGGCCGACTTGGGCGATTCGGACGCTGCTGGGGCCGGAGCCGCAGCTGTTGACTTAGCTTCGGCGGACGGCTTGGCATCGGCCTTCTTGATGTCGATGCCGCCCTTGAAGTAAGCGCCGTCTTCGATGCTGATGCGCGCCGCGGTCACGTCGCCGGTCAAGGCTCCTTCGGCGCGAATGTCGACCCGGTCGGTGGCGGCGATATTGCCGCGCACCTTGCCCAGAATGACGATCTCGCGCGCGCTGATGCCGGCGGCCACCTGGCCGTTGCGGCCAATGGTGACACGGTTGCCGGGAAGGGCGATGGTGCCTTCGACTTTGCCGTCGATAAACAGCGACTCAGAGCCGGTGATCTCTCCCTTGATGATCAGGCCCTTGCCGATGGAAGCCTGGTCGCCGGCCGTAACCGGAGCCCGGTTAGCAAGTTCAGCGGACAGAGCGGGCGTCGCGGGGCGTGAGGGTTCAGGGGTAAAGCTGGGGGTAGTTGGTGCGGATTGGCTGGGTTTCCACATAGCGCTCACAATGTATCCTTTTCTGTCCTAATGGGACACGTCTTTGTAAACTAGGGCCATTGTCGTGGGCCCATAATCTCGGTAGACTGCCTGACTTTATGCCTCTGGCAACCCACTCGCGGCTACAAGTAGGATGTTATATCTTCTCAGCCCACTTGTAGTATTGCTTTGAGTATATTTTACGTCAACGCGCTGTACTCTTGAGCTATGACTGATCGGGAACTGGTGGCGCGGATTGCCCGCTCTGCCTGCGGCAAGGCCGGATACAAGCAACTGGTGCGCGAACTTGGCCTGGGTGGCGGACGGGAACGGCGTCTTCTGCTGGAACAACTGGCTCGCCTGACTGCACGCGGCACGCTGGCCAAGCTGGATAAAGAGCACTGGAGCATCCCCAAACCACCCGGCGGGCGGGACAACCTGGCCGCCGGGCGGCTGGACCTGCACCGCGACGGCTACGGATTTGTCAGGCCCAACGCGCGGCAGGCTTTTGGGGAAGAAGATATCTTTATTCCTCCCAACGAAATCAGCGGCGCCATGCAAGGCGACCAGGTGCTGGTGGAAGTGGAGCCTCCCAAGGCAGATGGCCGCCGGATGGGCCGGATTGTGCGCGTGCTGGAGCGGCACAACCCTACCGTGGTCGGCGTCTTCCACTACACGCGGTCGGACAGGGCGCAGGGGCATTCGGTTACTCCCTTCGATGAGCGGATGACGCAGCCCATTCTGATTCCTGAGGGACAGGAGCTGCCTGCCGGAAGCCAGTTGGCCACGCCGCATCGGGTGTTGGGCGATGAGGCGGCATCTCACGCTCACCAAAGCCTGGAAGGCCTGGTGGTGGACGTGGAGATTACCAGTTGGCCCACGCCGACCAGGCCGCCGGTTGGCCGAGTGATCGAAGTGCTGGGAGACCCCGATGATTTTGGCGTGGACGTGGAGATGATGATCCGCAAGCACCAGTTGCCGCGGGTCTTTCCGGAGGATGTGCTGGCCGAGGCGCGTGTTGTGGCTCATCTTGATTCGGAAGAAGTGGCCAGCCGGCGCGATTTTCGCGATCTGCCCATCGTCACCATCGACGGCGAGATGGCACGGGACTTCGACGACGCGGTTCTAGTGAAGGAACGCGGCGACGGCGGCTATGAGTTGCAGGTCCACATTGCCGACGTGGCCGAGTACGTGCGCGCCGGGACCGCTCTTGACCTGGAGGCGCGGCTCCGGGGAACCAGTGTTTACTTCCCCGACCGCGCCATCCCCATGCTGCCGCAGGAGTTATCGACGAACATTTGCAGCCTGCGCCCCGGCGAAGACCGGCTTGTCCTGAGCTGCCTGATGCAACTCGATACTAACGGCCGCATTCAGAGCTACGAGATTGTTGAGGGAGTGATCCGCTCTGCGGCGAGGATGACCTACACCGAAGTCCATGCGATTCTGGAGGGTGATGCAGAGACCCGCACCCGCTACGCCAGCCTTGTCCCGGAGTTCGAGCGGATGCGCAAGCTCGCTGGGCTGATGAACAAGCGGCGCGAGGAGCGGGGCAGCATCGACTTCGACCTGCCCGAGCCGGTGATCGAGTTCGACGAGCAGGGCCAGATGCGCGGCATCACCAAGTCCGAGCGCACCTGGGCTAACCGGCTGATTGAGGAGTTCATGCTGGCGGCCAATGAATGCGTGGCCACCTGGCTGGAAGACCTGGGCGTACCCTCGCTCTATCGAATTCACGAGAAGCCGGAGCCTCGCAGGGTGGTCCAGTTTGAGGAGCTGGCGGCCAGCTTCGGATACTCACTGGGATTGGGCGCATTGCCGGTCCGGCGCATTCAGACGCGAGCAGAACGCCGCGAAATGCGCGGGCAGGGGCGCAATCCCCGCGTTCATGAAGTACCCGAAGACATTCCGGTGACGCCGCGCATGTATCAACAACTGGCGGCCCGGATCGAGGGCAAGCCGGAGGAGCGGATTCTGAGCTACCTGATGTTGCGCTCGCTCCGGCAGGCGCGCTACTCGGAGATCAACGAGGGCCATTTTGCGCTGGCCGCTCCCACCTACACGCACTTTACCTCGCCCATCCGCCGCTATCCCGATTTGATCGTGCATCGTATCGTGAAGGCGCTGCTCCGTGAAGGCGTGCGCGGTGAGGGAGTGGTAGCCGAGGGGCGGCACAGCTCGCCCTGGACGCACCCCAATGAGGGAACCTGGCATGGGTTCGCGGTTTCCCAGGTCCCCAAATGCGAGGGATCTGGGGCACCCAGCGGTGTGGATACCCACCCTAGCCGCAAAAACAAAGACGCGGCGAGGGTGGGGCACCGATCTTTTGGTTTCTCTGGTGAACCGCCCATCCCCGAAGCCGAGCTGGCACAGATTGCCGAGGAGAGCAGCCAGACCGAGCGCCGCGCCGCCGAGGCCGAGCGCGAGCTGGTGGAGTGGAAGAAGGTTCGCTATATGCAGGACCGGGTCGGCGAGGAGTTTGCCGCGCTGGTGCTGAATCCGGCCAAGTACGGGCTCTTTGTCGAGCTGACCGACCTGTTTGTCGAGGGGCTGGCGCCCATCGATTCGCTCGCCGGCGACCGCTATACCTGGCGCGAGAACACGCACGAGATCATCGGCGAGCGCACCGGCCGCCGATTCCGCGCGGGTGACCGGGTGCAGGTGATTCTGGACCGCATCCTGGCGGATGAGCGTAAGCTGCAATTCTCGATTGTGGAAGAGGGTTTGCCGCTGACCGGAAAGCGGGCCGGCAAGAAGGCTACCCCGCACAAGCCGAAGAAGAACGAGCGCAACGACTCCTCCCCTCCCGCCGTAAAGGGCAGGAAGCGCTATGCCAAACAGGGCAAGCGGCGCTGAACCTACCGGCAGGCAACGCCGCGAGCGGTGAAGATACCTTAGACTCCCGCCTGCTTCTCGGCAAAATCGCCGATTATGGGCAGTTTGAAACGCTTGCCATTGAAGGCGTTGATCACAGGCAGAAGCCAGATGACAAACCAAGCCAGATCGACCAGTAACCAGAGTAATGCAATCAGTCCGTGAATATACCACGGAAGGATGAACGCTACTATACCCAGAATAATCATGAGCGCAATGTCGATTACGAATGCCGCGGCGGTCAGCAGAATCGACTGCCAGCAGTGGAAGCGTATCGATGCCTTCTGGTTGTAGGGCGCCACAACCAGAAAAATGATCGCCGGGATAAATGTGAAGTAGGCGAGGCCGGAAGCGACGTTATCGGTAAGGCCAGTTTGCGGAGTTTGTTCAGGCACGTTAGCTCCTTTGGGATTGGACCCAGTTAGTGAGAGTCAATGTTCCACGCCCCAACCGGATCAAACAAACACCAGGGAAATCCGGCAGGCTCTCGTGCAAGGGCGCGGGCTTGAGACGAGTCTAGGAAAACCGCCCACACGGGCGGTTGTCAAGCGGAATCTCCGTTGCCCACGGAAGCCTAATGCGAGGCGTGGATGCCTATGGTGAGGAAGGTTGGATTCTGTCGAGCAACTCAGGATCGTTGTTGCGGACGTTTCCCACGCGTCTGCTGACCGGCCAGGCGCGCATTTTTTCTGCCGGGAAGGGACGAAGCAGGTCCACGGGCGGGCTTGCCGGGTCGCCGGGGGCAAGCCAGCGGGCATAGTCGCCGGGCTCCAGGATCACCGGCATGCGGTTGTGGATGGGCTTCATCATTTCATTGGGGCTGGTGGTGAGGATGGTGAAGGTTTCCAGCGGCGGGCCTTCATTGGGCTGCCAGCTCTCCCAGAGTCCGGCAAAGGCGCAGGGTTCGCCGCTCTTGAGGGCGATGGCGAAGGGCTGCTTTGTTTGGGCGTCAACCTGCTGCCATTCGTAAAAGGCGTCGGCGGGCACCAGGCAGCGGCGCTTCTTCAGGGCCTCGCGGAAGGCGAGCTTGCTGGCGGCCTCCTCGGCGCGGGCGTTGAAGGTGGAGTAGCCTAGCTTGACGTTTTTGGCCCAGAAGGGCACAAGTCCCCAGCGTTGCAGGGCAAACTCCCGGCGGCCGGAGCCGGGATTGAGCCGCACCACGGGTTGAACGCTCCGCGGAGCAATGTTGTAGCTGGACGCAAAGAAGGGTATCCCGCCCATCTCTATGTCGAACCAGGCGGCAAGAACCTGCGGGGCGGATTGGCGCATGAATCGGCAACACATACCCGCACAGGATAATCCGATGCGGGCGCAAAGGCCAGCCGGGGACTAGACGCGACTATCCAATACAATGGGGCAAGGAGCAGACTGATGGCACATACGGTGTTTTGCGTTCGCTACAAGAAGGAGATGGAAGGCCTTGATGAGCCCCCGTTTGACTCCGAGTTCGGCCAGAAGATCTACAAGAATGTCTCCCAGGCAGCCTGGGGCGAGTGGGTGGAGCGGCAGAAGATGCTGTTGAACGAGTACCGCTTGCAGCCCTGGACGCCGCAGGCGCAGCAGTTCCTGGTCGAACAGATGGAGCAGTTCTTCTTCGGCGAGGGGCCCGGTTTGCCCCAGGAGTACGTTCCTCCGTCGCAATGAGAGGAGCAACGGCAAAGAGGAAAGGGCCGTATATGCAGGATACGGGCACGATAATCGTTGAGCATTATCGCAAAGCCGCCAGTCAGGACGCCGGCAAGGTTCATTACAAAGGATTGCACATCCATGCGGTTGAAGGCCTCCATGAATTCATCGGAGCCATCGCATCCCGCGTCTTTGTAGCCGGTTCCGATGTACTGGATTTAGCGGCCGGTTCCGGAGCCATGTGCCTGCGTCTCAAAGATTTAGGAATGAATCCCACGGGATGCGACCTGGTGGTGGAAAACTTCCGCCTGCGTGACAGCATTCCCTTCGTGGCGGCCAATTTGAATCAATCTTTTCCCGCCGAGTTCCTCGATCGCTTCGATGGCATCCTTGCCTCCGAGATCATCGAACACCTCGAAAATCCGCGCCATTTTCTGAGGCAGTGCTTTTCTGTCTTGAAGCCTGGTGGTCATCTCATCTTGACCACTCCCAATGTTGACAGTTCCCTTTCTCGCGCCATATTGGTCCGGTTTGGCGTATTCCAGTGGTTCAGCCAGAAAAATTATAAGGTCGACGGGCATATCACACCGTTGCCGCGTATGGTGCTGCGAAACGCCATGGCAGAAGCGGGTTTTAATATCCTGGAAGAGACCTCCGTGGGCAAGCGTGAATTCAGCTTCTGGTCATGGTGGAAGATAATTGCGCTTGCTGCCCTGTTACGGTTGGTGGACAGCTGCGACACACCTCAAAATGAAATACTTGTAGTACTGGCGCAAAAGCCGGCCTGATTTCAATTGATATTCATGCGATTGTCTTGAAATCTCCGCCCTGGGCGCAAGCGCGCCAGCCCGGCCTCGTGTAAACTAAGGACGACCCCCTAGCCGGCTCCCTCGCGAGCCGGCTCGATTGTGTCGGGACGTGGCTCAGCCTGGTAGAGCACTCGCTTGGGGTGCGAGGGGTCGGCAGTTCAAATCTGCCCGTCCCGACCATTAAAATCAATCATTTACAAAATAACTTCCGGACAAGACTCGGAAATTGTGGGGGAATTTGTGGGGACCCTCATGCAATTTTCACGCGCTTGGGGTCCCCTTGTCTTGCCTACCGGCTGAGTTTGCAGCCGTATGCAGCGGTGGCTGCTTGCAGGGTGGAGCTCATACAGCGGACGCAATCGGCGGTTTATCGGAGTTGTGCTCGGGTAATTGATCGAGCAAAACCACATTGAGCAGCGACCTATGCACCTGGATGCGGCCGTTGTAATCGATAAGGCCGAGCTTGCGAAAGCGGTTCATAAAGAAGCTGACGCGTGATCGTGTGGTGCCAATCATCTCCGCCAGGGTTTCCTGCGAAATGGGAGGAATAAAGGTTTCCGGTACACCCGGCTTGCCAAATTCCGCCATCAACAGAAGAATCCGCGCCAAACGCTTTTCGCTGGAGTTGAAAAGCTGATCGACAAGATCTGCCTGGGTACGCATATTCCGGGCCAGCAAGAATTTCAGAAAGAAGCCGGCGAATGCAGGTTCTTCGTGCATTACGCGGGTCATCTCTTCCCTTGTTATCTTGAGCGCCACGCTAGAGTTGACAGCAGAGGCCGTCGCCAGACGCAGTTGAGGAATTGAGGCCAGCGATTCCTCTCCAAAGAAGTCGCCAACGGAGAGGAACGTGATGGTGGCCTCTTTGCCGTTTTGCGAAACGACAGTAAGTTTTGCCCGGCCGCTCTCAAGATAGAAGACGGAGTCCGCCGGATCTCCCTGGGTAAAAAAAGTCTGTTTCGGATTTATGTCGATGATTCTTCGTCCGATGCCGGCGTGCGCAAGAAAGGCGGCTGGGTCGAATGTCGATTTGTTTACATCGGTCATTAACATGGAACCTCCTACGAGGCGGTTCTGGTGCAGGCTGTGGACTGCTGCGGATCGATTAAAGATCACGGAGGGGACACTTCAGAAAGGCAAAGCATCCTTCACAACAGGCGCAAACAGCGCATAGGGAAGCGACACTTTTGCAGCCTGCATTGAGTGTGCTGTACATGAAATTATCCGTCTATCGGGGATGCTGCTAATAATGAGGGGCTTTGTCCGGAAAAACCCTGACAAGAAGCTCATGCGCGTTCTATATCGGGCAGAAAAGCTGCCCGGAACAGAATTTCTACTGAGCCGGGGGGCCCGGCTCACTCTCCAGCGTTTCCGGGGTCAATAGCCCCATCTGCACGGCAAAACGAACTACATCACTACGCGTCCGAAGTCCGAGCTTCTCCGCAAGGCGTGAACGATATGTCTCGACGGTTTTAACACCCACAAATATCTGTTGGGCTATTTCTGTGCTGGTGTAACCCCGCGCCACGAGCCTGAGAACCTGCAGCTCACGTTGGCTAAGGATGTTTGCCGGTCGCGTGGAACCAGCTTTGCTACTTCTCTTCTTCAGCACGTCCTGGACAAGAACGTTTGCCAAACGCGGATCCACGAAGATTCCTCCGCGATGCACCGCTCGTATGGCGGCAATCAGCTCCGCATCCACCGCCCTTTTCAACAGGTAACCAGAAGCCCCGGCAGCCAGCGCCGATCTTAAGTAAGCAGGGTCATCATGCATGGTGAGGACGAGCACACGGGTTTCGCGGCAATTTCGCGCCATCTCCTGCAGCGCCTTCATGCCCCCAACCCGAGGCATGGTGAGGTCCAGCAAGGCCACATCCGGCTTTGTTTCCCGCGCCGTTTGAACTGCTTTCTCTCCATCGGGAGCTTCCGAGACAACTTCCATATCGGCCTGGGCATTGACCAGCATCCTCAGTCCTGCGCGGAGAATTGCGTGATCATCCGCGATCATGACCCTGATTTTGTGCGTTCGCGCCGGCATTTCAAGTGCTCCTCCGCCCCACCAGGGGCTGGAAGTCCTGGCTAGCAAGCGGGACTTGCACCAGAATCCTGGTTCCCTTGCGCTGAGGAATGAAACTAACCGTTCCTCCCAACATTGCCGCTCTCTCTCGCATACTCTGAATCCCCAGGCGGTGCGAGGAAACGGCCACGGCCTTAGCGTCAAAGCCGCATCCGTCATCGATTACTTCTACCTCCACGGCCATGGCCGAGAGGGTAAATCGAATGCTGACCGCCTTGGCTCCCGAATGTCTGGCCACGTTGGTCAAGGCTTCCTGAAGAATGCGATACAACGCGATCTGGACCGCAGAGGGCAGGTTGCTGAAATCAAGCTCACTGGGGGCGAGATCCACGGTTATCTTGTGGGTCTTTGTGTACTCTGCGGCGTATCGGCTCAGTGCCACACCTAAGCCATGGTCGTCCAGCACCGTTGGGTGAAGCCCGCGGGCGAGCCGGCCGACCTCATCGATGGTCTGGGCGGTGATTTCCCGTAGCCGCTGACCCTGTACCTTAACATCCGCCAGTTTCCTGGCGTCTTCCAGGGTACGCAGGCCAACCAAAAGAGCGGTCAGCATTTGGCCGGCTTCGTCATGTAATCCGCGCGCAATCCGGCGCCGTTCCTCCTCTTGCGCCGAAATCGTGTGTTCCAGAAGGAGGCGGTGCATCACTTCGGTCTGCTTGATTTCCTCGGCCTGCTTGCGTTTTGTTTCGCTCAAGTCGGTTATCACCATGCCCAGGGCCTGGCCCTTAAATCCACGAAACCGGTTCAGTGACAAATAGACCGGAATCAGAGTTCCGTCTGTGCGACGCAGGTTGAATTCGCCTTTCACAATTGCCTTCCGAGCACCGGCAAGCAAAGTTTCGAATCTGTCTCGCTCGGTTTCCGCAACCAGCGACTGTACCGCAATTCCGGCAATTTTCGCCGGTGGCCGGCATATCATTTCCGCAAAACTACGATTGCCGTAGAGCACTGTACCATCTTGTAACAAAGTCGCCGCGCCTTCGCTCATGGCCTCTACCAGCATGCGATAAGTGGGTTCACCGCCTTTCAGCGAAACCACCTGCTCACCGCGACGACCGGAAACCATCAAAGCATCCACTTCACCGGACAGTATGGCGCGAAGAGTTTCCTCTGCAGCTTTTAGCCGGGCGCGGAGCTTTGTTTGCTGGTCCGAAGGTGTGGAGGCCGGGAGTTTGCGCAGATGTGGTCCGTTTTTTTTGTGAGTTCCTTGCGGCGCACCAACTTTGCCGGGCAGCCCTCTCTGGAGGACTCGATCATCGGAATGCGCTCGCTTGATGGACATCTGATATTTGAGCCCTTACTTCAGCGTACTGGCTGAAGATCCAACCCCACAATGACGCTCTCGGTCTTTGAGAGGTTCCCAATGATCTTCTTGACCGGCGGCGGTAGCCTTCTCACCAGGGTCGGAATGGCGATGATCTGATCGCCCTTGGCCAGTTGCGGCTTCTCAAGCAAGTCGACGACTTCAATGCGGTACTTGCCCTTCAGCTTATCCTCACAGATCTTCTTGAGGTTGGCGATTGCAGTAACCGAATTAGGGGTTTGGCCCGCGATGTAAAGCCGCAACCGGTAAAAGTCGCTTTTGCCGGCCTTGGCAGGCCCCTTCTTCGCTGGACTCTTCTTTGCTGAACTCTTCTTCATGTCGGTGCTCGGTTTCTGGCCCACATGGGCCAAACTTGCTACTCGCCGCCACGACTGCTCTTGGCCTTAAACGATCGTGGCCTGCGGGTGACCCTCCATTACGATGCCCAATTTTAGGCCTCTCTTACTCACGATGAGCTCACGTGGTTCGCGCGAATGTGCCATGCCGCGTGATTTCAGCACGTAAAGCTCACGTCTCGGCCGTCCATTGGGTTTGCTGTCCCGCAACACAATCCAGGTATCCATGAGAGAGGAAACAGCCGCCGCGGTTCTCTCCTGGGGGTCTCCCGCGAATGTCAGATTCGTGAACATCGAGGTGATTTGTTCCATCTTTAGAAAATCGACCAGGCGCACGAGCATCGATTTAATGTCATAACTGCCCGAGGCCGAAACCAGATTGGTAATCGGGTCGATGACCACGATGGTTGGTCGAAACTGGGAGATCAGCCTGTGAATAATGGCCAGGTGCCCTTCCAGGCCGGTGCTGGTTGGCCGCATTGCGTTGAAGTTCAATAAGCCTTTTTTTACCCACTGCTCCAGCTTAAGGCCAACCGAGCGCATGTTGCGGAGAATCTGGCTGGGAGATTCTTCAAAAGTGAAATACAGGCAGCGTTCGCCGCGGGCGCAGGCGGCGCTAGTGAAGTTTGCCGCCAGGCTGGATTTTCCTGTTCCGGCCGTGCCGGTCACCAGCACACTGCTTCCACGGAAAAATCCCTTACCCTCCATCATCTCGTCCAAAGTGGCAATTCCCGTCGATACGCGGTCCGTGAGAGCTTTGTGAGTCAGTACGAGAGAGGTGATGGGCACCACCGAGATGCCGTCTTCATCGATCAGGAAGGGATATTCGTCGGTGCCGTGGGAAGTGCCCCGGTACTTGACGATTCGCAACCGCCGGGTGGAAATCTGCTCCGTTACACGATGGTCCAGTGAGATCACGCAGTCGGCGACGTATTCCTCCAGCCCGTGACGGGTCAACGTGTCGGTTCCGGCTTCCCCGGTAACAATCGCGGTAAGATTCTGTTCTTCCAGCCAACGGAAGAGCCGGCTGAGTTCAGATCGCAGTATCGATGCGTCCTCTATTCCGGAAAAAAGCGCCTCGACGCTGTCCAGGACAACACGCTTCGCCTTGATCACCTTGACTGCATGGGCCAAGCGGATGAATAGGCCATCGAGGTTGTATTCTCCAGTCTCGGCAATCTGGTTTCGTTCAATGGAAACGAAATCCACCGACAGCTTCTTGCGCTTGGTAAGATTGCGCAAATCAAAACCCAGCGATGCGACATTGGCCGTCAGTTTCTCCTCGGTTTCCTCGAAGTTCATGCATACGCCAGGCTCGCCGTATTGAACCGCACCGTGAACCAGAAATTCCATTGCGAGCAAGCTCTTGCCACATCCCGCGCGGCCACACACCAGCGTGACGCGGCCTTTGGGCAGGCCTCCGCCTGTGACCTCATCCAGCCCCTTGATTCCTGTCGGGACCTTGGCGAGCGAGGGGCGAGCGGCTTTGGGCATTGGCTTGGCGTGGGGCATAGCAGGCCTCCTGAGATTCAGGTCGGTTTGGCGGGGGAGCCAAACTTCGGTCATAGGTTAACATGACGATTCCCCCTGTGCCAATGCCCAGCCGGGCACGCCATATCTTTGGCTTTAGCGCTTTGCAGTTGCGCATCCTTCGCTAATTACCGCGTCATGGCCGTATCTGGAAAAAGATCTTTATATGACTGGAATTGAGAATCGCACTTTCGATATCGCTGCTTTTATGGCCAAAGCCTGATTGGGACACAGGATCGCCTAAGGCCGGCCAACGGCTACTTGGCAAGCCCTGCCCAAAATTGAACAGTATAGGAATTCGTTGAATGGGATACTTTCAACACTTCTTTATGTGCAGTATTTGTGAGGTGAAATATGCCAGCTACACAAGCATCACTTTTGATTGTCGACGATGAGCCTTCCGTTAGGCTCACGTTGTCAAACGTACTTGCAGAAGTAGGTTACAGCGTGCGCTCCGCCGAAGACGGATTATGCGCGTTGCGCGAGATACGGAATGAGGTTCCAAGGCTGATTCTTTCCGATCTCAACATGCCCAATATGTCCGGGTTCGAGTTGCTTTCAGTAATACGGCGCCGTTTCCCCGCGATCCGGACGATCGCCATGAGCGGCTCGTTCACCGGCAACGAGGCTCCTTCCGGAGTTGCCGCCGATGCGTTTTATCAAAAAGGCAGCAGCATTGCCGCTCTGTTGCGGATCATGGAAACACTGCCTCAAACAGAGCGGAAAGCACGCCCGCCCACCAGTCCGGACGAGCTCCTCTGGATTCATCACAACAGCCATGACTTATCGCCGGATGCAAGCGTCACGATTACCTGCCCGGAGTGCCTGCGGACCTTTCCCCAGACTATCGGCACAGGCTACCTGAAACGCAAGACAGATTGCATTTATTGCCGCTGTTCGATTCATTACGCAATCGTGCAGCACGCAGAACGGATGCCATTGCAGGCGTTTCAGAGACAAACATCTGCTGCAATGTGTTTTTCGCAAGGCGCGCCCAACTCCGGCTATTGAAAATCGCAATGAAGCGCGCGTATCGACTGACCTGACTTCCGCGCGACTCGGTGTTCTATCAGGCAAGCCAAGGAAGCGGCGAAGCCCTGCATCTTCCATATTTGTTGTGGTCTCAATAGCTCAGATAAAGGCTGTATGAACCGCTACTCTCAAGAACGTAGGGGCGCAGGAATAGTATTCCTGTGCCTCAATCAAATTTATCAGCGTACAATCCACGGAGGTGGAACAGTGAATAGGGATCGAGTGAAGGGAACTATCGACGAAGTAGCGGGAAGCGCCAAGCGCAAAGCGGGCGCGTTGACAGGGAATACCAAGCTTGAGGTTGAAGGCATGGTTCAACAGGCAAAAGGCAAGGTTGAAAACGCCTGGGGCAAGGCGAAAGATGTGGTTCGTGATGCCGTTGAAGGCAGTGAGGTGCGTCTCGATACTCGCGTGACATTGAAAATGAAGAATTCAGCGGTGGATGCCGAATGCAAAAAGTGTAAATAGGTATTTTGCCGCGCCTTGACTCTGACAAGCATGGAAAAATGTCGCTGGCTTTGCATTCTCCATCTCGATGGATTCGATCGCTGTTGAGATCGATCGGCCCCGGCGTCATCACCGGGGCCGCGGACGATGACCCCTCCGGCATCGCCACATATTCCGTTGCCGGCGCGCAGCTTGGAACCAAGCTTTTGTGGACGGCACTCATTACGTGGCCTTTGATGGCCGCAGTTCAAATGATGTGTGCGCGGATCGGCAAGGTGACGGGGCAGGGCCTTGCCGGTAACTTCAAGCAGCGATTTTCACGATGGCTTTTACTCTTTTTTGTCAGTATCCTGCTGGTCGCAAACACTATTAACATAGGCGCGGACCTGGCCGGCATGGCGGATGCGGCTGCCATGCTGTCGCGAATCAACTCCCACTGGTTCGTTGTTGTGTTTGCGCTCCTGATTTCGTGGGCAACTGTCCGGCTCCAATATGATCAAATTGCGAACGTCCTCAAATGGCTGGTTCTTGTGCTCTTCGCATACCCCATTACCGCGTTTGTTGTGGGGGCCGATTGGGGCCAGGTGCTGCGCGATACTCTGGTTCCATCGATGCCGCACAGCAGAGAGGAATGGGCAATGCTGGTTGCGATACTCGGCACCACCATCAGCCCTTATCTGTTTTTCTGGCAGGCAAGCGAAGAAGTTGAAGAAGAAAAGTCGTCTGGCCAGAAAACGCTTGCTCTACGCAAAGGAGCCACGCCAGAGGAGCTTGAGCTAAGAAACATCGATGTGAGTGTTGGCGCATTCTTTTCGAACATGGTCATGTTTTTTATTATTTTGACCACTGCCATCACACTCAACCGGCACGGCATCACGAAGATCGCTACCTCGCGAGAGGCGGCCGAAGCTCTGCGGCCCTTTGCCGGCAACTTCGCTGCGACCCTTTTCACTTTAGGGATTGTCGGCGTTGGGTTTCTCGCCATCCCCACTCTGGCTGGATCGACAGCATACGCCTTTGCTGAAACTCTCGGGTGGCGCCAGGGGTTGAACAAGAAGCTGAGGCAGGCGCGTTGGTTTTACGCGCTGATTCTGGCTTCAACGGGATTGGGCGTAGGGCTGGATTTCATTGGCATCAACCCCGTGAAGGCGCTCTACTGGACGGCAGTCATCAACGGATTGCTTGCGCCCTTCCTTCTCGTTGCAATTCTGATTGTTGCTTCCGATAAGAGAATGATGCAGGGCCAGCCAAGTTCCCGCCTTGGGTGGATTGCCGTCGCAATCACCACAATTGCTATGTTTGTGGCGGGTATCGCGATGTTTGTCGTGTAGGCCGCCAATCTCGCTATATCCGCGAAAGATGAGCAGTTGTACACAGACTTAGCAAGCTCGACATGAAAACCTTGGCAAGACGCGGAATGCGCCGCCTTTCAATCCTCGCAGCTCCGACGGGCGCAACGAAGTCGGACAATCGAAGGACGATCGGCAAAAGGACATATATGCGCACCATTCGGACTCTGTTAGTGTTTCTTGCATTGGCCATACCGGCCGCCTTGTTCGGGCAGATAAGCGTAAGAATCTCGATTGGCCCACCCATGCTGCCGGTCTACGAGCAGCCCATTTGTCCTGGTGATGGCTATCTCTGGACGCCGGGCTATTGGGCCTATGACGACAGCATCTCCGACTACTATTGGGTACCCGGAACCTGGGTATTAGCGCCGGAGGAGGGCTATCTTTGGACGCCGGGTTATTGGAGCTGGGGCGACGGCGGCTATTACTTCAATGAAGGCTACTGGGGACCGGAAGTCGGCTTTTATGGCGGGATCAATTACGGCTACGGCTACTTCGGCGAGGGATATGAAGGTGGCCGTTGGGATGGCGGACACTTCTTCTATAACCGTTCCGTGAACAACGTGGATGTCACGCGAATCCACAATGTCTACAACACCTCGATCGGGAATCGCAATGAGAATCGCGTCAGCTTCAATGGTGGATCCGGAGGCATCGCGGTGCATGCAACCTCTCAGCAGGAAGCGGTAGCAAGACAGAGGCATCTTCCGCCTGTAGCCGCTCAAACCAGCCATACACAGGCAGCGCGCAGCAATCCTGAGCAGCGCGTATCGATCAACCACGGCAAGCCGTCCACCGGGGCAACCCCCTTACCAATAGGCTTCAACGATCACTCGGCGGTAACGACCCAACGGACGACTGAGCCTCGCGCCGTAGTCCATCCCAAAGATCTTCCACCGATTGCTCGCCCTGAACCGTACAACTCGGGAAACGCCAAGGCGGACCAGAAATACCAGCAGCAGCAAAACAAACTCATCACAAAGCAAACCCAGGATCGGCAGAAGCTACAGCAGAAGCAGGATGCGGAACATCAGCGGACGGCGAACGCCAACACACAGCAACTGGAGCAGAAGCACCAACAGCAGACGCAGAATTTGGTACAAAAACACACGTCTCAGCAGCAGTCTCTACAAGCCCGTCAACCTCAGGCTCGCGCGTCGGGCCAACCTCAGGCTCGCCCGTCGGGGTCAGGACCGCGTAAGTAACAGGACCACCCTCTGTGAAGACAGGGATTGTTCCTTGAAACTATTTGCGGCCAGGCGTCTTCTACCTAGCCGCAAACGCTACTCCTGCATTAGTCTCTTGCGCAACCCGCAAGCCTTACAAATAGACAAGGCAGAAAACGCAGGACAGAGCGGCCTGGGGAGTTTAGCCCGCTTGAGCTGCTTCGTCCTGCAATGCGAGTTTCTCTGCCGCGTCTATCTTGCGCAGACCACGAATCTTCCATATCCCAAAGCAGAGGCCGACTACCATCAGGCCAACGAAGACGCAAAGCAGGGGAGTCGACCAGGTCTGGAGCGTTCCAGACCATAGACGGACGATCCTGCGTCCATAGGTCACGCCGAGCCATGCGATGAAGGAGTAACGCAGGCTGCGAGCTGCGCCGAAGACGGCAAGAAATCGGCTGCGCGTAACGCCCAGCGCGCCCGAGGCGAGCACAAACGGCAAGAGCGGAATCGGAGGGGGAAGCACGGCGGGAAGAAAGACCGCGAGGATTCGGTGACGCTCTACCCATCTGACGATAGGTCCAAGAAGACGCGCCGGCACGTACTGACGCAGCGCTTCTTCGCCGCCTCTGCGGCCAATGTGCCATGTCGTATATCCGCCCAGTATGCTGCCAGCAATAGCACAAGGAGCCAGCAGCCAGGGATCGCCGCCGTGCGCCACAAGCCACAGTAACAGCAGGTCCGTGCTTCCGGGCAAGGGTAGAGGAATAACGGAGGAATCTACCACCGCAACAAAAAAGAGCCCCAGAGCTCCGAGGTGCGTAAGCCAGTGCGGCGCCAACGGCTGATGTAAGGGCGGCGCTGGCGATTGCACCGGTTGTCGAACGAATATGCTCATACAAGCCTGTCTTTAAGTTTGCGTTTCAATGCCGGTTCCGAAACTAATTTAACCCGTAGAAAACCTATTCTGCAATCGCGTCGCGCAAAGTGAACCAGTAATA
>Ga0187873_1001740_pt1 | contig 17602 bp, 15 predicted proteins | sample June2016WEW_16_1_2_FD_133012 | JGI IMG/M metagenome (GOLD analysis project Ga0187873, IMG submission 133012) | Peatland microbial communities from SPRUCE experiment site at the Marcell Experimental Forest, Minnesota, USA - June2016WEW_16_100 | ecosystem: Environmental > Terrestrial > Soil >... | reverse complement strand
CAGGGAGTCATGGGGTATGCGGCCACCAGCGGCGTGATCAACACCAGCGGCGGCTTGACGGAGATAACGATTCCCACTGGACAGGTGATGCAGCCTTCGGCGACAACCTCCTTCAGCCTCTCCCAAAACCTGGATTCTGAGTCTCCCGTCGGCACACAAACTTCAGGCCAGGTGCAGATTTATGATTCGCTGGGCAAATCCTATGAAGCTACGGTGACCTATACGAATCTTGGCAACAACAAGTGGAGCTATGCAATCACGCTGCCGGATACATTGTCAGCGGCAGCGGCGACCGCAGCCACGGCCACAACCTTGGCTGTGGCGGAGTCCACGCCTGCCGCCACTTCCATTCCTACTGCGGCAACAGCGGCAGCGCCAGCTCTGACAACAGTTCCCAGCGCCGTAACGCAGGGCGCGCAGAGTACAGCTACCACGGTCGCCACCCTGGCGTCTGCAACGCCGGTTGCGTCAACAGACACCACCACACTGGCGCAGAATTCAAACTCCGCCTCAGGCACAACCACGCTCAGTTACGCGTTTGCCGCGACCGGCACGGTCAATCAAGCCGGAACAAGCCTGACCATCGTTGAAGGCGCTAATACGGCAGTTGTTGCTCCATTAAGCGCCGGCGAATCGCCAGCCACATACGCTGGCGAAATCAACACTGCGCTGACCACGGCTGGCATTACCGACTTGACGGCCTCCGGCACAGGCGGCAATCTGGCCATCTCCGGGCCAACAGCATCCAGTTTTTCGGTCACTGGCACCGTAAAGCAGGATTTGGCTTTGACCACGACCAACTACAATTTCGTCACCAGCAGGGGCTCGCTGGCCACGGTCGATCCCGCATCAACTTTGGCGATTACTGAGGGAGCCATGGGACCCGTCTCCGTGCCGGCATTTACCTCCGGTGAAACGATTTCAACCTACGCAACGGCCCTGCAAGGTGCGCTGACAACGGCAGGCATCAACGACGTGACGGTTACCGGCAGCGGCGGCGTTCTGTCGATCACCGGACCATCGAATATGTCGATCTCCGGAACTGTCAAGCAGGATTTTTCAGGAACGCAGACAAGTTACACCTTCGGAACATACATCGACCCGACTACGGGATTGTCCATGCTGTCCACGGTGGCTCCCTCGTCGAGCCTGACGATTACCGGACCGACTACCGGCGGCGGCACAGCGACCACCGCCTTGCCGACTTTCAGTGGAACACCGGAGACTCTTGCAAACTATGCAACCGATCTGCAATCCGCGTTGACTACGGCCGGCATTACTGGCGTCACGGTGACGGCAAATACGGCTACCGGCCAGTTGTCCATCACCGGACCTTCGACCATGACGATTGCTGGCAGCGTGAATCAGGATATGGTGGGCACAACGAACGTCTACAATTTTGCATCCCACGCCACGGTTGATCCGGGAACCAACCTAATGATCACCGGAAAGACAGCATTCGGGGCTACAACAACGATCACTGCTCCTACAATTACCGCTGGAGAAACAGTGGCCCAATACGCCACGGCCCTGACGGCAGAGTTATCGACTGCGGGCATCACCAACGTGGCCGTTTCGTCCACAGCCGGCCAATTGTCCATTGTCGGCGCCAATATGTCGCTTACTGGAAGCGTCACCCAGGATTTGGCGGATACGACAATCAATTACAACTTCGGATCGAGCGCGACCGTCAATCCCGCGACAGACCTGGTCATCACCGGACCGGCAACGGCCGGTGGCACTGCAACCATCACCGCCCCGACGGTTATCTCGGGTGAAACGGTGGCTCAGTATGCCGCCGACCTGAGGAATGCGTTGACGACGGCAGGCATCGACACCGGCCCGAACGGCGTATCCATCGCTACTAGTGGCGGCCGGTTGACCATCGTGGGACCGGCAGCCACCCTCGCAGTGGTCGGAACGGCGAGTCAGGATCTGACGGCAACAACGATCAATTTCAACCTTGGAACAAGCGGCGGCACAATTGCGACCATCGATCCCTCCACAAATCTGACCATTTCCGGAGAAACATCCGGCGGAGTCACGGCAACCACTGCCGCGCCGACAATCACAACCGGAGAAACGCTGGCCCAATATGTATCTGCCTTGACCAGCGCGATGACGACGGCGGGCATCGCCGGCGTCACGGTCTCATCCTCTGCGGGCGGGCAGTTGTCCATCACGGGCGCCGACCTCTCGACGACCGGCAACGTCGTGCAAAATCCCGTGGCGTCGTCCAATGCAACCGGAACGCTTACCTTCAATGCGAGCGGCAATTTGATCTATCCGGCCGCAAACCTGAACAACATCACCTTTACCGGGCTCTCCGACAGCGCCGCAGCCTTGAACATGAGTTGGAATCTCTTTGGCGCCAATGGAGCAGGAAGCATCAGCCAGACCGCTGCCACATCCGGACAATCGTCGCAAAACCAGAACGGGTATACAAGCGGCCAGTATCAGAGCTTTGCTATCGGCTCTGACGGCATTGTTACGGCCACCTACTCAAACGGCCAGAGCCAGAATGTGGGACAATTGGCGATTGCCACGGTCAGCAACCTGCAGGGGCTGGTTGACACGGGCTCGACCGAATATCGGGCCACTTCCTCCTCGGGCCTTGCCACGGTCGGAGTGGCCGGCTCGGGCGGACGTGGCACCCTCGAAGGCAGTTCTCTGGAAGCCTCAAACGTCAACATCTCCTCCGAGTTCTCAAACTTGATCGTTGCTCAGCGCGCCTTCGAGGCCAATGCCAAGGCTATAACCACTTTCGACACCGTAACCCAGGAAACCATCAACATGATTCACTAAACACGAATCGGGGCGGTCTTTGGGCCGCCCCGACATTTATAGTCAAAACCATCCTCTTGTAGACCAAGAGATACTATCCGGTCAGATTACTCATAATTTGTGGCCGCTGCGCATCGCAACGAACAGGCCCTTTCCTTCAGCCAGAACGCGACCTTTGGAATCGAGAAGCCTGGCCTCGGTCCAGTGCTTTCGGCCCTCAATGCGCACCAGGCGGCCCTCCAGGCGAATCGGCACTCCGGAATGGACAGGGAAACGGTAGACGATCTCCAACTGGCTGGTTAAGCCTGTCAGTCCCAGTGCGCGGACGGTCTTGCTCATGACCTCGTCCAGCAGCGTGGCGATGATGCCGCCATGCACAATACCTGGCGGACCCTCGTAAATATCTGGAATTGTCGGCAGGCAAACCACGCTGCCATCCTCGGCGAGCAGGAAATCAAGTCGCAGACCGTCAGGATTGGCTTGGCCGCAGCCGAAGCAGCGGTTATGAGCCATGTGCGCCATGGGGGTCAGCTTTTCTGTAGATCCATCCATGGTTCCAGCATACCGGAGATGGCATGGCGCAGATCCGGGAAGGGAATCCCTGAATTTTCACGCAGACTTTTCTGATCCCCGCGCATCGAATAAAACAGAGGTTATCACCCATGGATCGCAGAACCGCAATCAAGCACCTGGGCGGCGTGGCAAGCGCGCTGCTGTTGACCGAAACCCTGAGCAGCCAGGCACTTCCCGCTGGACAGGCTACCACCGCAACGCCGCCCGCAGCGCCAACCGGCCCCTTCACCCTGCCGCCGCTGCCCTACGCATATGACGCGCTGGAGCCATACATCGACGCCGAGACGATGCACCTACACCACGACAAGCACCATCAGGCGTACGTGAACAACTTGAACGCCGCCGTGGCCGCGCATCCTGAGCTGGCTGGTAAGTCCGTGGACGAACTGGTGGCCAACCTGAGCGCCTGGCCGGAATCCGCCCGTACAGCCGTGCGCAACCAGGGCGGAGGCCACGCCAACCACTCCTTCTGGTGGCCGACTCTGGGCAAAGGCCCTGTTGCGCCAACAGGCGAGCTGGCCAAGGCCATCGATGCCAAGTTCGGCTCGTTCTCCGGCTTTCAGGATAAGCTGACCGCCGCGGCGCTGGGCGTCTTCGGCAGCGGCTGGGCCTGGCTGGTCAAGCTGCCCGACGGAACCGTTGCCATCGAAACCACTCCCAACCAGGACAGCCCGCTCACCATTGGCCTTAAACCGGTGCTGACGGTGGATGTTTGGGAGCATGCCTACTACCTGAAGTATCAGAACCGGCGCGCTGAGTATGTGAAGGCCTTCTTCCAGGTGGTCAACTGGGATTACATCAGCGGGCAGTTTGCGCAGAAGGCGTAAGAGAGCGTGGCCTGGATGCTCTGGCGAAAGGTGGGAGTAGCGATTGTTTGCATTGCGGCCGTGCGGCAGAACGTGCTGACAGGGAAGGGAATGATGCCGGGTTTTGCCGACCGCTTCACCGGCGAGCAGATGGCGGCGCTGCTTGCCTACCTTCATAGCGGGCTTCATTGAGCCTGGAGCAGACATATCTGCGGAACCTGCATAATCGACCACACGATATACTGGGAATTGCCATGGCATCCGACAAAACCTTTTACATAGAAACCTTCGGCTGCCAGATGAATGCCCATGACACGGAGAAGGTCATCGGCACATTGCAGCACCAGGGCTACCGTCTGGTTGAGCATGAGGAAGATGCCGGCCTGATTCTATATAACACCTGCTCGATTCGCGACAAAGCCGAGCAGAAGGTCTATCACCGTCTGAACCAATACAAACACCAGCACAGGAACGGCAAGCGCTTCGCTGTGCTGGGCTGCGTGGCGCAGCAGGAGGGGGATAAGATCTTCGCGAGAGCGCCGTTTGTCTCTCTGATCTCGGGCTCCGCCTCGTATCGCAAGCTGCCGGAGATGTTGTCTCGCCTGGAAGCCGGTGAGACACGCATCACCGGCCTGGACGAACTCCAGACCGAAGAGACCTTCGAAACCGAGTTCACTGCCCGCCAGAACCCTTACCGCGCCTACATCACAATCGTCGAGGGCTGCGATAAGTTCTGCGCTTACTGCGTGGTGCCATACACCAGGGGCCACGAGCGCAGCCGCAGTTCGGCTTCCGTGCTGGCCGAGGCCCGTCGCGTCGCCGATCAGGGCTACACCGAGATTCAGCTCCTTGGCCAGAACGTGAACAGCTACCGCGATCCGGAAGCCCAGCGGAGCTTCGCGGAACTGCTGGCCGAGGTCGGGAAGGTGAGCGGCATCCGCCGGGTACGCTTTACCACCAGCCACCCGCGCGACTTCTCCCGCGACATCGTCGAGGCCATCGACGCCGTGCCCGTGCTTTGTGACCATGTGCACCTGCCGGTCCAGTCAGGTTCTTCACGGATTCTCAAGGCCATGAACCGCGAGTACACCCGCGAGAGCTACCTGGAGCGGATCAGTTGGATCAACGCAGCGCGCCGGCCCATTTCCATTTCAACCGACATCATCGTCGGCTTTCCCGGCGAAACCGCCGAAGATTTTGCCCAGACTATAGACCTTCTGGCCGAGGTGGAGTACGATTGCGTCTTCGGCTTTAAGTACTCGGGACGGCCCAACACTCCGGCTTTGCACCTCATCGATTCCATCCCGGAGGCCGAAAAGGTGACCCGGCTTCAAGTAGTGCTTGACCGTCAGCGCGAGATTCAAAGAGTCAATTATGCCAGGCACTTGGGGCAAATAATGGAGGTAATGGTTGAGGGCCTTAATCCGGCAAGAGGGCAAGTTATCGGACGTAGCAGCCAGAACATACCGGTGAACTTCACCTGCTCCCAACTGATCGCTCCGGCGCCTGGAAGCTACCTCCAGGTGACAATTATCGCGACTCACCCCAACAGCCTGGTGGGAGTGGCCGTCTAAGTTGAGAGCGGGGAAGGAAGGGAAGCCATGGAAAGCGACCTGAAGAAGCGGATTGAGGCATTGCGCATGGAGGCGGAGGAGCAAACACGCAAGGGGCAATTGGACCGCGCGGCGCAGATTCAGTTTGGCGAACTGCCCAGGCTCGAAGAAGAGTTAAAGAAGATGAACGAAGCGCAAAATGTAACGCAAAAAGACAGGGGAAGCATCGAGGTGCGGTTACGCGGGCTGATGATGGACCCGTCAACCAGTATGCCCATCGTCGTGCTCAAGGATGTCGCTTCCGATACAGTCATGCCCATCTGGGTCGGGATCTTCGAGGCCAACGCCATTGCTCTGGAGATTGAGAAGGTGGTCGCGCCGCGTCCAATGACCCATGATCTCACCAGAAACCTCATCCGCAACTTGAATGCCCGGCTGGAACGTGTTGTGATTTCAGAACTTAAGGACGACACGTTTTATGCGACACTGTGGCTGCGGCAGGGAGATGAACCCCTGGTTCTTGACGCCCGGCCGTCCGATGCCCTGGCTTTGGCATTGCGTGCGGATTGCCCCATCTACGTCACGGATGAGGTGATGCAGAGGGCCAAGTTGAATACGTCAGGGCAAGCCGAGGGCCCCACAGCCGAGCAGTTGCGCGGCTGGCTAGAGGGGCTGAATGACGAGGACCTGGGGCGCTACAAAATGTAAGTTGCGCACACCCTATACTTGGCCATTACACTAGAGTTAACCAACGGCAGGGAAGTCATTCTATGCTTGGATCTATCTCATCATGAAGGGCTTACGGAGATTCTGGCGGCGCATTACCGACGGCATGGCACTCAGCCAGCTATGGAACCAATTCCACACCGATGCCCGCACCAGTTACCGGCTATATTCACAGGAAATTGATTCCCGCCGCATGCCCGGAACCGGAAGGCTCAAACATTTCTTCCGAATAGTCAGGCTATTCTTATGGGCTATATTTGAAAAGCTATCTCCCGCGCGCCGCGTCATTCTATTGATTGCGTTGATTTTACTTATTCATAACGTGCAAGTGGTTGTGACAGGCAAAAATCATTACGTTATCACCTTCTGGCAGGGCAGCGCCTTTTGGAGTGGCATATTGCTGTTTTTGTTGCTGGCGCTGGAAATTGCCGACCGCGTGGTCATGAAGCGCGACTTGCAGATTGCCAAGGAGATCCAGGCATGGCTGCTGCCGCCAGGCCCACCTCAGGTGCCGGGCCTGGAGATCGCTTTTACCACTCGTCCCGCCAATACAGTGGCAGGAGACTACTACGACGTGTTTCCTCGCCCAGCTTCGCCTTCACCCGGCGGCACATATTTGATCGTCATCGCCGATGTAGCCGGCAAAAGTGTGCCCGCGGCCATGCTAATGGCCACCTACCAGGCCAGCCTCAAGACCCTCGCAGGCATCTCCAGCTCGTTAATCGATCTGGTCGGCCGTATGAACAACTATGCCTGCAGCAACAGCCAGAATGGACGCCGGTTCACCACCACATTCATAGCCGAATACGACCCTGCAACGCGCGGCCTGGTTTACGTCAATTCTGGGCACAATCCACCCATCCTGCGCCGGCAGACTGGAGCTATTGAGCGCTTGTCGGCGGGTGGTATCCCGCTCGGAATCCTGGAGAATGCTCCCTACGAATCGGGAAGTACCACGCTTCATTCTGGCGATTGGCTCGCCATCTACACAGATGGAGTCACAGAGGCGGAAAATTTTCGCCAAGAAGCTTATGGGGAAGTGCGTTTTATGATATTGCTATACGCAAATCAGACAAAGACGCCGCTGGAGTTGATGAATACCATCCTGACAGATATCGACCACTTTGTAGGGAACACGCCACAACACGACGACATCACACTCATGCTGCTGAAGGCAGTGTAGAGGGGACTGAATGCGCTCTACTTGCGGTATACAGAATATACGTTATCAGACATTGCGTTTCTTATTATCCCATAGCTCCAAACTCTAGTAAGGGGCCATTATAGTTGCCTGTAGAAGGAGTGATTATGAACGCCAACGCCAAAACCCATGATAGGAAGCCAGTTCTCTCGACACTATGGGTCTTTGTAGTGCTGAACTACCTCTACGGGGATCTGGCTATGATGATCTTCCATCCTGCGCTATACCAGAGGGTAGCCGCCAGAATGTCCGAAGGAGTCATATTGGGGGCCGCAGTATTCATGGAACTACCCATTGCCATGATTTTGCTGTCCAGGGTATTGAAGTATGCAGCAAATCGCTGGGCAAACATCCTTTTAGGAGCAGTTTTTTCAGTATTCTCTGCCGTGACGCAACTGTCTGGAAAAGCGCCTGCTTTTTTTCTGTTTCTTTCGGCTGTAGAGATCCCTTGTACTTTGTTCATTTTCTGGTACGCCTGGACGTGGCCCAACCTTGTCGCAAATCATTTAGATTCAACTAACTAGCAAGCGCGACATCTTCCACAAGCACCTGGAATCAGACACTACAGATGGGCATAACCCGCTTCTATTCAATAAAAACAACGCAATTATCAGAAAATCTCTGGGGAAAAGAGATCTGCCATTGTCTCTCGGCGTCGAATCAGCCGCGCCTTATCGCCTTCCACGAGCACTTCGGCAGGACGAGGGCGGGTGTTGTAGTTGGAGCTTTCCGCCATGCCGTAGGCGCCAGCGTCGAGAATGGCAAGTAAATCTCCCGGCTCGACTGGCGCAAGTTGCCGGTCGCGGGCAAAAAAGTCGCCTGTCTCGCAGATCGGCCCCACCACGTCCACGATCCGTGGCTTCCCTGCCCTCGGCCTGACCGGCACAATCTGGTGATAGGCCTGGTAGAGTGTTGGGCGGATGAGGTCGTTCATGGCAGCGTCGGTAATCACAAAGGTCTTCTTGCCGTTGCGCTTGACTTCAAGGACACGCGTGATGAGAGCTCCGGCCTGGGCAACGATAAATCGGCCCGGTTCGATGAGCAAGCGGCCCTGGAAGGCGCCGAGGGCGCTATTCACAGCTTCGGCGTACTCTTGAACCTTGGCGGCAGCATCGAATTTACCAGAGTGATAGTTAACTCCCAGCCCACCGCCCGCATCGACGGTCTTGATGGCGATGCCTTCATGTTCCAGTTCGCGTAGCAGCTTGTTCACCCGCTTCATGGCGTCGCCAAATGGGGCTGCGGAGAGAATCTGGGAGCCGATGTGAACGCTTACGCCGTGTGGCTCAAGCCAGCTGTTGCTGGCGGCGTTCTTGTATATCTTCAGCGCCTTCCGAATGTCGATTCCGAACTTATGCTCGCGCAGGCCGGTGGCGATGTAGGGATGCGTCTCGGCAAAAACATCGGGATTAACACGCAGGGCGAAGCGCGCCTTGCGCCGGAGCTTGGCGGCTTGCGCGGCCAGCAGCTCCAGCTCCGCCTCGCTTTCGGCGTGAAATTCGAGAATCCCAGCCCCCAGCGCCAGGTCGATCTCGGCAGCCGTCTTGCCTACGCCGGAGTAGACGACCCGTCCCGCGGTCTCTGGCGCAGCCGCCAACACCCTCTCCAGCTCCCCGCCACTGACAATGTCAAAGCCTGCGCCATGCTCCGCCAATAGCTTCAGAATCGCCAGAGCGGAGTTGGCCTTGACCGAGTAACAGACCAGATGATCCCGGCCGGCCAGTGCCTGCTGAAACAGGCCCAGCCGTTCCAGAATTTGATCGGCGGAGTAGACGTAAAGCGGCGTGCCGTGGCGCTCTGCCAGTGATTCCAACGAAACCTTGCCGCAATGCAGAGCGCTACCCTGTTGCGGGTGGACGAAGGGACGCGGCGATGAAGGCGTAGGCTGGGTCAAAAGGCGCTTCCAGAGAAGACTCTCTCTTGAGCCTACAACATATTGGAGAGGCGTTCGAGTCTTGAATAGTTAATTACAATAGCTGTATGACGGAGCCGCCGATGGTAGACCTGGTGGGCGTTGGATTGAACGCCACCGACACGCTGATTCCCCTTCCCAATTACCCTGCGCGTGGCTCCAAGGCTGAGTTTTACGGCGCAACCGTGATGCCCGGCGGGCAGACGGCGACCACCGTGATTGCCTGCCAATCCTGGGGAATGAGTACCCGCTATGTAGGCAAGCTGGGCGACGATGATGCTGCCCAGTTGCATCGTAAAGCATTTGCCCAGGCGGGGGTGGAAGCGCATCTGATTGAGGTTGCGGCAGCCGCCAGCCCGCAGTCGCTGATCATCGTGGATAGCGGCGGCGAAAGGACGGTGCTGTGCAGAAAAGATGAGCGGCTGGTGTTGCAGCCCGCGGATCTGGAGCGCGCATGGGTTGAGAAGGCGCGCGCGTTGCACGTGGATGGCTACGATACAGCTGCGGCCACGCTGGCCGCCAGATGGGCGCGCGCTGCGCATATTCCTGTAATCGCCGATCTGGATGAACTGTATCCCGGCGTGGAACAGTTGGTCGAAAACGTGGATTATCTGATCGTGAGCCGTGACTTCCCTTCCCGGCTTATGAAGGAGAAGGATCTGACCAACGCACTGAAGGGAATGCAGTTACGATACGGCTGTGCACTGACAGCCGCGACTCTGGGGGTGGACGGCGTACTGGCCTGGGATGGCAGCCGGCTGCTCCACCGTTCCGCTTACCGGGTTCCGGTAGTGGATACGACCGGCGCCGGAGACATCTTCCACGCCGGATTCATTTATGGCCTGCTCCAGGGTTGGCCACTGGAGCGGCAGCTCGACTTTGCCTGCGCCGCCGCTGCTCTGAATTGCACGGCAGCCGGAGCCCGGGGCGGCATTCACCAGGTCGATGCGATTGAGGAGCTGATCGCCACTGCCTCGCGCTACGACATTGACTTTTCCACGCTGATCCAGGTCGATTGAAAAGCCAGCCTTGATAGAGAACTTCTCCGCTCCTCAGCCGTCGAGCTGGTAGAGCTGCCGGATGCAGCAAGCTTAGTTTCTCGGCGCGGCGTCGTAGATTATTCGTACCAGGTGGGCCATTTGTCTCTTGTGAATCGTAAGTTTGGTCAGCCTATCGTCCAGCCTGTTCACGATGATCAGGTCGAGGGACGGTACGACTACAGCGTATTGGCCGAGATGACCCTCGGCCCAGAAACTGCCTCTGGGAAATGGGATCTCTTGCCGCGCGCCGCTGGCCGAGTCGCCCGTCCACCATAGATAGCCGTAGCCGCCCGACACAGTATCTGAGTACGGCGTAACGCTGGCATTCACCCAGTCAGCGGGAATCACCTGCGTGTCGTTCCATTTGCCGTCGTGCAGGTAAAGCAAGGCGAAGCGCGCAAAGTCCCGGGCGCTCATATCAAAAGGATAGGCCGGGTAGCGCGAGTCCGAACCCGTTATGTAATGGCCGTCGCGTGGCGTGAAGTCCTGCATTCCAATCGGCTGCGCAATCCTCCGGTAGAATGCGTCGAAGATCTTTTCACCCGTTGCCTGTTCGTAGATGTAGCCGAGCGTGTTGAAATCCCAATTGTTGTAATACCAGAATGTGCCGGGAGCATGGGAACCGCGCGGCGGCTTCTGCTCCTCCATCCCCCTGGTTTCGTAAACGGTCGGATGGTAGATGCCCGAGCGCGCTTCGAGAAGATCGAGCACTCTGGCTTGTTTCTCTTCCGCCGTGAGCGAGGGCTTCTTATCGTCGATGCCAAGCTTCTCCAGCGTGTCGTTGAGATTGATCTTGCCATCGGCCACGGCAATGCCGATCAGTGCGCTCAGCAGGCTCTTGCGGCAGGAGTGTAGGTTCGACTTGCGTGCCACATCGCCCCATGCGGCAACCACCACGCCATGCTGCACGATCATGACCGATGTGGAGCCTATCTCCTCGCTATATTCATGAATCATTTTCAGGTTCTTCGCCTGCCACCCGGCCTGCTCCGGTGTAGCCAATTGCTTCCACTCCGCGCCTGGAACACTACCCGATTGGCAGTTAGCATGAACCGCCAGCCCGAGGAGGAAAAACGCTATAAAGCTCGTTGATTTACTCATGCAAACCAATATATAGCAAGCAGTCGGCAATACCTGTAGACGCTAGACTTCGAACTTCCGCAACCACTCGCTCAGCAGCGCGGCGACCTTCTGCGGTTGTTCATAGGCGGCGAAGTGGCCTGCGTCAGCCAGCAGGTGAAACTTGCATCCGCCGGGCGCTGTGCTGAAGGCTTCCATCTCGGCCGCGGTCGTAGCCGGATCTTCGCCACCGGCAATGGCCAGAATCGGAACCTTGATTGTGCCAACGGTGGGAACGGAATCAGGCCGCGTGGCCAGGCCAGCCTGCACAGCAACAAAAGCCGCTGACGTCAGCGTCATGAGGGCGCGCAACTGGGCTACGATCTCGGGATGTCTTTCGCGGGTGGATGCCCCGATCAGGGTCTGGGCCATATTGTCGTAGAGCGCCGCGCATCCGCTGGCTCGCGCCTGGGCGATGTTGGCGGCGCGCCGGGTAAGGTTGGCCTCAGCATCCGGCTGCGGCTTGGAGCAAACGAACGCTATCCCGCGCACCCGCTCCGGCGCCTGTCGCCACACTTCCAGCAGCACGGAACCGCCGATGGAGCAGCCGGCAAAGACTGCCGTTGGAATATTTAGATGGTCGAGCAATGCAAGAACATCGGCGGCCAACTGTGCCATGGTCAGCACGGGTGCATCGGGAACCAGCGCAAAGCCGCCCACCGGCAAGGTTCCCAGCTCAGAGGCGCCATGCCCGCGCAGGTCAGAAACAATCGCGCGTACACCTGCCAGATTTTCGGTAAGTGGACGCCAGTATTCCCCATCGAGCGGTGTGGGATGGAGAAAGACCACGGGCAAACCTGCCCCGTTATCGCGATAGGCTAATGCCGCGCCGTTTGAGCGGTATATTCCTTTCATAGCAATAGGATACGCTCAGGGCAACGGTAACGGCTCCTCGGGAATGCCAATCCAGCAAGCCAGATAGACCACCCCTACCGTCCCGCCGGAAAAGAAGAGCCCGATGACCGCCAGGATGCGAACCAGGGCAAGATCCCAACCATAGGCCTGCGACAGGCCGATGCAGACTCCGGCAACTTGGCGGCCAACAATGGGGCGGACCAGCGGCCGGCCGGTAATGTAAGTTACAACGGGAACGGCCGCGCCACAGTTGGAACAAAAGCGCGCGCCCACGGGCAACCCGGCCCCACAGTAATGACAAAAGAAGGCCATTGTCGATCCCTCCCTAATCTAAGTAAAGATACGGCGGCCGTGCGGAGGCAGTTCCATCTTCCAGAACGAACTCCGCCGGTCCTCACGATTCCCGGTAGGGGTTGCGTAGGTGTTTGCGCGCGGTGTCGGCGCGTGAGGTATTCGGGCCTGCGTCGATGGCAGCCTTGTAGTCCTTTACCGCCAACTCGCGCTCACCATCCATGTCGTGGCATTCACCGGCAGCCAGCAGCGAACGGATTTTAAGTTCTGGGCCGACATTTTTGGTCCCGGCGGCCTGCTCGAAAGCCTGCGCCGCCTCGCCAAAGTGGCGCTGGCCGCGCAGCGCGTCGCCCAGACCGAAGTAGGCCAGTTCCAGTTGCGCCTGGGCAAAATAGCCGGGCTTGGCGCTGTCCGCGATAAGATCCCTGTAAGCCTCCACACCGGCCATACCCTCGCCGTCGTCCCTGATCAGGTTGGCCTCTTCCAAACAAAAGAGGAAGTCGCGTGGATACTGGCTCTTAAGCTTGCGAACCACCTCGATGGCCTCTTTGTACCTCGCCTCGCGGCGCAGGAAGAGGGCTGTCGCGGTGCGTGCTTCGATGCTGGTGATGACGCCTCGATTCCCGGCGTCGTTGAGCATCGCCAGCCCGCGTGTCTTCGAGCCGGTGATCCCGGCAAAGCCGATCATCAGCTTGAAGGGCCAGGGCAGCGCGCCCACCACGTACTGATACACCCCCGTCACCAGCTTGGCATCCACATAATCCGGGTCGAGTTCGAGTACGCGCTCTTCATCGTCTTTGGCTTTGGTGGCCAGCCGGAAGCCGGCGCCATACGCCCTTTCCACCATGGCGACATAAGTGCACTTGAGGCTGCGGACCCATCCACGGGCAAAAAGGGCATCGATGTCATCGGGATTGCGAGCGATGCGCGCGTCGGCCTCATGGATAGCCTCGTCGGCTAGCCCCAGGATGCGGTCGCGGGTCTTGGGGTCCTCCTCCGTCGCGTGCCGCCCAGTGAGAAAGCCGTCATTGGCATAGAAGGTGGTGTCCAGCAGGTCGAGCCGGTACAACTCTTGAAATATTAGGCCGTTCAGCAGCAGCGCCGTGGCCTGTGGATCGCCCGGATGCGCCTCATGAATGCGCTCAAACCGCTCCACCGCGCCGGGATAGTCCAGGTTGTAGAAGTGCTCATACGCCTCGCGCACCTGCGGCTCGCGGTTCAGCGGATTGGTGTGCGCCTCCGAGGCCCAGCCCAGGCTGGCCGCCGCCAGCAGCATAAAAACCCATCCCCCGCAGCGCATCAAACTCGAAACGCTCTTCACTCCCACTTCCCCTCCCTGTTTACAGAATACGCCGGGGGCCTCCGCATTCCTTCCGTAGGGAGGCATAGAAAATAGTCGTCCATGATCCTTCGGCTCACAACCAGGAATGAAAATGGGGCTTTGGTTGCCTGTTGTTCACCACTCCCGGAGGGAGTGGAGGAGAATAGCCCCGGATGGAGCGTAGCGCAATCCGGGGAACAAAGGTCGTTGAAGAGTTGCGCCCCGTAGGGGTGCTGCGAAGCTCCTCCGGAACCCGCGGATGAATCGTTTACCGGTATTTTCGGCGGAGGGAGGCGCGGGTTTACCGGGGTCCCCAGCGATTCGGGGTAGCTATTCCCTAGTCCCTGTTCTTTGCCATTCGCCCACCAGCAGGTATGAAACGTCGATGAGCGGGAGGTCGATTTGGCTACATCTGAGAATCTGGCGACTAGGGCGTTTATCATTACCCATCTACAATCATGGCGGTTAACTCCGGGTTTGCCTGCGACTCGCCCAGTCGAAAGGTAAAAAAGTTGGGGCACCCGCGTGTTGTGGTGTACACCGAGCAGGTGGCCACGTTCCGAGTGGCCGGCGCCTCTTGGCGGGTCGTCTCGCAGCAACTCGGCATCGGCGTCGGCGCCGCCTGTCGAGCCCTGCTGCACCCTTCCAAAAACCCTGCGGAATCGCCCTCGTAAGTGCTTGATTCTGCGGTGCCGAAATCGTCGTTTCCGCCTTTCCAAAAACAGATGTTATTGGAAGAGCGTTGGCGCCACACCAGTTTGCGGCAATGTTCAGGACCAGCACTCGGGACGCAGTTGGTTGAATGAACGATAGGTACCCCCTCCGAACGCGCCTCGGGGTAGAAAGGCCTCTTCTGCTACGCTCCAGAGGCCCTTCTACCCCACATCCATACAACAAACGAACAGCTATCTACTGGACTACTTTCAATCCGCCACAGTGGCTTGGTTTACTACGCCCTTGACAGCAGATGGTGGAAGACATGGTTGAGCAGTCCATACTGAGCTCGTTTGAAGAGCGTGGCTAATGTTCTCCGGCGTTTTGAAGTGAGTCCTCTTGCGCCAGTAAGAAGTATCCCACTTCGTATCAGAACGAATACTTCAATGAGAATTGAATCACTCTCGGATTGGTGCTCATTCCTCCGATGAGCCCAAAAGTAGACGTAGCGTAGGCGCTGTTCGGATTGCCAAAGCTCGGGTGGTTGAAAGCGTTGAAGAAGTCCGCGCGGAATGTCGCATTGGCGCCTTCCTTCGGCCAGCGCATCTGCTGGGCCTTGCCGAGCGATATATCGGCAACGACCTGGTCAGGCCCACGGAACACTCCGTTGGGAGTGTTGCCAAAGCCGTAGCTGCCGTCGTCACCGATCGCTGCCGGGTGCGCGAGACAAGCCGTGTTGAGCCAGCCGTTCAATGCTCTCTTGCCATCGGAGCCAGTTGTTGGCAGGTTCTTCGCGGTGCAACCCGAAGCGAAGCTCGCCCGATCGGCGGACTCGCCGTAAACGCTGTTGTTGTTGGTGTAGGAAACGGGCAATTGATGGCCGTCCTGGATTATCGTGGCGGTTGCTGCGGTCCAGCCGCCGAGCGTGTTTGCCAGTAAACGATGAGAAGCTGCCGGGCCGGGGAGAGCATAGAACGCGGACAATACAAACCGCTGCGGCCGAATGTTGGGGTCGGGCCCGTATCCAGCTTTCCAATTGAGTTGATCGCCGCTGGATTGTATCTGGTTCGTTCCCGCGGTAAAGCCCGGCACCAAGCTCAGCAATCGGGTCCATGTGTAGGAGGCCTGGTACTGCAATCTATGCTTCCATTGCTGCGATAGCGATGCTTCCAACGCATTGAACCAAGCGGAGTTTGCGGTTTTCAATTGCCACATCGAGTTGGTGGTGAACCCGATGTACGGTGCGCGCTGGCTGAGGTTTGCCAGGGTATTTGTGGTCACGCCACGAATCGGGTGCGAGGCAGAGGCTAGGCCTGCCTGGTTGACTGACAACCCCGCGATCGTGTGCAGGTCGCGCGCTCCGGCGTAGGAAACGTCAAGGATGGCTCCGCCCGGGAGTCTGGATTGCAGGCCAAGGCTGAAGTGATAGGTCGTCGGAGGACGGAAATTCATGGTCAGCGCATCGGTGGTCAAAGAGGTCGAGGCAGAGTAAGGGGTCCATACGGGGGCGGGATAGGCCGGAGCAGGACCAAAGGGCTGGGCATCGGTTGCAGCCGCGTTAAATGATCCCACCAGGACTCTCCACCCGCTATAGGGTTGCGCCGCGGCCAATTGCAGATTCAATATGCCCGCGATCGTGGTGTGATACATGCCTGCGCCTCCGCGAAGAACAAACCGATCGGCGCCTGGCAGCATCCAGGAAAATCCAAGCCGCGGATTCCATGTGCCCTGGCCGTCGCCATTGATACCGAACGTGTTCTTCCCCTTCACGACTCCGGCAGGAAGAGCGGGGCCCTTGTAATTGGACGAAACGATCACGCCGGCCAAACTGCCCGATGAGGGTGGATTGGGATCAAGGGCGCTTATATCGATGTTGCCCGTTCCATTCGCAGCCCCGAGGTCGCCTATTCGCTCGTAGCGCAGGCCCAGGTTGACCGTGAGACGTTTGGTGATGCGGTAGTCGTCCTGGATAAAAGCATCGGTGTTCTTGTAACGCCAGTCGCGCGTGAGGTCTCCAAGGCCATCTTGCGACCAGTAGATGCTGCTGTACGGAACACCGTAGGCCGCGAAGCTTTGCCCGACCAGAAAATCCGCCCAGGTGAGCGGAATCATATAGGCCTGGTAATCGAACTTCGACATATGGTTCCTGCCGTACATGAAGCCGCCGCCGAAGTTGAATTGGTGTTTCCCTTTCGTCCAGGACAATATGTCGGTGAAGGTGTACTCATCCTGCCCAAAGAAAGTCGCCGAAGTTACGCCCGTTTCGAAGCTTCCCAAAATCCAGATGAGCGGGAAGGCGTCATCCTGGGCCGGAACATTCATGCTCAGGTCGGAGAATTTAAATGCATTGTCGTAGTGCATGTCGAAGGTGGACCGATTCAGACCGGCTGCGAATTGGTTCACCATGTTGGGGCTCAGGATGAAGGTGTCTGTAACCGAGCCGATGTCATAGCGGGAAGGCATATAAAGTGGAAATCCGAGCGTGTTGAACAGCATGCTTTCTTTCACGGTGCCTTCTTCGCCGAAATAGCGGAACGCAATCTTGTTGCGGTCCGACTGCAGGTAGTCGGCGTTCGCCATCCACTGGTTCTCACCGAAAGTGCCGGGCTCACTCAGAAATGAACTGCCCCGAATCTCAACATTTGGTTGAGAAGCATCGATATGCTGCGGTGTTGGTACCAGGTATTTCCCGTTTGGTAGCCTAAGCTGAAGCAGCTTCACAGCCTGGGAAGCCATAGGTGATGTAAGCACACCGAAGATGGTAACT
>Ga0187873_1001723_pt1 | contig 17662 bp, 13 predicted proteins | sample June2016WEW_16_1_2_FD_133012 | JGI IMG/M metagenome (GOLD analysis project Ga0187873, IMG submission 133012) | Peatland microbial communities from SPRUCE experiment site at the Marcell Experimental Forest, Minnesota, USA - June2016WEW_16_100 | ecosystem: Environmental > Terrestrial > Soil >... | reverse complement strand
GGTCAGTGTGCCGGTGACCACCGCGTAGTCATTGGACGGTGATACCGACGTGTTGATTTCGAAGAACAGGTTGCCCTTCAAGGTGAGACCGCCGCTGAGGGTAATCGTGCCGATGGAGGCGCCGGGGGCGAGAGTGCCGCCGGCATTGACGGTGACCGGGCCGTTGATGGTACCGGTGCCCGCGAGAGTCGCATTCAAGTTTACCGTGACGGCACTCGCCGCGTTGAGCGAGCCGTTGACCTGAAGTGTGCCGTCGGAGACGGTCGTCGATCCCGTGCAGGTCTCGGCGTTGTTCAAAGCCAGAACGCCGCCGCCGGTCTTGATAAACCCATAGCCCAAACCGCCATCACTGATAACGCCGGAGATTGTAGTCAAACCGGTATTGGTCACTTGGAGAATCCGGATGTTATTGATGCCCAAACTGTTGAGACCAGCAAGGTTGAACGCACCTGTAAACGTCAGGTTGTTCGTGCCACCGATGATCAACGTTAAATTGTCGGTTCTACTTGGAAATTGAATTAAATTCCCGATGGTACGGGCGCCGCCGAAGGCAAACACTTGGCCGTTGCCAGTCAAATCGCAAACTTCGGGAGCGATATACAACGGTCCGGTGCCAATCGGGCCGTTAGTAACGGTCCCTACGGTAGGAGAAGTATTAATGCCGAATCCAATGGCACCCGCGGAAGGAGTTGTGCCACCAGAATAGGTATTTGCGCCGTTGAGAATCGTAGTGCCGCCGCCCCGTTGGGTGAGCGCTCCGGTGCCGGAGATGACGCCGTTATAGGTTTGGGTGAAGCCGGACGCCTCATAGGGAGCCAGGGTGATCAAGGCATTACTAAGCACCAAGTTCCCATTATACGTTGTGTTGGTACCGTAAAACCGGACCCGCTCGTTGGCAGGGCTGTTGGCCGCGGGCGCCATAAATGTCAGTTTTGCGCCAGGGTTGCCCGAGAAATTGCCGCTGAAGTCTCCGGCGTAAGTTCCGGTGCCATCAATCTGAATGGTGAAGTTGGTGGCAATAACGAAATCGTTGGGGATGCTCGAGCTTGCGCTGCCAGCCACAGTAATTTCCATCAGGCCGCCCGCCAAGGCATTGGTCACCGGACCGGTGCCAAGACCACTGAGATTTTGGAGGATAAGAATGCCAGTGGCGTTGCTGATAACGGTGCCGCCGGTGTAGGTATTTGTATTGCCTATCGTTAAGTAACCGGTACCTGTGTAAAGCAAATTGCCCGGACCGGCGAAGCTGCCGCTGCTCGCGGATGAGAAGTTGTAAGCGTAACGACCGGTCACCGTAACGGAAGCAGCGCTAAGATACGGACCTGTCAATGTCACGGGTCCCCCGAACCCGACATCATTGAAAGTGACGGGGTCACCGAAATTGAATACCTGTGGGTTGCCGGTGGTGTCCTCCCAATTGACACTGTTATTCAAATCCCATGTGGGGCCACTATTTCCTGTATAGATTAAATTTGTTGCCGTCGTCAAGGCCAGCGAGTTGGTTACTGAATTCGTGCTGTAACAACCGCCTGCGCTGGAAACTGTGACATAGTAACCATTGGTGCCCGAAGCCACATCAGCCGGCCCCGCCGGGGAAATAACGAGCATGCTGCTGCTGGAACCGGAAATATTGCCGCCATCAAGAAGGTTCATGCCGTTCCGACACCATTGATAGGTCACGTTGGCACCGGTGGCTGATACAAGGAAGGCGCAGGAAGCACCGTTCGGGACGGTGACTGGCACTGGTTGTATTGTAATGGTTGGCGGGGGTGGCGGATCGGCCAAGGTGAACTGGCAGCTTTGCACAACACCGTCATTCAGATTGGTAAACCATACAGTAGCAGTATAATACCCTGACGGCAGAGAGTAGGCGTTGGAATTCAGAGTCACCGTCACATTGGTCGATCCGCTGGCCGCCAGTGTGCCGTTGGTGGGCGAGGCATCGAGCCAGCTTGAAGTGTTAGCAAGCGACCAGTCCAGTGAACTTGTCCATGTGTTGGTCAAAGAGAAAGTCCCGTTCGTTATGCTGAACGGCCCGCCAACACATCTCGTGGCATCAAAGCCCGCTGCCGGTGTAATTTGCAGGGCCTCGGTCAAGAGTAGATCCACAGAGAGCACCGCCGGCGGGCCACAGCACTCACCGTAAAACAACTGGAACGGCAAATCGCCAGACGGCCCGGAGTAGGTCGCCGTAGTGGTTTCCGCAGCCGTCACGCCGGGCGCACTCATCACAAAGTCGCACCCGATCTGCAAAGTAAAACCGTCATCGTGGACAACGCTAATGGTACTCCCATTCGTCACCGAAACGAACCCGGTGAGCAGCATCACACTATTGTCCAACCCATCAGCAGCATGGGATACTCCACTAACAACTGTAGCTCCGCTATTTGTGAGGAACCCACCGATCGTGTAATAGGTCGTTCCTTCTGAGTCGAAGTTGAGTGATCCGTTAGGAACCGTAAAAGTAACATCCGGTGGACTGGTTGGAATGTTGTCAAAAACAGCGTCGCTGGCGGCCATAAGTTGGTTCGTCCACAACTGGCCAACAATGACTCCAGACTGGGCGTAAGTCTCAACGGGCATGGCGGACAGCATTATTGCTCCCGCGACTGCAATCACTAGATGTATGTTTTTCATGGTCTTTCTCCTGCTTCCCTGAGGGAAGCAGAGACGGAACGACTTTGCCACCGCTTCGATTTGGCAACGACCTATGGAGTCGCTTCGGTCACACCATTCTGAATTCGCCGGAAACCGCACGCTTCAGTTCATCATAAGCGCATCTGGCCCGATGGTATCGGATTGTAAAGCCGAGCTTTTCTAAATGCAAGCCCAAAACCAAGCAACTGCGAGCATGCACCGCTGGAACTTGAGCCAGCGTGTCCCTACCAATTCCAGATAACGGTGGACTACGGCCAGGTCCAGGAGAAGGGGAATTTCAGCCGGTAAAACTGCACCGGACCGGAGGGCGTGACAAAGACTGATTGCGTTACATTGGTGCTGTTGAAGTTTGCATTGGTCGTCCAATTCCCCAGTACAAGATCCGTGCTGCCTAGCACGATGCCGTTCAGGCCAACCGGCATGTTCGCCACATCCAGCCGGTTGCTGCCATTGAGCACGGTGAGCTGGCTGATTTGCACCGGCGAGATGAGTTGTTGAGCGGTGTCGGCCATGATTTCATGAAGTTTCGCGGTCGGATCCATATAGTCCCAATAAATGAAATTGGTGCCAAAGCCATTGGTGGTAGCGGGCGGATATCCATAACTTTGTGCATCAAGGGCGTCAATGCTGTGTCCATTCGCGAGAGCATTGGTCAAACCATAGTAGGCGGCGTTCGTCAGCACGTTGTTCAGCAGGGTAAAAAAGTCCGGGGTATAGATTTTAAGACCGGGACACAAGACCCTTGCCTGACTGATGGTATTGGAAAATTTCGCATTATAATCAACGCACCCATTGTGCATGACCCCTGTTAAAGAACCGGCGTTAAAAGCCGGAATCTCGGAAATATCCACGGCATTCGGCAGAATCAGCGTGCGGACACCCTTGGCATACAGATTGGTGATAATTTGTAGATGGTTGGTTTGTGACAGGTTGTTGGCAACGACCCATTGGTTCGAAGTATCGGGAACACTTGCGGCATCAAATGTATCGGCGTTGCAGACCCAGACGATGAACAAATCATTCGTGACATCCGATGGCGCGGTGAAATTTTTGACGTCTGTCACCAAATCAGCACTGTTGTGGTCATAGTAGGAATTATTTTTATTGGTGTCGTAGGTCAGCCCCTGCCGCTGCGCCAGAACCTCAATCCAAACACGGCCATTGGAATAGCGCTGGCCGTAGTAATACGGTCCGGTATCTGGGTTATCTGTCGTGGCGGAAAGGGCGTCGCCAAAGACATAGAGGTTCGTGAAGGCGGCTTGGGCCGGAAAAACGACAAGTCCGACCAGCAACACGCCCAACGTGAATCGAACGAAGCCTTTCACACGCCCCATTGTATCTCAAGCCGGACGAAAGTAAAGGCGAAAATGTCATCAGTGAGGCAGGGGGGAGCAACCTGGCACTGCCCACCAACTCCCTCTCCCCGCCAGCGGGGAGAGGGCTGGGGCGAGGGGATTTAAACCTGAAAATAATAGGCCTCCTCACCCCGCCCCTCTCCTCCTTTTGGGAGGAGAGGGAGAAAAATGGCAGCAGTGTCAAGATACGCCAGAGACAGGGACGTCCGTTGGGAGGCGGAACTTCCGCCGGACGCGCAAGCCCAGGCTTCGCCGGAGGCTACGCCGAGGCAAGCCGCGCGTCCCTACCTTCCAGGGGGCTGACTTATATTATACGAATCCCCGAATTTCTTGTTTCCGCATATATAGCAGTTCCAAGTAACATTGGCACAGTTTGATATGCCGTTGGGAAAAGCGGCGGAGGGCCGCCGCAGTCCAAGACGCTGTGCGCGACACAATGATTCATAAAATACACGGAGCGTTTTGGAGTGCGCCAGTCCCCTGGCGCTGTGCAAGAAGACGAAATGCCCGCGAGATTTCCGCATGAACTTTTGTATGCCTATGACAAAATGAACTGTTATATCAGGGAAATTTGCTGGCGCGACGCAAAATGGCAGGTAACTTGCTGGCCAAAGCGCACACCCATGCGTTCCTACGGTGTTTATTCAGTTATTTGAACCGATGAATCGCTGATTATGAACCGACGCAACACATTGAGGCTTCTTGCGATAATGGTCGCAGGGGTTTCGGCATGGAAAGTTTCGGCGAACGGCTTCCTGCTTCCGGACCAGGATGCGTTTGCGACGGCGCGCGGCGAGGCGTTTGTCGCCACGGCAGACAATCCGTCGGCCATTTACTACAACCCGGCGGGCATCACCCAGCTTGAAGGCAGCAATCTTCGCGGCGGCGTTTATGGAATTTATCTCAATCCAAGCTGCACTCCCACAAACCACACCCACACTTTCCACAGTTCCAAAAACCTCGCTGCTGTTCCTCAGCTTTTCTACACCTACACTCCAAAGGATTGGCCGTTGAGTTTTGGATTGGGTGTTTACGCGCCGTTCGGCGGCAACATGAGTTGGCCGGAGGACACGGGTTTCCGTTCGGTGGCCATCAGCGGTTCGCTGAAATATATCACCATCAATCCGGTGGTGGCGGTGAAGTTGCTGCCCAGCCTTTCGGTGGGCGGCGGCGCGATGGTGAATTATGGGAACATTGATTTGGAGCAAGGCCTGCGTGCCAACCAACAGCCTTTTGCCAACTTTTTCCATTTTAAGGGCGACGATTGGGGCGTGGGTTACAACGCGGGCATCCTCTGGCAACCGCATCCGAAAATTTCGTTTGGGGCCACTTTCCGCAGTTCGGCCCGGCTGAATTTCCAGGGCAACACAGATTTCCAGTTGCAACCACGACCTTATAATACCCCCGCGCAACGGAATGCGTCGGCAGGCTTCACCTTTCCCCTGACCACCGTCTTGGGTGTTTCCTACCGGCCTACGCCCAAGTGGAATCTGGAGTTTGACGCGAACTACACGGGTTGGAACAGTTTCGGCACGGTAAATATCCAGCAGTCACCGCCTCGGGTGAGCACCCCCTTTCAACAAAACATCCCGGTGCACCTAGACTGGCAGGCAAGCTGGATGTATGAGTTCGGCGTGACGCGGTATTTTGACAGCGGCTGGCATGTCAGTGCCGGCTATGTTTTTAATGAGAACTCGGTTCCGAATGCCTATTACACCCCGCTGGCGGCAGACATGGACCGGCAGTTCTTCAGCGCCGGCGCGGGATACAAAGGCAAGCGTTTCGACTTCGACGTTGCCTATCAATTCGGCTACGGCCCCACACACACGGTCACCGGCAGCACGCCGTCATCCACACCCGGGCAATTCGCCGGGGAGTCCGCCGACGGCACATATCACTTCATCAGCCACGCCGTGCTGGTGACGATGGGGATGCGTTTTTAATTTGAAAGCCACAATTGGTTCGTGCAAAAATGCGCAAGACGTGTCGCTCACGGATTCATGCATCGGCTGGGAACCCACCGAACGGCTGCTGCGCCGGGGATATGAAAAGTTGGCAAAAGTGGTGGCGGCGGTTTGAGAGTCCAACTGCTATAAGAATTCAACCGGGGCATCTGCCTCTGGCACGAACTTGGCACGCTTTTTAAGAATGGTTTGTCAACCATCTTCATCCTGGAAAATTGCAAATTGTTTGGACTGACACCTTTTTTGGTTGCTTACTTGTTCAAAAATCGCTTTTAGGAATAATGTGAAAAAAACGATGGTAGGCAGAAACTGAAAAGATCAGAAACGCTACGGTGGCCAGCAGCAGTACCGCACAACTTACCAGCAAAAGATTCTTCCTGGATTTTTCGAGATGGGGAAATTCGCGCTCAAACTTGATGCCGTGGCCGCGAGCGACTAGGACATAGTAATTTGCGAAATAGAGTGCCACGCAAACAATCCTGATTGTCCATCGGTCAACACCGAAAAAGAACTTTGTTCCTAGATATATATCAATCCACACTGCAATCACCACGAGCATTATCCACTCAATCACAGCGACACCGAGAACCCCTTTCCCGGCGTTCATGCTTGGCCACCACGAACTACCGCTGACCCTAAAGCCGAGGGTAAATCCAGTAAGGTAAAGTTCTTTGAAAAATCGAAACATATTAAACCTTCATGGGTAACGGGATTAAAACCCAAGCATTATGATTTCCGAGCTTATAAAACTCGCTGCCGCCGGGCGGGAGTTTTGTATAAAAGCTGGCCATCCGCCGGGATAAACGGTATCTATTAAAAAATATTCCCCAGCAGCAATCGCTCCATACGGGGGAGCGACAAATCCAACTCCCGTGAACCCGGTGTTAACCGTATATTTTGTCGGAGTTATGTCGCCATTAACCAAACCAACGGTATCCACACCAACTGAAATAAAGGCAAGAGGGAGTGCTACTTTATCGGCAATGCTTCCGATCTTTGCTGTAGAAACATACTGGTTTCCACCCCATCCACTGAAGTAAAATGCCCCATTGTCTCCAATGGCAGTTGTTCCAGAACCATATTGAACAATTGATTGACTAAGTCCCAAGGTGCCGACAGCTAGAGATGTCGTATCGTAATTCAAACCGCTATAGCCAGTTCCAACGTCAAACGGATTGCTCAAATTTGCTGGCGTCGCGCTCGCACCCATCAGCCACGAAAGATTATTGTTGTCGCCTACTGCCCCCAATCCGTTTGGATCTCGGTAGCTGACGGGATTTCCGTTTGCGTAAGCGTAAAAGTTCAATCCACCTTTGAAACCGGTCGGGTCAGGATTTAGGAACCGGCAAAGATACGGGTTGTAATAACGCGCCCGCATGTAGAGCAAACCGTTCGGATCGGTTTGCACACCGTAGCGCCCGTTAAACAGGAATGGTGTATCATTCGTTCCTATCCGATACGTCAATGTGGCATAGGCGGAATACTCAATTCTGTCCGTGACATTTCCGTTGCCGTCAGTCAAGGCCACTGTGCTGCCACGATAATCGTAATGATAGGTTAGAGTGTTGGTACTCGTTGCTGTTTCCGTTATCTGATACAACAAACCCGCGCCATACACATAATAATTCGTCACGCCATTTTTAATACGCATCAAAACTTGCGGCAGTTTTGCATTGGGATTAACCACGTAGCTAACGGAATTTGTCCCGTAAGTGATTCCGACGCGATCGTTCATGGCATCATAAGCATTAGTGACACCGCCAGCATTAAGCAACCGATTTCTTGTGTCGTAAGATTGGTTGCAGTCATATCGCTTATTTCAAGGACTTTAGAAAATAGGCCGCTATAAATGCGATCAGAAGACCCGACGGCAATGTCCAAATACAAATTTTGTAAAGGCCGCGCATCGATTTTCGGAAACTTGTGCCGGGATAATCTTTTGCTTCGGCATCAAAAGCTCTGCGCGCCCACGGAATTAGCCGGAAGAAAATGTTGGTTAGTACGAATCCTAAAGTCCCTGCTCCAGGCACGAGCGAGAAGACCATTAGAAAACTGAGAACACCATTACGGAAACCAATATCTTTCTGCCAGAAGTCTGTCAATTCATGATCAGGATGGAAAGCCACATGGAACAACCAGACTAATCTGAAAAGCAGATACCAAATCCCAGCCCATGCAACCAAGGAAAATGGAATGAGAAAGGCATTCCACGCGCTTTTCCGCCGTCCAGCGCGGTGCCGCGCTCTGCCGTAATACTCTAACACTTCCTTGATGCGATTTCCCATAGACTGACGTGGTTCATTTTAAGCCCGAATTATTATTCAGACCAGTTCCAGTCTGAAATATGTTTGGCGCAAGCCATGATTGTCCGTCCGGTGCCGATGTGTTAAATGCCGCTTGGACTCCTTCATATCCAACGCTCGGGAGACCTGTATAGATTTCATTGATGGCGATTTTACCAACACTTACTTTATAATCAGAAGTAGAAGTCATTTTTCAAATTCATCCGGCCAGATTTTAACTTGGTAGCCGCATGAAAAGAGATACTCTTTGACTCGCTCGAAAGCTGTTTCAATGCGCTTTTGTTCCGTAGTTCGCAATTGTTCGTCCTCAATCGAATCGGCTTGCTTGAGTTGGTCAGCAGGTCGTTCTAAGCCAATAGTCCATTTCCCTTTAGATGGGTCGTCAGAGGGGCTTACATCGAAGCCAAAACGAATTGTTCCAAAAGAATCTTCGTAAAGAATCGTCTTGGCAATCCGGCCAAAACTGACTTTGTATCGTTCTGCGTTCATCTTATTAAAAATGAATAGTGATGCTGTTGAGCGTTCCATTATTCATGCTGTTCATCAACTGTGGAAATTCATAGTTCCAAAATGTGCGACCAGCCCCCGAACCTATGAACACCGGTGCAGTTTCTCCTGTCGCACTAGCCGCCCAAGCCATTGACTCCTTTATCATCAGTGCCGGATTTCCAGCATCAAATGCAGCCGGCATGATGGCACTCTCCAGCGAAGGGGGAAAACTCACCTTCTATCGAGGGCTTCATCAAGCTGCTTTAACACATCTGATAAATCGGCGCGTTCTTGAACAGTCAAAATTCCATCTTCCTCTTTCAGCACCCGTCGCAAGGCGATTCGGGACTCGCCTAAAAATTCCGTGCTCATGCCTGACGCTTGGCGGCTGGCAAATGCCACAGCTTCGCTCAACTCCTCAAACTTCCGCTTTTGCAACTCGGCGGCCAAAAACAGCAGATATTCGTACAGCTCTCGGTTGTTGGGAAAAGACTTCACTGCCTTAATTCTGAAAACTAGCAAATAGTGTTTGCCTTCTTTGGCTGAGACGTTCGTTGACTGTGTTAGCAATAACGCCTAAAACTTTCACGTCAAAACACAAATCATTGAGGCTGCCCATACCGCCAAATAAGAAGTTATTAAGATAAGCAATCTGTTTGGTCGTTAGTGGCGATTCTTGAGCTTCTATTAACTCAGCAATAGTATTAAGTGAGAACCACCATGCAAGTGCGTAAGGATCGATTTTTTTCGATTCGCTACTTTTGGCATATTCAGTCCCATTCCAAGTGAGACCACCTGAAGTCGCTGATTCTGTGAGCGGTTTTAGTTCTGCTGCTGTCGCTCTTAATTGTTTGATAAATTCTTTTTTGTTCATAATCAGTATGGGATAACAACGCTTGGGTTTTGGATAAAAATCTGAGTGGCTGTATCTGCTCCACCAGCAACACCACCAGTGAAAATTTGAGTGCCAGCCGGTATTCTGAACGCATTCAGTGTTTCTGCTGTGGCTCCTACTGGAAGTCTGAGAGCAATACTTGCTGATACAGGAGAAGAAATTTGGCTAACTGTATCAGCAGTTGTTAGAAAATTACCCACAGGAGCCGATACCCCTCCTGAATATCTATATGCTACCATTTCTTCTTGCAATATAGTTAAGGCGTATTGTCCTCCAGAGAATGTTGCGGCAACATTTGCTGGAAGCGTTGTTTCCGCGACTAGAGGTGAAAGCTCCGGTGCCATTCCCATTACCGCAAGCTGTGCAAACTGATCAATCTGTTGCACCCATTCCGGTCGCGCGGCTTGTGCTTGTTGAAATGCGTTAATTTTCGCGTTTATGAAATCAATCGTGTTATCAACCCAGTCAGGCTGTTCATTTGCGTTTGCCAAACCAAACGGGTCGCTCAAATTCGCTGGCGTCGCGCTCGAACCTGTCAGCCACGAAATAGTCTGGTTGTCACCCATCGCTCCCAAACCTGTTGGGTCGGTGTAACTGCCGGGATTTCCATTGAACGCGGCGTAAAAGTTCAAGCCGCCAGTAAAACCACTTGGGTCGGCGCTGAGAAATCTACAAAGGTAAGGACTATAATACCTGGCACGCATGTAGAGTAACCCATTGCCATCACTCTGAACTCCATACTTTCCATTAAACAGGAATGGTGTGTCGTTCGTGCCTGCTCGGTAAGTCATCAGCCCATAGAGGCTATATTCAATCCGGTCGGTGACATTGCCGTTGTTGTCTGACAACGCAATCGTGCTACCGCGATAATCATAGTGATACGTCAGCGTGTTCGTCCCTGACGCTGTTTCGGTGACTTGATATAATAAGCCCGCGCCATACACATAATAATTCGTCACGCCATTTTTGATGCGCATCAAAACTTGCGGCAGATTCGCGTTGGGATTCACCACAAAAATAGTTATGTTCGTTCCGTAAGTTTGGCCGACGCGATTATTGAGAGCATCATAGGCATTGGTTGTGGGACTCGTGGAACTCGTCCCTCCGACGCTGATTAAGCGATTGCGAGCATCGAAGGTTTGCGTGGCAGAGACTCCATTCGTCAGCGGAGCGTAGGTCAGGTTGCCGTCAAGGTCACTCGTCACTGGCGAGCCGTTCACCGTCGCCAGCCGATTGTCATCGTCATAGGTCATTGTCCGCGTCGGCACGGTCACGGCGTGCGGCAGGGGCGCGGCAAATTCCCATTGCATTTCCGCTGCGTTGTTCCAGTTGTATCGGAACAGGGCAATCGGCAGGTTGGCCGCTGTCATTTCAATAATGTTCGTTGACTGTCCAGCGACATCGTAACTGATGACCCGTTCGGTTCCGTTCGGGCGCGTGATGCTGGTCAACCGTCCGTCCAAATCGTAGGTCATGGTTGTCGTGCGCCCCGACCAATCTTTAACTTGAGTTAGATGATTATTGCTGTCGTAGGTGTAATAAACATTTTTGCCGCCGGGATAAATCAGGTTGGTCACGTTTCCATTGCCGTCGTATTTGTATTGAATCAAATTGCCGTAGACATCTTTGAAACTCGACATCCGATTGTAGGCGTCGTAGGCGTAGTTGAGGGTTGAGAGTTGAGAGTTGATGGTCTCGGTGACGTTGGTGAGATTATTATTGGGATCGTATTTATAGAGCGTCGAGGCGACGCCATCCACCAGATTGGTCAATCGGCCTTTGGCATCGTAATTGTAAGTCGCGGTCTGTCCGGCGGGGTCTTTAGCAGACGCCAGCAAGCCTTGATGATTAAACGCGACGGTGGTGGAGCGGCCCCGCGGTGTGATGGTGTTGGTCAGCCGGTTTGCTCCGTCGAACTGGAATTGCCATTTTTTGCCATTGCGATTTGTCAGGATGATTTGGTTTCCTGCGCCGTCGTAGGCGCGCAAGACGACATGCCCGGCACCGTCGGTGAGTTGAATCAATTCGCCCTTTGCGTCCCAACTTTGCGAAGTGATCTCCAGCGCCGCATTCGTTGTGGCGAGATTGCGCCCGTCAGCATCATAGCTAAAAGTGGTTGTCCGCGATAACGGGTCGGTCACGGCAATCAACCGTCCGTCCGCGTCGTTTGTGTATTGCATTGCGTTGTGCAACGGGTCAAGGCTGCGAACCAGCCAGTCACGATTATCATAAATGTTGGTCACGATGGGAGTGCCTTGCGATGTGGCGGGCAGAGCGGTGGCAAGCAGATGGCGGGTGGCACTCCAAGTGTTGCTGATGGCATTGCCGCGCGGGTCGGTCATGCTCGCGGCATTTCCCACAGGGTCATACGCAATCTTCGCGACAAGGTTTGTCGGCGCAATGGAATTGGTCAACTGGCGGCGGTTGTTGTAGCCGAAAGTGGTTGTAAAACCGCGCGCGTCGGTATGAGCGGTCACGTCGCCGAGTGCGTTATTCACAAAACTCTCACTGCCAAGACTGTTGGGGTAAGTGATGCTGGTCAATTGGCCGTAAGTGCTATCGTAAACGTAGGTGGTTGTACCGCCGGAATCGGTGCGTGTGTGAAGTGTGCCGTCGGAATTATAGGAGTAAGCTACCCAATCGCCCGCACCATTCGTGGAACCGGTCAGGGAAAATTGGGTGTTGTAGCCGAACGTGCTGGGATTGCCGCGCGGGTCTATCGAACGAATCAGGTTGTTTTGGCTGTCATAAACGAACTGGTTGTTGAAACCCAGCGGGGCAATCGAGTTGGTTAGATTGTTATTTCCGTCGTAGATGAACTGATTGGTCTCGTTGAGCGGCGAGACAGTCATCACGACATGATTTTGTCCATCGTAAAAAGTGCGTGACAGGTTGCCCAATTGATCCTGCAAACCAATCAAGCGGGATTGGTCGTCATAGGAATACACACGCCGACTGCCAGCAGGGTCTTGTTCGATGCTTTGCCAGCCCGACCAAAAGATGCGCCAGGTTTTGTTCGGGTCGCCCTGCGTGTATTGGACGGTGACGTGGCCAAGACTGTCATAGATATTGCTGACTACCAACTGATTCAGAGCATCGAACGTCGCGGTGATTTGGTGATTGGGGTCGTAAGCGTAGGTGGTGGCTTTATTTTCCGGGTCGGTGAATGAAGTCAGGTCGCCTTGAACATTGTAAGCGGTATTGTAACCATAGGAAACAGAGCGTCCGGTGCTGTCGGAAACTGATGTGAGGCGTTGTGGAGTACCGCTGTAAGTGAACGTCAATGAACGGTTTTTCCAATCGGTCACAGTCTGCACCCAGTTACTGGCGTTGTAAGACAGTGATAGGGACTGGCTGTATGGGTCAGTGATTTGTGTCAGTCGTCCAAGAGTGTCGAAGTTGAATGTGTTGCCATGACGTTGCTGTAAGCTATAAGTCGAACCGTTTTGGGTCAGCGTCATGGTGCAATTGGCAGGCGGTGTGAACACGCCGTTGGGTTGTTTGACAAATTGAACCGTGTCCTTGCCTAAAATGACTGACACGCCGTTCTTGACAAGCTGGTCAACGCACCACTTGGTGATCAAGGCGGTGGTCAGCCAGTTCTTGGGGTCGGGCTGCGCTCCATTGTAAATTCCAACGGCGGCGGCAGAGGCTGCCAGCAGGGAAGCCGCCTGCGCTGGCGTGGTTCCACCCAATCCAGCTTGCGGAGCCGCAACCGTATTTGCGCTGATGGCATAATTATGAATCCAACCCCCGGCCATGCCTGCCGGATTGCTAAAACGACGAGTGCCATTGTAGTAACGGGACAAGGTGATGCCGTGCGGCTCGGACTGTCCCAGCGACAAATCAGTGTGCTCCACTTGAAACGTGCCGTCGGCGGTATCCACCGGATCGGCGATGGTGGGATTGACCGTTGAAATGGGGACCGAAGTAAAGGCTTGAGACTGGTCGTCACCGCTTTGGGCGGTGTAGGAAGGATTGACCGTGGCAGTGGGGTCGGAGGCAAAACCTCCGTGGTAGCCGCCACTAATAATCATCTGTTGATCTTGATTAGTAAGGTTATTGCGTAGCGCTTCATATCCGTAACCAGCCCAACTTCCCGTGGCGCTGGTGACATGGTTGGAACCGTTCTGTGGCAGCAAGACGTAATAGCTGGAACTGATCAAATTGCCGATGGTGGTCTTCGTGCTTGAACTGTAATTGACCAGGCTGCCCTGCACCGATGACCAATTGGCGCTGTTAGCCAGATAGATGGCTTGCCCGTTCGTGTTGGCGATTTGCAGCATCTTCACCGTCGAGGCGCCCACCAGATTTGTGTTTTGCAATTGTTCAATAATCCCGTGTTCCAGCGAACTGTAGAAGAAGCCGCTTATATCAAACTCCCGGTTCTGCCGGTCTTGATTGACGGCATCCCATCCGGCGTTGGAAATAAAACCGTCAAGCTCCATATAGACATCCACGTAATAGCCGCGACCGGTTTCCTGTGCCATCCGGCCCAAACGTTGATAATACATCGGCAGGATGCCCATTTGCGCCTCTAGCAGATGATTGGCATTCTCAGTCTGCAACATCCAGTTCAACCCCATGATGTTCAACGTCTCGCTTACCACCTGCCGCGACGTATCCCCCAAGCCTTGCAGCCGATAATTATCCAATTGATTCTCCCGTTCCTGCAACCAGCCCCAATCCGGTTCAAACGCATAAAGGATGGCGTAGGTGGCGTTGGTGCGCTGGTAAGTATTGGTCACGTTCATGTCGGCAAAGGTGCTGGGAATCAAAACGTTATTGGTAAAATCCCAAAGCCCCGACGGCTGATTGATATACAGCACCACATTGGTGTCGGAAACACCCGTTGAGTGTTGCGCCAGCAGCGTGTCATCCTGCCATAGCTGCGCCAAGCCGGTGGCATCGTAGGTCAACGCCAAACGCTGTCCCTGCAACTGCGGCGTGAACCACTGGTAATTGGTGCCCGCAAAGGTAATTTTTAAAGTGACCATCAGGTTGGTTGGCTCGTTGGCCCAGTTGGTGGGATACGACGACGGGAAGGCTGGAAAATAGATGGCGGGGAACGAGTAATAGGTGGGCAGCGTTGTATTCGTCGAGGGCATAATCTGCCAACCGCCCAAAATCTGCTGTGAATTTGCATTGGGATAGTTGCTTTGAATGTAATTCAAAAGGTTGGTCGTGTAGCCGGTTAAGGTGCCGCGTATCCCAGCCTCATTCAGCCCGGATACATAGGTGCCGGTGTCCGTGCCTGCGGCAGCGGTCATGAGGTTGTTGCTGTTGAACCCCATTGCCGAGGCCAGATTGATGCCCGTCACCGGCTCACTCACCTTGAAGGCCGGATCGAAATAGTTATTGGTCGAGTTGATGGTCGCTGCCACCCAAACCCGTTGAAAATAAAAATTGGTGGTGTCGCCGGGCTTAAACCACATCGTTGGATAACCGCGTGTGGTCCAAAAAAGGTTGAACAAATAATTGGACGTATAGTTCCAGTTGGTGTTGCTAAAATTCAGTTGCAACCAGTGATGAAGATCGCGGTGGCTGCCGTCAGGGTTGTCATACGGAATTTCCATCCAACCGAACTGGTAGGCGGCGTTATAGCCCGCCGCGCGCAGCAACGCCACCAGCAGTGCCGACTGGTCAAAGTCGTTGCCTCTCTTTTCCAGCAACGTCAGTTCCGCGCCTTTCTTTGACCCGAAATACAGCACATACTTGATGTGATCGTGGACATAATTGTAAATCTTCAAGGGGTTGTCTTGCAGCCCATCCGCCAATGCCTGAATCTCCGGCGTTATCGTCTCGGCGACGCTTGCCGGACTTTGCTGAGTCAACAAAGCCTGAAGGGTAAATGGGGGTTGAATTTCAGGCGGGGTTGTTACTTCTGACGACGATGTATTTTGGTCTGGCAGTGAGGGAGTCCCGTCTCTTTGTGAAGTATTAGCCCATCCGGGGTCTGTAATTTGCGCGCGGCAAATGATCGCTGCCGTTATCAACCATCCCAAAATCAAAAACCGAAATGTTTTCATTTTCGTCATCACTCCTGATTATTGTGAAGCTTGAAGCACATTGCCCTCGGCATCCAGACTCACCGAGCCGCTGCGCACGCCGGAGATTCCCTCCAGCCAGTCCGCCAAATCGTAGGAATAATTCGACCGCTCACCGGGTTGCGCCAGGTTGTTTAACAGAGGATTTAACCCCAGCGCCACTTCCCAGCCGTCGGAGATGCCGTCGCCACTGGTATCAGGATTGTTCGGGTCGGTGTGGCTGATCAGTTTTTCGTAAGCGTCCGTAAGACCGTCGCCGTCGCTGTCGAGCATCGTGCCCAATCTAAAAACCCCCATGTCCGGCCATAAATTTGCCATGTTAATGTTCGTTTGCCATGCCGCGGTTCGGGCCAGCCAGACCCAATTGGTCACATTCAGCCCAGGCACGTTTGCAGCAAGGTTGGTTGTGCCAAATAAATCATAGACGCCGTTGGTCTCGTTCCATGGAATGTGAATCACCAAATACGCCGTTGCATTGCTCACGCCGGAGACTTCCAGCCAAAGGTCATTGGTAGTGAACACTTGGGGTTGAAGATTTGCAGATGTCAGTGAAATCGTCCCCGTTTGAACCGGCATCGTCGTGTCTTGGGCGCGCAACACCAAGACGAAGGCGGCGAGGATTACAATGGTCAAAATGAAAATTGGAATGGAGATTTTTTCCAGGCGTTTTATAATATTCATAACTTCGCCTTTCTGAAGGGGTAGGTGGCCTACTTATACCACTCCGCCAAAAGAGATGCAAGAGGGAAAATACAGTCTCAAGACGGTGGTTCAATTTTGCGCTTTTTGTTTCCGTTTCAACCAGTGGCGGCAAATCAAAAACATCGCGGGACTTTGGGCGAAACCATTCGCTCATATCGGAAAACCGCGGGTTTGAGCCAGGAGAAATTGGCGGAAAGAGCCGACCTGCATCACAACTACATCGGTGAGCTTGAACGCGGTGAAAAAGCTGCAACTGTTGACACCCTTCTAAAAATCGCCAGGGCGTTAAATGTCCGCGTGCGCGATCTGGTGAATGAACTTTGAGCGTTATTCTTCTTTGGAACTGTTTCGTTAAAACGAGTAGCGGCAGGCAAATGAAAAGAGGTGGACGATGGGTGGCGCTTGCCGATTCATGCATCGGCTGGGAAACCACCGAGTGGCTGTTGCGGCGGGGTCACGAAATGTTGGGGAAAGTGGCCTAGCCCGAAGATTTCATACCTCGTCGGGATTTCATTAGCTGCGGCGTCCCTACCGGTGACTTACTTGGCGATCAGATCGAACTTCCGCAGCATGTCCGTGAGGATGGCGTTGAATTCCACCGGTCGCTCGAGCATGAGCCAGTGGCCCACGCCGTCCATGACGCGGCAATCGGTTTGCGGCGAGAGTGAGCGGACGTAATTTTTGCAGTCGGCGTCCCGCATCGGGCCTTTGGAGTTGATGACGAGCACGGGCACGTTCACCTCTTTCAGGTCCCAATCGGGCTGGTCCGGGCCGAGCATTCCCTCCATTGCGCCGAGCATGACGCGCTGCGGCGTGGCGAGCATTTCGGACAAAACCTGGTCGCGCAAGGCTTCGGTGCCGGGAACGGGAAACATCGTGCCGAAAAACTGCCGGGTGTGCTCGCGATAGTCCGGCGTGCGAAACTGCGCGATGAACTTTTCGGCCTGCCCGGGCGCCATCCGGGGCCGGCGCAGGAATCCGTCCACCACCACCAGCGCGGCGACTTTCTCCGGCGCCTGTTCGTAAACGCGGTAGATGACGGGACCGCCCATGCTGTGGCCGACGAGCGTGGCCTTGTCCACCCGGGCGTCGCGCATCACCGGGAGGACGGCGCTGGCGAAATAATCCATGCTATACGCCGCGGGCAGCTTGTCGCTTTGGCCGTGTCCGGGAAGGTCAATGAGCACCAGCCGCGCCTTGTCCGCGAGCGCCGGGACCTGTTCGCGCCAGAAGCCGAGATTGCCCGCCC
>Ga0187873_1001721_pt1 | contig 17674 bp, 16 predicted proteins | sample June2016WEW_16_1_2_FD_133012 | JGI IMG/M metagenome (GOLD analysis project Ga0187873, IMG submission 133012) | Peatland microbial communities from SPRUCE experiment site at the Marcell Experimental Forest, Minnesota, USA - June2016WEW_16_100 | ecosystem: Environmental > Terrestrial > Soil >... | reverse complement strand
CGGCTCACTTGCTAATCTGCTGCGCCAGGTACGGGCCGATGCCCATCTCCTTGATGGAATGCAGTTGCGCTTCCAGGAAATCGGCGTGGCGCTCTTCATCGTGGAGCAAGCGGTCGAATAAGTCCTTGCTGCCCGCGTCACCCGCTTCGCGGCAGATAGCCGACGCTTCGTTGTACTCACGGATGGCGTTGGTCTCATCCGTGAGACCGGCCGCGAGCTGTTGCGGCACGTCACGGCCAATCGTCGGGGATAGCGACACTTTGACCTCTGGCACGGAGTCGAAGTAGACGATGCGCTCGATTAGCTTCTCAGCGTGTGTCATCTCCTGAATGGCCCGGGCCTTGGTAAGGCCGGCCAGCCGGCCGTAGCCCCAGTTCTCGCAAATCTCTGCCTGCACCATGTACTGCACGATGGCCGTCAGCTCGCCGCTGAGGGCGATGTTCAACTGCTCAATCACTTTCTGATCACCACGCATGAATGTCTCCTTGCTTCTACAATCGCCTGATTGAGCTGGAAACTCTGCGAGGTGGATCACAGATGGGGGTGACAGCGCGGGTTGGGCTGCTGTGGCTGAATTCGAGCGGGATATTCTAGCTCGCGACCGCAGGCGCCGTCATGCGCCGGGGCAGCAACTCGCCGATGCGGCGGATCTGCGCGCCGACGCCGCGCAGTTTCTCTTCGATGTGCTCGTAACCGCGGTCGATGTGGTAGACGCGGTCGATGATGGTCTCGCCATCGGCGACGAGCGCGGCCAACACGAGAGACGCGGAAGCCCGCAGATCGCTGGCTTGTACTGCGGCGCCGCTCAGCGGAGTGCGCCCGCGAACCACGGCCCGGCAGCCTTCGATACTGACGTTCGCTCCCATGCGCACCAGTTCCTGCGCGTGCATAAAGCGGTTCTCGAAGATGTTTTCCGTGACTACGCTGCTGCCATCGGCCTGCGTTGCCAGTGCCATGTACTGCGCCTGCATGTCGGTGGGGAAGCCGGGATATTCCTCGGTGACCATGTCAGCGCTCTTCAGCGGCCCGTTGCTCACCACGCGGACCGATTCGCCATTGGCAGTCACGCTTACGCCGCACTCCTCCAGCTTCTGCAACAGCGCGCCCAGGTGAAGCGGATCGCAAGCGGTGACGACCAGGTCGCCGCCGGTAAGCGCGCCGGCGACGATGAACGTACCAGCCTCAATGCGGTCAGGAATGATGCGGTGACGCGCGCCGCGTAACTTCTCGACGCCGCGAATGCGGATGGTATGCGTCCCGGCGCCCTCGATCTGCGCACCCATCTTGCTGAGAAGCGCAGCCAGGTCCACCACCTCCGGCTCGCGTGCGCAGTTCTCCAGCACCGTTTCGCCTTCAGCCAGCGTGGCAGCCATCAGCAAATCTTCCGTTCCAGTGACCGTGATCTTCTCGAAGACGATGCGCGCTCCCTTCAGGCGCGTAGCGCGTGCCTGAATGTAACCGTGCTCCTGGGTGATCTTCGCGCCCAGCTTTTCCAACCCGTTAAGGTGCAAGTTGATGGGACGCGCACCGATGGCGCAGCCACCGGGCAGGGATACGCGCGCCTCGCCCATGCGCGCGAGGAGCGGACCCATGACCAGCGTGGAAGCGCGCATGGTCTTGACCAACTCATAGGACGCTTCGGGATTCACCAGATCGCGGCAGCAGATGGTCGTACGATGCTGCGCGCGGCCATAGCCGAGTTCAACTTCCGCACCCATTGCCGCGAGCAGTTTGCGTTCGGTCTCGATGTCGCGCACCTGGGGAATGTTTTCCAGGATGACCGGCTCGTCGGTGAGCAGGGCCGCGGCCATGGCTGGCAGTGCAGCGTTCTTCGCGCCGCTGATGCGCACGGTGCCCAGCAGCGGATTTCCGCCGCGAACCACAAACTTATCCATCGGAGAATGTCCTAAACCAATACTGCGAACGCCGAACTTTCGAATCACGGCGCTACCTCATTTTACGAGTAATCGGGCCAGGAGTCGCTGCCGGTACGGCTTAACCATGGGATGCGCGGAGACGCGCGCGAAATGACCCGCGGAGTATACAGCAAAGCAGGCTGTGGAAAAGTGCAATCTTGGGAGTGTGGAGAGACGGTTGCCTTCGCTGACGAACTCGTGCAAACTGCTCACGCCGGACGTGATCCGGACGCAAGAAAGGCCCGGCTCGCCGTTCTATCCTATGAGGAGTCCAAACACTACCATGCAAAAACCGAAAGCTCTTTTTTGCGCGCCGCTGTTGGTGGCGCTTGCCTGGTCGCTCACCACGGGCACAGCTGCGACGGCGCAGGAACAATCCGGCAAGGTAATTCCGAATGCCGTTTGGGTGGGTGCCGACGGCAAGTTCGAATCCGATCCCGACGCTGCTCTCGTGCAGTTCGGCGTCTCCGCCCAGGAAGAGAAGCTGCAGGATGCAAACCAGAAGGCCACCCAGGCGGCTGAGCAGATCCGCCAGCTACTGCGCGCCAATGGACTCGATCCCAAGGACGCGCAGATCAGCCGCTTCGCCACGCAGCCGGTTTACGACTACAAAAATCCCAAGCGCAAGCTGGTGGGCTATCGCGTGGATGCTAACATCAGCATCAAGCTGAAGGATTTCTCCAAGATCGGGCCCATCGCGCAAGGGCTGGCGAACCTGGACGTCACCGACACCTCCATCAGCTACCTGCTGGAAGACATGGATGCGGCCAAGATCAAGGCGGTGGAAGATGCTTTGCACCGCGCGCATAATGAAGCCAATGCCGTCGCGCAATCCAGCGGACGCGCGCTGGGCGAGCTGTCGTACGCCTCGGTCGATACCTACGAGCAACAGCCCGTGCGTCCAATGATGGCGAAGGCTACCGCGATGGCTGCCGGAGCCGCGCCGCCGACGACAGCCGAGTTCAGCGCCGAGAAGATCACCGTGACCGCGCACGTGAACGCGTTGTATAACCTGAAGTAGCTGTTTACCGACTTCGCGGCAAAGAGTGCTAGAGGGTAGCCCGCGCGACTTTCCCGCCGCTTCGGCGTTCATGTAATAGAGAATCCAGCCCCGTTGGAGGAATGAATGAGAGCCATCGCCGCTCTGCTCGCAGTGGCCTTGAGCGCTGCGCTCGGTATGCTGCCGGCCGCGGCCCAGACCGGCCAGGATGCCCCGCACCTCACGTCGCGCAGCACCGCAGTTCCCGAGACACCGGCCCAACCTCAGCCCGATCCTACAGCCGCGCCAGGCATCACGGTTCCCGCCGGCACCAAGATTCCGCTCACCCTCAAACAGGGCATCAACAGCAAGAGCGCGCGGCCGGGCGATCCGGTTTACGCTCAGACCGCCTTTCCGATAACCCAGAATGACCACATCGTCATTCCCGCGGGCACGTTCGTCCAAGGCGAAGTTCGCAGCGTGGTGCGCCCGGGACGCGTCAAAGGCCGCGCCCAGCTGCAGATGAGCTTTACCTCCATGATTTTCCCCAACGGCTACACCATCATGTTGCCTGGCGCGGTGCAGAATACTCCCGGCTCCAAGGACAACACCGTCGCGGGGAAAGAAGGGACCATCCAGGGGCCTGGCAGCAAGGGTAAAGACGCTGGCACCATCGCAACTACCACAATTCCGGGAGCTGGCATCGGGGCGATCGCCGGCGGTGCTGAAGGCGCGGGCATCGGCGCTGCCACCGGAGGAGTCATTGGATTGGCAACCGTTCTGCTCACCCGCGGGCCCGAGATCCATCTAGCCACCGGCGATTCCGTGGAGATGATACTGGAAAGCAGTCTCGATCTGAATCCGGTGAAGATGCAAAAGCCTACCTCCGCTCAGTAGTTCGTGCGGGGCGAGGTTGTCATGGAGACGTGCGTTATACCTGGATTACTTTCCCGTCCAACAAGCAGGCCGTTTCTCCAGAAATGCTGAGATTCCCTCTTGCGCGTCGGCGGCGAGCGAGTTCATGCTCATGACTTCCTTGGCATAGGCGTAGGCCTTCGGCTGGTCGAGATCAACCTGCGTATAGAACGCCTGCTTGCCCAACGCGACCGTAAAAGAGCTGGCATCGGCAATGCGCGAGGCCAGTTTGCGGCTCTGCTCCGCCAGTTCGGCAGCAGGAACGACCAGGTTGATGAGTCCCCATTCCGCCGCCGTCACCGCGTCAACCATCTCGCCGGTCAGCAGCATCTGCATCGCCCGCTTGCGTCCGACCGCCCGGCTGAGGGCCACCATCGGTGTAGTACAGAAGAGTCCAATCTTCACGCCCGGGGTGGCAAACGCCGCCTGGTCGGAGGCCACGGCCAAATCGCATGTCGCCACCAACTGACACCCGGCCGCGGTTGCGATGCCTTGCACCTCGGCGATCACCGGCTGCGGAATCGATTGCACGCGCGTCATGAGTTCGGTGCAGACATCGAACACCTGGCGGTACTCGTTGATATCGCGCCCCACCATCTCGCTCAAGTCGTGACCGGAGGAAAACACTTTGCCCGCGGCCCGCAACACGACCACCCGCATCGCGCGATCGCGCCCAATTTCGTTCAAGCAGTCGATCAGCTCTGTCATCAACTCCAGCGACAACGCATTGCGCCGCTGCGGCCGGTTCAACGTCACAATCGCAATTGGCCCTTCGGCGTCGAACAAGATGTTCTGATACTTGGCACTCGTGGCGGCGGTTTGTAACTCAGGCATCACGAAGCTCCTTCGACTGCGGCACGCGATTGTTGACGCAGTACATTCTTGCGGATCTTGCCCGTCGACGTTTTGGGCAATGCACCAAAGTGTACCGCCTTCGGGCATTTGAAATGCGCCAGGCGTTGGCGGCAGAAGTCGATCAGATCCTGTTCGCTGACCACGGCATCTTCCCTGAGCAGCACGTAGGCGTGCGGCACCTCGCCCCATTTGTCATCATGCCGGGCAACAATCGCAGCCTCCAGCACGGCGGGATGCTCGTACAACACGCGCTCAACCTCAAGCGAGGAAATATTCTCTCCTCCGGAGATGATGATGTCCTTGGCGCGGTCGCGCACCTCGATATAACCATCGGGGTGCATCACTGCCAGATCTCCGGAATGAAACCAGCCGCCGCGGAATGCGTTCGCGGTTGCCTCAGGATCGCGGTAGTAGCCCAGCATTACATTGTTACCGCGCATCACGACTTCTCCCACACTGACGGCATCAGCAGGGACGTCACGCATGTCTTCGTCCACCACCCGCATATCAGTTCCAAAAACCACGTAAGGAACGCCCTGCCGCGCCTTCAGCAGCGCACGTTTTTCCAGCGGCTCGTCGTCCCAGTCCTTGTGCCAGGCACATACCGAGTGTGGTCCATAGGTCTCGGTGAGCCCATAGACGTGGGTCAGATGGATACCAACCTCTTCCGCAGCCCGAATCACGGCGGGCGGCGGAGGCGCTGCGGCGATCACCATCTTTAGTCCGGAGTGGAAACGAATCCCATGGCGCGAGCAATACTCAGTGAGTGTGCGCACAACGATGGGCGCACCGCAGAGATGAGTTACGCCTTCATCCTCGATCAGCTTGACGGCACGCTCGGCGTTCACTTCGGATAGACATATCTGCCGTCCCCCCACCGCCGTGACCGCCCAGGGAAAGCACCAGCCGTTGCAGTGGAACATGGGCAGCGTCCATAGATACACCGATCGGTACGACAGTCCGTGTTCAACCACTTCTCCGATGGCGTTGAGGTATGCGCCGCGATGCGTGTACATCACCCCTTTGGGAACACCGGTCGTGCCACTGGTGTAGTTGATGGAGATGACGTCCTCTTCGCCAGGCGGGTGCGGCGCCACGGGCTTACTGCTCTCGCTGAGGAAAGACTCGTAATCGGCGACGATCCGCTCGACCTGTGGAATCTCCGCACGCGCCGCCAGCAGTGGTTCGAGGAGGTCAGGATCCCCCAGCAGGATTCTGGCGCCACTGTGGTTCAGGATCGTGGCCAGCTCACCGCTTTGCAAGCGGACGTTGAGCGGGACCAGAACCGCGCCGATGAGAGGGACTGCGAAGTGCGCTTCCAGCGGCAGCACTCCGTTGCGCGCCAGGACGGCAATCCGATCTCCGGCTGCAATGCCGGCTTGCTGCAAAGCAGCGCCGAAATTGTGCACGCGATGCTGCATCTCGGAATAGGTGAAGCGCCGGTCGCCGTCGACTGCGGCCGTGCAGTCGCGGTACGCGCTGGCACTGCGGGAAAGAAATTCCAACGGAGTAAGCGTCGATATCATAAGAGCCGCCTGGGTCGTGCAATTTGGCGGGGATTATATCGCGACTGCGGGAGGTCTTCTGTGACCGAATACCAGCATCCTGTGACATGAGTCACCTTTGGCCGGCACTCAAGAATGCGACGATTGATGTCAAGTATCAACGCACTGCAGCAGAAGAGCTAGCCGCGATCTGGGTCCGCAAGCCCTGGGACCCGATTTCGTCGGCGATGGGGTTTTCGGACAGCATCGTAGTTGCGCCACTCACCCGTCGAAACACACTATCATTGGCTTGACGCAACCGAACTGCTGCGAAGGGACGTCACATGGCACGCATCGTAGAAGTCACTGAACTGCTGTTGCGGGAAGCGCAACAGAGCCTTCTGAAAACCAGCATGGCCCTCGATGACGTCATCCCGGTCTTTGAAGACCTGGACAATGCAGGTTACTGGTCGCTGGAGTGTTGGGGCGGAACGGCATTCCATTCCAGCATCCGGTTTCTGAATGAAGATCCCTGGGAGAGGTTACGGACTTACCGCAAGCTACTGCCCAAGACCAGGCTGCAAATGCTGCTGCGTGGTCAGAACCTGGTTGCCCACCGGAACTTTGATGACTCTATTGTCAGCCGGTTTGTGGAGAAAGCGGCGCTGAATGGCATCGATGTCTTCCGCATCGGTGACGCATTGAATGATGTACGCAACTTGAAGGCCAGCGTTGATGCCGTGAAGAAAGCCGGCAAGCATGCCCAAGGCGCGATCTGCTACAGCCCGAGCCCGGTTGATACGATCGTGGCATTCGTAGACCTTGCCCAGCAAATCAAAGAATTGGGCTGCGACTCCATCTGCGTTCAGGACGTTGACGGTCTGCTCAAGCCACAGGCGGCCTACGATCTGGTCAAGGGAATCAAGCAAAATTGTGGAAGCGACACATTGGTCAGCGTGCACACTCATTCGACGACGGGCGTCACCATGGTTTCGCTGATGAAGGCAATCGAAGCCGGATGCGACATTGTGGACACGGCGATCAGTTCTCTGGCCCTGGGCCGCGGTCACAATCCCACCGAGAGCCTGGTCGCAATGTTGGAGGGAACCGGTTACGAATCACGTCTGGATGTGGAACGTCTGCATCGCGTGAAACAACATATTGCCAAGGTCCGCCCGCGATACCGCGAATTCTTAAATCAGCCCCTCGGGGTTGAACCGGAGATCTTCCAGCATCAGATACCGGCAGCGCTCATGTTGAACATGGAATACCAAATGAAGGGCCAAAGTACACCGCACTTGCTGGATGAGGTGGCGGAGGAAATTCAACACGTGCGCCGGGACGCAGGCTATCCTGCGCTGGCCATCCCAGCGAGTGAAATCCTCGGCACCCAGGCGATGCTTAATGTTCTCCAAGGTAAGTACAGCGTGATCACTAGTGAGTTCGCCGATCTGATGCTCGGATACTACGGAACGGCTCCCGGAGAAAAACAACCGGAAGTAGTGGACAAAGCAGCGAACCGCCAGAACAAGGCCGCCATCACTTGCCGTCCGGCTGACTTGCTTGAGCCATCGTGGGAGAGACGGCGAACCGAGGCCTTGGCCCTCGGCAGTAACGGCAGCGATGAAGATGTGTTGACTTACGCCATGTTTCCGAATGCGGCAGCACGATTCTTCCAGACGCGAACTGCGGCGTCGAAAGACACACCGAAGCCATCGCAGGAAACACACGGCGTAACCGGACCGGCCCTATCAAGGGCCGCCAGTGGCGAGGCTATGCCAGCCGAATCCCGAACCTATATCGTCAAAGTCAGCGGTGAGGAACACAACGTCACGGTCACGCCGGCGCAGTAAGAGTGGTTTCAGATTCAAGTACCCGATTTCTAATTTGACCCCGGAGGTCCAACATGGCGACATCAACACTGAGACCGGCAAGCGCGAGTATGGCGGAGCGCGTGGCTGAACTTCGCGAGAAGCGCGCGAAGATCAATGAGGGCGGCGGCAAACAGCGCATCCAGAAGCAGCACGAGGGCGGTAAGCTCACCGCGCGCGAGCGCATCGGCAAACTGGTCGATAGCGAAAGCTTCCAGGAGATTGGTTTATTCGCCAAGCACCGGGCAACCCTATTTGGCATGGCGGACAAGGACATTCCCGCCGACGGAGTCGTCACCGGATGCGCAACCATCGATGGCCGCCTGATTCATCTTGCCTCGCAGGATTTCACGGTGGCGGGCGGCGCAGCCGGAGAAGTTCACTGCGCCAAAATTGTCGAGATGATGAAGCTCTCCTTGAAGACCGGGAGTCCGTTCATCTTCGTGAACGATTCCGGGGGCGCGCGGGTGCAGGAAGGCATCGACAGCCTGGCAGGCTATGCCAGTGTGTTCTACAACAACGTCATGCTTTCCGGGATTGTCCCGCAAATTTCCATCATTTGCGGACCCTGCGCCGGTGGTGCAGCCTATAGTCCGGCGCTGACCGACTTCATCATTCAAACCAAGCGAGCGCACATATTCATCACTGGTCCTCAGGTCATCAAACAGGTGACCGGCGAGACCGTAACGGCTGACGCATTAGGTGGCCCCGCAGCCCAGATGAATCGCTCTGGCGTCATCCATCTCATCGCCGATGACGACGATGGAGCACTGGCGCTGGCGCGCCGCCTGTTGAGCTTCTTGCCCTCGAACAACCTCGAGGACCCGCCGCGGCTGCCTTACAGCCTGGATCTGGAAGACGATCCGACGCTGAATGATTTAGTGCCGACAGAATCCAAAATCGCCTACGACATTCGTACCGTGCTCAAGCCATTGCTCGATCATCAGGACTTCTTCGAGATCCAGCCCGGTTTTGCGGCGAATGCGGTGATCGGTTTCGGGCGTATCCAGGGACGCACCGTGGGAATCGTGGCCAATCAGCCTAGCGTACTCGCGGGAGCGCTGGATATCGACGCCTCCAGCAAAATTGCTCGCTTCGTTCGATTCTGCAATGCCTTCAACATCCCTTTGCTGACGTTTGTCGATGTGCCCGGATTTCTGCCCGGAGTTGAACAGGAGTACGGCGGCATTATCCGCCACGGAGCAAAGATCCTGTTCGCCTACTCAGCAGCAACCGTCCCAAAGATAACGGTTGTGATTCGGAAAGCGTATGGTGGAGCCTACATCGGAATGTGCTGCAAAGACCTGGGGGCGGACCGCGTGGTGGCCTGGCCGACGGCGGAGATCGCGGTCATGGGTGCTGAAGGCGCTGCGGAAATTGTCTTTCGCCATGAGATCGACGCCGCGGCTGACAAAGTCCAAAAGCGGGATGAGTTGATCGAACTTTATCGCAAGACCTTTGCGAATCCATTTGTGTCCGCCGGGCGGCGACTGGTGGACGATGTGATCGAACCCTCTCAGACCAGGCGATACCTTGCCGGGGCGCTGGAGGCGCTGCACACCAAGCGTGAGCTTCGTCCGGCCAAGAAGCATGGACTGATTCCTCTCTGAGGGGGTAGGAGCAAAGATGGATTCGAAATCAGGCTCGTCTAATGACGAGGTTACGCCCAAGACGGTGTCGATCATAGCCGCCGCCGTCACGGAATTTCTCGGCAAGAAGGTCCGGATTCGCTCCGTAAAGATGTTGCAGGAACCGGATGCGGTCAGCCGCTGGGTGCGCCAAGGGCGGGCGATGGTCCAAGGGTCGCACAACCTCAGCCCGACGAGACGCTAAACATACCTGTGCAAATTGCGATTCACGAAGCAACACGGGTTTAGGACTGGAACAGTCAATGAAATTGCAGATCTCGATCGACGCGAAGACATACGAAGTCGAGGTGGAAATAGCCGAGGAAGACTATTCTCCGCAGAGCCAGGACAACCATCCGGCGCCGGCGACAGCCACGATTCAATCGACCGTGTTGCGCACTCCGCCCAAGCCAGGGTCATCCTTGAATCCCGATCTCAACGAAGCCAACTTGTGCCGCAGCCCTCTGGCTGGAATCGTGGTCCGAGTGCCGGTGGTTGCCGGACAACAGTTGCAGGTCGACGATCTGATGGTCATGCTGGAAGCGATGAAGATGGAAACCGCAGTCACGGCCCCGATAACGGGAAAGTTGAAATCCGTCAACGTGGCGCCGGGAGATTCGGTCAAGGCCAACCAGGTCTTAGCGGAATTTGATTGACTCCGCTGTAACGTGCCCTGTGATCTAATTGAGTGCTGGGGTTTAGTGGGGTACTAACGCGCGATTGGTCCACCCAGGTTCTGACGTTGATTGGCTGCGACAATTGGCCGGCCGCGGTCTACTCCTATAGAAAAGAAGATATAGTCAATGCCGCTGAAACCTTTCGTTATCAATTCTCACGGTCGCATTGTCTTCCCGGGAAACTTCTTCCCCGAGTTGGACTTCTCTGTTTTTAAGACCCTCAAGCAATTTGCCGCCGTCATCCGGCGCGACTTTGGCGAGAAAGCCTTCACCGATGTGGAGATCGCCGGCCGGCTTCACGCGGGCGAGTACAAGAACCGGTATGAGCTTTGCCGCGACCTGGTACTGAATCGTCTGTGGGTGAATCGTTACACGCTGACCATGTACGAGAAGCGGCCCACCCGCTGGGGAGACCTGCCGCGTCATAAGCACGATGTTTTCCTCCCGGTATACAAGCCGCGCGATGACTCCGCCGTCACGACTGCGATCCAGGCTGGCTACTGGGGACTGCCTTCAGCGTGGGACGAAGATCTGGAGGACCGCGCATTTGGAATTCTGCTCGATGTTTTTCGCAACAAACTCAGCTCTGGTGGAGAGCTTCGGCCTATTCGTCCGACGGTGGATGAGGCACTTGCGGATCCCAAAAACCGCACCCGTGTACTGACCACCTACGATCCCGATTACCTGCGCTACACCTATAACGATGTCCTTGATTGCCTGCATCCTGTGTCGGAACTTGATGCCTTGATGCGGCAGTGCATGATCCTTCACAACCAATATCCCTGGGACCCGTCGACGAGCGCGCAAAGCGAAATCGGTAACCTGAAGGACGATGATTATGTAGTTGCCTTCCATCCTCGTAACCAGGAAGTGCTGCGATTCATCCAGCGCGTTAAGCAAGGCACCGACTGGGGTCCGCGAGTTCGCCAGGAACGCAAACCGCCCGACACGCTGGCCTTGAGTGAACCGATCAGGCCTTATCCTGCGGTCGAGGTCAGCAAGCGCTTCGCGATCCTGCCCCGCATCGAAGCCATCGCTGTTTACGAAGGCGAGATCCCCTGTACCAACGCGGATCTGATACGCAACCACGCTTACTGCTGGTCGCGCATGACGGCGGCGGACATCAGCGAAAAGACCGGAATCGAGCAACGCTGCTATACCGAGCTGCGACTGGAGGAAATGGCCCTGCTAGCCGGCAAGAGCGCGCTGGCCAAATCCGGCCGGCGGCCCGCGGAGATTGGCGCGGTGCTGTTTTGCAGTTGCACCAGCACGCGACTGATCCCATCGGTGGCCACGTGGCTGTCGGGTGAGCTGGGATTGCTGCAGACTCACAACTCGTGTGACATCGTAGCCGCCTGCGCCGGCATGTCATATGGCATGGCTGAAGCCGTGCGCCTGCTGCAGGAGATTGACCGTCCCGTGCTGTTGGTGTGTGCCGAAAAGTTTTCGGACAAGATCGGCACGGTACGCACCTCGCGCATGATTTTCGGGGACGGCGCAGCCGCGGTCGTGATTGGTCCTGCACCCGAAGGAGCGCCTTCGGACATCGAATATTTCCAGACTTACGCCAGCGGTCCGTGGTCGGAGGTGAATTCGATTATCTGGCCGAACCCGGAGTTCGACAACAACATCACCGTGTACGGGCCCGAGGTGAAGTCGCTGGTGACTCGGTATCTCAAGGTGATGATGGGCGAGTTGGCGCAACTCCCAAACCCTAACGGCAGTGGCGGGTCGCTTATCGACGCGATTGATCTGGTAGTTCCGCACCAGGCCAACAAGAACATGGTTCTCACCCTGGCGGAAGCGGCCGGCATTCCCGGCGACCGGATTTTCTTCAATATCGAGCGGGTGGGCAACACTTCTTCCGCGAGCATTCTTCTCGCCGTCCATGACGCTGTTCAGGAAGGCCGAATTGACCGGCCGATGCGTGTCTTCGCGCCCGGGTTCGGAGCCGGTGCGGTTGGCGGGTACGTGGTCATGCGCGTGGATCCCGCAGTTGTAAGCTGCAGTTCTGAAGATAGGAGTCTAGAAATGGCAAACGTTGCAGGTGGAAATGGAAATTTCAATGCGACCTCGCTCGCAGGTAAGGTCGCACTGATTACCGGATCTTCTCGCGGTATCGGACGCGCCATCGCACTTGAACTGGCGCGCCGCGGAGCCAACATCGCGCTGAACTTCCGCTCCGATGCCAAACAGGCTGAGAGCGCGGCTGATGAAGTCCGCGAAATCGGCGTCGAATGCTTGCTGGTCCAGGGCGACGTCGCCAAGAAGGGCGAGGCCGCGCGCATTGTGAAAGAAGTGCTGGAAAAGTGGCAGCGCCTGGACATCCTGGTGAATAACGCCGGCATTACGCGCGACCGCAGCATGCGCAAAATGACCGACGACGACTGGGTGACCGTCATTAACACGAACCTAAACGGCACCTTTTATTGCACCAGCGCAGCTGTGCCGGCCATGGTCAATCAAAGGTTTGGGCGGATCATCAATATCAGCTCCGTGGTGGGACAGATGGGAGCATTCGGCCAGGCGAATTACTCGGCTAGCAAGGGCGGCATCATCGCCTTCACGAAGACGCTGGCGTTGGAAATGGCTAAGTTCAACATCACCGCTAATGCCATCGCGCCGGGCTTCACTTCCACAGAAATGGTAGATGCCATTCCGGAAGAGATTGCGGCCCAGATCAAGGCGAAGATTCCCCTGGGGCGTTTCGCGACAGTGGAGGAGATTGCCAAAGCGGCTGCTTTCCTTGCCGCCGATGGCGATTACATCACCGGGCAAGAGTTGAACGTGAACGGTGGATACCACATGTGAGGAGCGTTGAACTTACTTGGAGCGAGGAGCCAGCCAGCCATCGATGTGCGGCCAGGTAAACTTGCTGGCGCCGCTGCCCGCCATGATTCCGATGTGACCACCCCTGACCTTGAACAGTTCCTTGTCCGCGCTGCTCACCTTCGACATGATGGGCTCAGACTGGCAGGAAGGCGTGATGTGATCGTCCTCGGCAATGACGGTCAGCAGATTGGCATGGATTCGGCTAAGGTCGACGCGCTCGCCGCGAATCACAAGCTCACCGCGCATTAGCTTGTCCTTGCGATAAAGGTCGACGATCAGTTGGCGGAACGCGCCTCCAGCCAGAGGAACATTATCGGTCACCCAAGTGTTCATCGCATGCCAGGACTCCACGATGCGGGGATCGTCGATGTTGTCCCATAGCTTCACGTAGTTTCCGATGTAGTTCTCCACCGGCTTTAGCGCCTTTGCCCCGTAGTCGATCATCTCGCCCGGCATATTGCCGAACGCGGCCAGCACCTTGTCTATATCGAAGTAACGTTCGTCGGTCCAGCGGGCGAAGGTCAGTCCCTGCTTGTTGGAAAAGTCCAGAGGAGCGGTCAACAGAATCAAGTTCCGCAAACCGTCCTGGTCGCCCCGCAGGGCGGCATAAATTGTGGTGAGAATGGCTCCGATGCACCAGCCCAGAAGACTGAACTGCTCCACGCCAAAGGTTGCCTTCAGCTTGCGGATGGCGCGCGGCATGTAATCTAGAGTGTAGTCGTCGAACTTGAGGTTCTTGTCTTCCGGGCCCGGCGCTCCCCAATCAAGCAGGTAGAGATCGTAGCCCTTGTTGACCATGTACTCGACAAAGCTGTGACCGGGACGCAGGTCGAGAATATAAGGCCGGTTCATCAGGGCAAAAACCAGCACCAGCGGAATCGGATGGCGTTTTTCCTTGGGGAGAACTGGCGTATAGCGGTAGAGCTTGGCCTTGTTGAGCGTCCAGACCAACTCCTTCGGGGTCTGGGCAATGGCAGCTTTGGTGGTCATCACCTTGGTGAGAGTTTTCAGCCGCTCTGCGGCCTCGGTATACGGGTCGGTGATAACCGTGGCTTCTGCCATCCTACTTTTTCCCTCTCTTAGCTTTCTTTGCTGCGACGGCCTTCTTCGCTGGTTGCTGCACTTTTCGCGGCTGCGGAGGCGGCCCGACAGCTTGCGTGATCAAGCGCTGAATAGTGTCGAGCTTAGCATCGAGATCGTCCAGGCGCATCTCGATGTTAGTCATGCGCTCGGCAATCGAGACAACATCGGCCCGTGTGGGCATCGCCAATTGCTCAAGCGTCCGGACCATCGCCTTTTCCAGCGCTTCGCGGAATGGAGTGGAGGCTGTCAGATACGTGTCGAGCATCGCTCCCGTGGCTTGGGCATAGGCTTCGGTGTTCACCATTTCAACCATGTTCTTGGACCAGGCATCCATATAGACGTCACGCACGCCTCGCCAAGCGTCGAGCGGGTCAAACCGCTTGCCATCCTGAGTTGGATCTTCACCCATGCGAAACTCCCTTCAGCACGACGATACACCAGTGGCCGTCACAAAGAAATTCCGCCCGCTGCTTCCTGCACGGGCGGCATTCCTGGCGACTGCTTCGTCGCGAATTTCCACAAACGACCGTTAGTTCTTGGCGTTAGCAAGGAACGGCTGGGAGGCGATGTTCAGGACCGACTTCTGCGCCTCGATCACGGCATTCGTGCCGCGCTGAAATGCATCGACGACCACGGTTGCCGGCCCGGCTGCTCCGCCAAGCTGCTTCTTCGTGCCTTCAAAAATGGCCTTGTTCTGCTCGCCGGCGAAGTCCAGGACTTTCTTCTGGGCTTCCACGGAGCGCTGCACTGACTTCTGGATGGTCTCGGTGACGCCGCTGGCGATCTTGCCGTAGGCTTCGGCGCGCACTTTGGTAATATCGGCGGCTGACTTCGTCTGCTCGACCACCAGGTCGATGGCGCTCTTCTGGGTGTCAATGACGGTCTGCACTGCCTGGCTGGCAACGTCGAAGACGAAGGCAGGCGGGGTCACGGGCAAAAAGCTGAATGCCTGCTTCCAGGCCCCGAGCCATTCGGCAGTCTGTTCGGCGGCGAGGTCCAGGGTCTGCTTTTGCAGGTCGGCGACGCGCTCAAAACTGTTGACGATTACGGGTGAAAAAAGGTCCACGATCTCGGCATTCGAGGGTGTGGCAGTTGCGGTCGTAGTGGGCTTGCTTGACTTAGAGGTCTTCGGCATGGTCTGCTCCTTGAGGATGACGTTCGTAAGATCATGTTGCAGATTATGCTGCACTGCAACATAACTTAATCATACCCCTCTTTCGCGGCGTGTCAAGAGCAAAATGAAAAAAGACGGTCCCCAGCCCCTCATCATCAAAAAATACGAGAACCGGCGTCTTTACAATACTTTGACCAGTCAGTACATCAATCAGGACCAGGTTGCGCAACTGGTGCGCGATGGCCGCGACGTGCGGGTGGTTGACGCCACTACCGGCGAGGACGTGACCCGGCTGATCCTGGCGCAGATTGTAGTGGAGGACGCCAAGACGCCGGACTCGATTTTTCCCCTCGACGTCTTGCGTCACATGATCCTCGCCTCAGGCCGGGCAACGCAGGAAAACGCGTTGCGGTACATGAAAGGGATGATGGACATGTACCAGAACGCCTATCGTGCCCTGCCGCCGGCCGTGAACCCGTTCGAGTTCCTGCAGGGGCACTGGGGTCAGCCTGGGACTGATAGTCGAGCCGCTGGCGAACGGCCGCCACCGGCCGCCCCCGCAAGCACGATGAAAGCTGGTGAGGTGGACGAACTGAAGCACCGAATCGAGGAACTGGAATCGTTGCTGACCAGGCATGCGCCAAAGAAAAAGAACGCGCGAAAGACTGCGCAAAACCGGAAATCTCGCCGCAAGTCTTGACGCACTGCGGCAAAGGGGTCTAGTCTGGTTTGCTACGCAGGAGTCGATGAGGTCGTGAGTTTGACTTTGCTCCAACCAAAACGCTCTGCCCAGCAGTACGCGCTCAACAGGAGCATTGATGCCTCGCTCTAAGCTAGACTCTGCTACAGAAGGCGTTCCCCAACCGAGTGAAAACATAACAATTCCTAATCCTCCTCAGCCAAATACATTCACACTCGACGACGCGCCCGAAGTCTACCAAGCACTGCCGAGAACCAGAGGAAGCGGGTCGCGAGCAAAGGTGGTCGTAATCACCGGAGCTGCCGCCGGAATTGGCCGTGCCACCGCGCTGCGCTTTGCCCAGGCAGGCGCGCAGATTGCTGCGTGGGATGTTTCTTCCCAGACTGCACCGCAACTGGAATCGGCAATCAAATGGGCCGGCGGCGAATGCCAGTTTCAAGCGGTTGACGTCACCAACGCAAAGGCGGTGGAAACCGCTGCCGCGGCGGTTATCGAGAAGTGGGGACGCATCGACGTTCTCATTAACAATGCCGGCATCGTTCGCGATGCGCAGCTGGTGAAGTGGAATGGCGGCAGCCCCGAATCGATCATGAGCGAGGACACTTGGGACTCCGTGATCGGAGTCAACCTGAAAGGCGTCTTCCTGGTGACGCGCGCCGTTGTGCCCTACATGATCAAGGGTGGAGGCGGAGTAATTCTGTCCGCGGCCTCGGTCGTGGGACTTCTGGGAAACTTCGGGCAAACGAATTACGTGGCGTCCAAGGCTGGTGTGATCGGCATGACGCGCACCTGGGCGCGGGAATTGGGGAAGTACAAGATCCGCGTCAATGCCGTGGCGCCGGGATTTATTGCGACGGACATGGTGAGGGCCATGCCGCCCAAGGTGCTAGAAGCTATGGTGGCGCGAACCCCCATGGGACGGGCGGGAACTCCGGAAGACGTTGCCAACGCATATTTTTGGCTCGCGTCGGACCAGGCAAGCTTCATCCATGGAACTGTGATTTCCGTGGACGGCGGTGTCGTGATTGGAACCTAAGCGAGGAAGCCAAGCAACTTACCCAAAAACAGAGAGCTGTGCCAATCACGTTCCGGTAATCAAAATGCTGCGAGCGATTTTGGGCGAGTTGCGCGAGGCTGAGGGAAATCCATAGGCCGGCCTAATCCTAAGGGTGAACGTTGTCGGCGACTGCTGAATCTGGATAATCTTGCTCAGCGCGAAGTCAAACACCTCTGAAAACCGCAGGCATTCCACGGCAGGGCTGGTACGCTCTGCGCCGCGACGCTGTGACATAGGGACGCAGATCACTGCCGGACAGCAAAGACCCGCTTGCTGCAACGTAGGGAACAGGCGGCTTCAGCAGAGCAAGTGCGCTCAAGCAGGCGATTCCGCCAATGCAGTAAAATTGACGAAGTAAGTCAGGGTGAGAAATCATGCAAGCAAATGTGCAGCCTTCCGCCACCAGAGCATTGTGGCCCTGTAGCTCAGATGGATAGAGCAGCGGTTTCCTAAACCGTTTGTCGGGAGTTCGACTCTCCCCAGGCCCACCATCTTTTCAGTGGCGATTCAGGAAGTTCCGTCTCCCAGGCGGAAATCGACGCTGGGCATGTGGTCACTTGGGG
>Ga0187873_1001714_pt1 | contig 17739 bp, 13 predicted proteins | sample June2016WEW_16_1_2_FD_133012 | JGI IMG/M metagenome (GOLD analysis project Ga0187873, IMG submission 133012) | Peatland microbial communities from SPRUCE experiment site at the Marcell Experimental Forest, Minnesota, USA - June2016WEW_16_100 | ecosystem: Environmental > Terrestrial > Soil >... | reverse complement strand
CCTCCGTAGCCGATCTCGCCGAAATCGTTGCGGCCCTGGCGCGAGCCATCCGCAAGCTGGCCCTCCGCCGCCACTCCCTCGGGCAGCGACCGCGTCCCTGCGGGCAGGTCGTAGAGCACCCAGTGAACCCAGGTTCCGCGAGGCGCGTCGGGGTCGGTGACGGTCAGCGCTAAGCTCGCTGTCGCCGCCGGTGGAGCGCTCCACGCGAGTTGCGGAGAGAGATTCGCTCCGCTGCACGTATACTTTGCAGGAATCTGGCTTCCATCCTGAAAACTGGTACTGGTGAGATTCATTGTTTGCCCCCTCGCTACTGAACTATGGCAGCCCGGCAGCGCCGCAGCCAGGAGCAGAACTCCCGCCGCAACGCCCCACGCCGCCTGCCTTAATCCTCCGCTAACTCTCCGCCGATTCTCATTTACCAAAATACTCATACGCCGCCCCCTTCCATGCTGCCTTCCCAACGTCACGGAATTTTAGTACATTTTCACGATTCTTGGAATGTGGGTATCTTCGTGACTCCTGTTCTCTGTTCTCTGATCTCTGATCTCTGTTTCCTGTTCCCTATTCCCTATTCCCTGTCCTTTCATTCCGGCCGAATCAATTCAAACCGCTCCCGCGTCCGGACCCATGTATTTCCCGCCATGCGGCCCACGGCATCCAACCCTGCCGGATCGACACGGAAATTCTCCACCAGCTCCTCGCGCAGGTGAAAGCGGACCACCTCGCCCAGCACGATAACGCCGCTGCCGGGAACGTGCCCGGTGTAGATGACCTGAAGCAGCTTGCACTCCATCTGCGCGGGCGACTCTGCAACACGCTGCGGGCGAACGGCTTCGCTCGCAATCGGCGTAAGCCCGGAGAGTACGAACTCGTCCACCTCCGGAGGCACCTCGGCTGAGGAGGCGTTGGCCGCCGCGGAGATCGAATCACTCACCACGTTGATGACGAACTCGCCCGTCTCCTCCACGTTGCGCAGCGTGTCCTTTGGCTCGACGGTCCCGGCCGTAGCGCCACTGCGCAGCGACGGACAAAAGAGCACGGTAGGCGGCACAGAACCGACCCCGCAGAAAAAGCTGAAGGGCGCCAGGTTGGCCACGCCTTGTTTGTCCATCGTCGAGACCAGCGCCACCGGCCGCGGCACAATCATGCCTGTCATCAGTTTGTAAATCTGCCGTTGTTGGCATTCGGCCGGGTTGAAGCAGAGCATCGGGCTTGCGGAAGAGCTCGTGGCGTCCATGCAGATAGCCTAGACCATCGCACCGCCGGGCGGAACAGCCAGTGCCATGCATCTCACTTTTCTGTCTGTTCGGCCAGACCAACCTCGGCCGGCGGCGCCAGCGTGTGCGTGTTCGACCACTGATCGAGCACCAGGTTCCAGCGATCGCATCGGCCAATCCACAGTTGCGCGGCGCGGTCGTAGCGGGCCTGGTTGATGTCCAGCCAATAGGGCCGGTTGTCGCGCAGCCAGGCCTGCCGGTAAAGCCCGCCCAGCAGCGTGTAGCCGTCGCGAATGTCTTCCAGCAGCCCGTTGATGAAGCCGATGGCCCGCAGCTTCGCCTGAACCTCGTCCCTGCGGCTCTTGTCGCCGGCCATGGCTCGCGCCTGGTTGTAGAGCGCAACGGATTCATCAGCCGCTTGAAATTTGAGGCCCACAAAATCGATGCGGCGGGCGCCCAACTCCATCGCGTCCAACGCCTCCGGATTCTCCAGCGTGCGGTTCTCCTGCTTCGCCGCGGCCCGAGCCTCGGCGATCAGCGTAATGGCGTGTTCGGCGTGCAGGCGTAACTCGCTCTCCACGGGCCGCAGCTTGGCTCCCACGCGCTCACCCTCCGGCGAGAAGGGATCGACCCAGAAGTAAGCGTCTCTGGCATCGCGCAGGCCGGCCTCGTTAAAGGCGGCGTGGGCGGCCATCAACTCGCGCTGCGCCTGGTCGATCTTGCCCGTCGGATCCTGGTGAAACGCTAGCCCAAACGAAGATGTAAACGCTTCCTCAGAGCTTTCGCCCGCCTGCCATCCGGCGGCCGCGCCAAAGAGCACGCCAAACCAGTTCTCGTCGAAGATGCCCTCGCCGTCGTCGTTCCACACCGTGTTCAGCACGCCCGTCGCGCCCAGCGCCTGGCCGTCGCGCACAAAGACGCGAATGTTGGCCAGCGCCGTGTTGTTGTTGGGGTAGAGGCGGCTCCAGTTGTTTACGCCGGGCGCTACCCAGGTTTCTAATCCAGCTTTAATAAACGGCTCGATGAGCGGCTTGAAGTCTGGCTGGGCTCTGTAATCCCAGGGAACGGCAATCATATCCTTGGGCAAGGTGGCCACCAGCTCCGGCGATTTAACCGCGATATCGCCCCAGAAGAGCAGCCGCTTGTGATTGGGCTCCAGCGTCGCGTGAATCCGATTGAGGAAATCGATGTAGACTGCGCCCAGCCCCTGCTGCTCCACCTGCTCGCGCGTTTTGCCCAGGCCCAGGTCAACGGTCTCGTCGGCGCCGATGTGCGCGTAAGGAGCGGGAAAGACATTGGCCAGCTCGCCGAACCAACTGCTGATCAACGGCAACGTGACAGCTTCGCCAGGGGCAAGCACGGAACCGTGCGGCGTCTCGCCCAGGAAGGAGAATTGCTCGAACTTGAGCAGATGGTGCAGGTGGCCAAAGGACTCCTGCTCGGGGATGACGGTGATGTGATACTGGGCGGCATAGGCCACCAGCTCGCGAGCTTCGTCCGGCGTCATCGCGCCGCCGGGGAAGGCAGCCACCGGCGAGGATTCGTAGGCGAAGGTGTTTTCAAAGTAGGGCGAGAAGATGTTGATCTTGTAAGCCGCCAGGGTGCGAATCTCGCGCTTCAAAAACTCCATGTTGGGCAGCGGGCCGCGCGACCAGTCATCGGAGAGCCCGCGAAAAGCCATTGCTGGCCAGTCGCGCAGCGTGGGAACCAAAAGAACCGCATCCTTGCCGCTGCCGCGAATCAGCTGCTTCACCGTCTGCGCGCCGTAGAAGATGCCGGCGGAGGTCTCGGCGATTACCGCCAGGCCGCCCTGCCCGTCGGGCACGATAATGTAGCCCTCGTCGTGCATCGCCGGGTCAATGCTCAGGTGATTCGAGGCCAGCAGCGCCTGGGCCGGTGCGTTCTGGGCTCGCTCCAGCCGGATAAACGGAGCATCCTCGCGCACCGTTCTCTTCCCCAGGCTCTCCTCGATCAGGTCCTCGACGGTAAACTGATCCTCCGCATTCTTCTCCGCGGTAACAAAGAAACCGATGCCGCCGATGGGAATCGCTTGAACGGCGGTGCACTCCCGCGGCGCAGGCGCCAGGTGCAGATCAGCGCAGGCGGGCGCGGCGACCGGGGTGGTTTGGGCAAACGCGCCGCCTCCGGCGCACAAGATAAACACGGTGAAAACGGCGATAGAACGGCGCATGTGGACAGCCTCGAAGATCAGGTTTCGTCTACAAGGCTAACGCATCCTAGCTTCCGCTGTGAAACGGGCTGGCGACGATAACCAGCTCCCCTTCGCCGCGTTATTCGGAAACGGATCGTTCTCCAGCGGCTCCTGTATTGCGCCATGCGGTACGCAAAGTCGAAGTGTGACCCTTAACACAGGCACAAACTGGCTGCGGGTGGAGAATGAATCTGTAAGGCTTGGTAGGCCTCCGCTGCACGGCCCGGGAGATAATTACGATGAGCGATCTTGCCCCTCTGGCTGAATCCGTAGCCGTTGACCCGTTGGTTAGCCATCCCCCCGACTACCACGTTTTTCACGAGTTTCTGGAGCGCTGCAAAAAGCTGCCGGCTATTACCACGGCGGTCTGCTGGCCGTTGTCGGACGTGGCGCTCCGTGGTACGGTGGAAGCCGCGGACGAGGGGCTCATCAAGCCTACGCTGATCGGCGACAAGGCCGGGATAAAGGCTCTGGCCGCAAAGATCGGTCTCGATATCTCCCAATACCCCATTGTTGATGCCGATACCGAGGTCAAGGCCGCCGAGTTGAGCGTGGCCATGTGCCGCACCGGCAATGCCCAGGCCCTGATGAAGGGCAGCCTGCACACCGATGTGCTGATGAAAGTGGGCATGGTCCGCGACACCGGGTTGCGCACTACCCGCCGCATCTCTCACGTCTTTGTGGTGGACACGCCGGCCTATGCGCGCACGCTGTTGATTACTGACGCGGCTATCAACATCGAACCCGAGTTGATAGACAAGATCCACATCGTGCAGAACGCCATCGACCTGGCACATGCCCTGGGCATTCCCGAACCCAAGGTGGCGCTATTGTCGGCCGTCGAGACAGTGAGCACCAAGATCAAATCCACGCTGGACGCCGCGGCGCTGTGCAAGATGGCCGATCGCGGTCAGATTACCGGCGGCATCCTCGACGGTCCGCTGGCCTTCGATACCGCGGTCAGCATCACGGCGGCCAAGATCAAAGGCCTGGTCTCGCCGGTCGCCGGGCAGGCCGACATCCTGGTGGTTCCCGACCTGGAAAGCGGCAATATGCTGGCCAAGCAACTGGAATACCTGGGCGGAGCGCAGATGGCCGGAATTGTGATCGGCGCGCGCGTCCCCACCATCCTCACCAGCCGGGCGGACTCGGCCGAAACGCGGCTCACCAGTTGCGCGGTGGCCGTACTGCTGCACTATGCCGAACATCCGCTGGGCAAGGCCTGATTTTACCTCCCATCTGCGGAATCAATAAGGCGCGATCTTCCTCGTGGGAGGGCGCATTTTCACGTTTACCCGGTTTGGTTCCCAAGACGTTTTCTCTGAGGTTTTTTGCGAACATCTTAAAGATATTGCAGGATTTTTCCGATGAAAATGATATACGGATTGTAGGGGGAAACTGCGTTTAGAGGGATTCCGGGCAAAGGGCTCATGTTGGCTGCGCTCGGCGTATGCCTATTCCCCTGAAGAAGCGCGTTTCCACTCGATGAGGCGGTAGGTCGCCAGGGCCGGGAAAGGCCGATATGCTTAAACTCGCTGAAGCCAATTTCTCCGCCCTGATTGAAAGCACGCAAGATCTGATCTGGTCGGTGGACCTCGATTATCATTTAATTACATTCAATTCGGCATTTCAGCAGCACTTCTTGAAAGACTATGGCGTCCGGCTTGAGGCGGGGATGTGTTTCCATGAGATACTTCCCCCGGAGCGAGCGGCGCTTTGGCCTGTGTTCTACGAACACGTTCTTTCAGAAGGCCCATTTCGAGTCGGATATACCCGGATTGATGACGGCGTCATGGAACTGGCTTTCAACCCCATTGTCGTTGATGGGCAAACTACAGGCATCTCGATCTTCGGAAAGGAGATCACGGAGCAAAAAGCGGCCGAGGAATCGCGCCGCGTTCTCGCCGATGTAGTGGAGAGCTGCGAGGAGGGCATTATCACCAGCGCGCCGTCCGGCGAGATCCTCACCTGGAACCACGGTGCGGAAGCCATTTACGGCTACACCGTCGAGGAGGCGCTCGGAAAGCCATTCTCCATGATCATCGCGCCAGAACTTAGGGAGCGCGCGGATCGGCAACTGAGGGAACTCTTGGGTGGGGCGCCCCTACTCGAAGCTCAGGGATTGGCTTTGCGCAAGGATGGAAGCAGGACTCACGTCTCCGTGACCACCTGGCCCATCCGGAATTCCGCCGGCGAAGTAACGGCCGTCGCGACCATCGTACGCGATGTTTCCGTCCGTTATGATGCGGAAAAGACCCGGGCTTTGCTGGCCTCGGTCGTTGAATCTTCGGGCGACCTGATGCATGTCATCAATCTGGATGGAACCGTCGCCAGTTGGAATTCGGGCTCCGAACGGCTGACCGGTTATGCGAGCCAGGAAATCTTGGGGAAAAACACTGAGATTCTGATTCTTCCGGGCCAAGCGGAACAAGCGCGGCAGAACCTCAGCGCCATCCGGGAGGGACGCGCCATTGGACCCTTCGACACGGTAATCCGTCGCAAGGATGGAACCGGGATCGATGTTTCTATCACCCTGTCCCCCATCCGGAATTCGGACGGAGTGGTGACGGGCGCCGCCGCTATCGCCCGCGACATCAGTGAGCGAAAGCAGAGCGAGCAGGCGCTGAGGGAAGCCGAAAAAAAATACCGGGATATCTTCGATAGAGCACTGGAAGGTATGTTCCAGATTTCGCCCCAGAGCAAGCCCTTCACCGTCAATCCTGCGGCGGCCAGGATGCTGGGATATGATTCGCCGGATGAGGCGCTGTCTATGGTTCAAGACGTAGCTCACGATGTATGGGCAGACCCGGAGGAACGCGCAGGGTTCGTGCGGCTGCTTGATGAGCGTGGGGCCGTTTTGAGCTTTGAATGCCGGCTCAAGCGCAAGGACGGCAAGCACACCTGGGTTTCGCTGAACGCCCGCAGGGTTACCGGAGCCGATGGACAGATACTCTACATCGAAGGCTTCATGGAAGACATCACCGAGCGCAAGCGGGCCGAGAAGCAACTGCGCGACAGCGAGGAGCGTTACCGGACCGCCTTCCAGACCAGCCTCGACGCCATCGCTATCAACCGGCTCGACGATAGCAGATATATCGACTGCAATCAGGCCTTTCTAGACATTACAGGATTTATACGCGAAGAAGTCCTGGGACGAACCCCGCAGGAACTGGAAATCTGGGCAAATCCCCGTGACCGACAGACCATGGAAGCCATGCTGCGGCAGAACTCGAGTTGCCGTCGTATTGAGATCCAATTCAGAAAGAGGAACGGGGAGGTTTTCTGGGGAGAGATGTCGGCGTCTGTGATGGAGATTGACGGCGTTCCCTGCGTCCTATCCATTACGAAGGATCTCTCCGCTGCCAAGACAGCGGAGAATACCATCCGAAGCCTGGCTTTCTACGATCCTCTGACCGGCCTGTCCAATCGCCGGATGCTGATGGAGAGGTTGCGCCATCCCCTGAACGCCGCAGCCCAAAGCGGCCGTTCACAAGCGTTGCTGCTGATCGATCTGGATCATTTCAAGACCCTGAACGACACCCTCGGCCATCAAACTGGCGATCTTATGTTGCAGAAAGCTGCTCGGCGCGTCATCGCCTGCACGCACGAAGCCGACACTGTGTGCCGTCTGGGCGGCGATGAGTTTGTAGTACTGCTGGAAGAACTGAGCAACGTTCCCGAAGAAGCTGCGGCCCAGGCCCGGATCGCGGGCGAAAAAATCCTGGCTGCGATTGACCAGCCTTGCCTGCTTGGAGAGCATGAATGTCTCTCCACGGCCAGTATCGGAATCGCCGTCTTCGGGGACATGCTAGACAGCACGGATGAGATCCTGCAGCAGGCTGAAATTGCCCTGTATCAAGCCAAGGCGGCGGGCCGTAATACCATGCGCTTTTTCTCCCCTGCCTTGCAGGCCGCCGTCAACGCCCGCGCCACACTGGAGGAGGAACTGCGCCAGGGGATCAAGACCAATCAATTCCTGCTTTACTATCAGCCGCAGGTGGAGCGGGGCCGTGTGACCGGCGTAGAGGCGCTCGTCCGCTGGAAACACCCCAGGCGCGGCATTGTTCTCCCCGACGAGTTCATTCCCCTGGCCGAGGAATCTACGCTGATTATGCCGCTGGGAGATTGGGTGCTGGAAGCCGCCTGCGCGCAGATCGCGTTATGGGCAGGCTGGAAAGAAACAGCTCATCTATCCGTCGCCGTCAACATCAGCGCCTTGCAGTTCCGCCAGCCGTCGTTTGTCGAGCAGGTGCTGGCAACACTCAGCCGCACCGGCGCCAATCCGGAAAACCTCAGGCTGGAACTTACCGAGAGCATGTTGGTGGAAAATCTCGAGGACATCATCGCCAAGATGACCGAACTCAAGTCGCATGGCTTGAGATTCTCGCTGGACGACTTCGGCACCGGCTATTCATCTTTGACTTACCTCAAGCGCCTGCCCCTGGACCGCCTGAAGATCGACCGGTCGTTCGTGCGCGATATGCTGGTGGATGCCACCAGCGGAGCCATTGCGCAAACCATTCTTTCGCTGGGCCGGGCCATGGGTATATCGGTAATTGCCGAGGGCGTGGAAACTGAGGAACAGCGTGGTTACCTTGCCGGTCTCGGCTGCCACTCCTTCCAGGGGTTCCTGTTTAGCCCCCCGCTGCCGCTGGAGCAGTTCGAAGCCTTTCTGCGGGACTTTGCCGAACATCGCGGCTCGCATTGAGCCGGTTGCGCTTGCACACCCAGCGGCCGTGTGTTAAGGATAAGTTGTCATAGGAGAGGATTCATGACTGCATTGCGCAACTCTAGGATGTTGATAACAATGCTCACCGTGCTGTTGCTTGCCGGCATGTCCGGATTGGCGGCCCAGAGCGGAACCGCGAACAAGAATGATCTGTATGCGGTGGTTGATTCCAACAATCAGTTTGCCATTGATCTCTATCGGAAGATCAATGCGCAGGACACGGGGAAGAACATCTTTGTCTCGCCCTTCAGCGTCTCTACTGCCCTGGCGATGACCTTTGAAGGCAGTCGGAACAAAACACGCACGCAGATGGCCAATGTTCTGCATCTCGATATGCCCGATGCAGCACGGCAAACGGGTTTTTCCACGCTGCTGGCCGACACAAAGGCAGGGCCCGGCAAGCACTACAAGCTGAACGTGGCCAATGCGCTCTGGGGGCAAAAGGGCTACACCTTTGAAGCTGCCTTCCTCAACGCCACTGGCAAATTTTACGGCGGTGCATTGAAATCCGTGGACTTTGCCGGCAATACGGAAGGCGCCCGCGTGGAGATCAACACCTGGATCGAAGACCATACGGCAAAGATGATCCGCGACCTGATTCCCAAAGGCGCGCTCGATACAGATACTCCGCTGGTGCTGACCAACGCCATTTACTTCAAGGGAACATGGGCGTCGCAGTTCAAGCCCATAGCAACCAAAGTTGAGCCTTTCAACGTGAGCAAAACCGTCAAGGTGCAAACACCCATGATGCGCCAGACCGGGCACTTTCGCTTCATCAAAGAGAATGGAGTGGCGGCCATAGAGCTGCCCTATGCGGACGACGACCTGTCCATGATCGCCATACTTCCCGATGGCGATATCGACAAGATGGGCGCAGGCCTTTCGCTCGACCAGATCAAGCAGCTTGGCGTTGATATGTTCTCGCAGGAGGTGGATGTCTATCTGCCGCGTTTCAAGATGGAGGCCGGCTACGGTATGGGAGGGATGCTCTCTGAGATGGGCATGCCCGATGCATTCAGCGTGAAGCTGGCTGATTTCTCCGGCATGACGGGACGGCCCAATCTTTACATCGGCAAAGTCATCCACAAGGCCCGCATCGAGGTGAACGAAGAGGGCAGTGAAGCGGCGGCGGCGACCGGCGTTGTCATGGTAGAAAAGGCCATGATGATGGAGAAGGCGGTCTTCCGCGCCGACCGGCCTTTTATCTTCATGATCGTACACAATAAGACCGGCGCCATTCTCTTCATAGGCCGCTTGTCCAATCCTTCGCTGTAGCCTGCAATAACAGCCAGTCAGCATACAGTAAGCCAAGAGGCCTCGCCAGATGCGAGGCCTCTTTGCTGGTATTTCGAAGTTTGCTAGTACCGTGACCGCTTGAATTTGTAAGGTCAGGAGTGTAGCGCCGGCCTCCCGGCCGGCTGTCGTGCGGGCGTCCTCGCCCGCACATATCCAGGCACAATTACTAAATCACACGGTCTTAGCACTAGTTCAGCGTGATCTCCGCGCTCAGCGGAGTATTCTCGCTGGAGTCGCCCACGCGGATCACGAATTTGCCGGGATCGATGGTCCACTTGCGAGCCGTCGCGTCCCAGTAGCTGAAGGCGCGGGCATCTAAATTCAGAGTCACGTGCCGGGTTTCGCCGGGAGCCAGCCGCACCTTCTCAAAACCCTTCAGTTCGCGCTCCGGGCGGCTGACCTTGGCGGAAGGGTCGGAGATGTAGAGTTGGGCCACCTCCGCCCCGGCGACACTGCCGGTGTTGGTCACATCAAAGCTGACCGTCACCGTCGAGCCGGCGGCAGCCGTCGTTGGCGCTTGTAGATTGGCAAAGCTGAAGCTGGTATAGCTCAGCCCGAAGCCGAAGGGAAAGAGCGGGTGCTTGCCGGTGGTGGTCCAGTAGCGGTAGCCCACCATCAGGCCGTCTTCGTACTTCACGTGGCCGATCTCATAATCCACCGGCGGCTTGCCCTCTTCAATCACGTGCAGCTTTGTATCCGCGCCCTTGATCGGATAATAGTAAGGCGCGGACGGGTTCTCCTCCCAACTGCGGTCGAAGCTGACCGGCAGCTTGCCCTCGGGATTGTGTTTGCCGAAGAGCACCTCGGCAATGGCCGTTCCGCCCTCCTGGCCGGGATAGTAGGTGTGCAACAGCGCGGGAACCTTGTCCAGCCAGCGCCGGGTGTCAGCGCCGCCGCCTGCGGTCAGCGTGACGATGGTGCGCGGGTTGGCCGCGGCCACGGTATTAATCAGCGCGTCCTGTCCCCAGGGCAGCGCAAAGGTGCGGTCAAATCCCTCGCCCTCAGTGCGCGGATCGAAGCCGGCAGCCACAACAACCACGTCGGCAATGGCCGCCATTTCGCGGACTTCGGCGGAGACCAACTCCGGCTCATAGGCGAGGCCCAGGCCAAAGCGCACGCCGGGCGAGTGAGGCAGATAATCGGCCACCACGTTGACGGTCTGCCCCGCGCTCAGTTCAATCGCCGTCGAGAGCGGAACCTGGCCCTCGGCATGGGCGTGAGACAAGACCTCTTTGCCGTCCACTAAAACTTTGTATGCATCTTCACCGGCGCCGGCAGCCAGCAGCATATACTTGCCGGCTTTTATCGCCTTGAAGGTCGTTGTGTAGCGGACGCTACGTGGAGATTTGTCCTCAGCCCCCCACATTTCAGCCTTCCAGTCGGCGATGGCCTTCACCGTCGCAATCTCCGGTTTTCCAGTGAAATCCGTGCTGGGGTAAGTGGCGAGCTTGACGCCGCCAGTCCATTTCGTCTTCCGGAAGACATCGCCGATGTCCGGCAGTCCGCGGGCATAGAGTACGCGCACGCCGGTTCCGGCGAGGTTGGCGATGCCGGTGACGATGCTGACCGGCTCGAAGGCCTGGACCTCGGAGGAGCCGCCGCCGCCGGTCACCGCAGGCCATGCATCAGGACCAATCACGGCAATAGTCTTGATCTTGTTCGCATCCAGCGGCAGCAGATGGCCCTCGTTCTTCAGCAAGGTCAGGCTCTCGCGTGCGCCGTCCAGGGCGAGGTCGCGATCGGCCACCGAATAAGTCGAGTTGGACGGATCGAATTGCGGGTGGTCCAGAAAACCGTAGCGCAGCTCGGTTCTCAACAGCCGCAGCACCTTGTCGTCGATGGTGGTTTCCTTCACCGTGCCGGCATTGACCGCGGCCAGCATAACTTTGCCGGTCATGAAGCGCGCGCCGGGCATCTCCAGGTCCAGGCCGTTGTTGGCCCCCGCCACGCCGTTATAGGTGGCGTCCCAGTCCGACATCAGAATTCCCTGGAAGCCCCAATCTCCCTTGAGCACCTTCAGGTTCAAAAAATCGTTTTGGGTGGCGTGGTCGCCGTTGATCAGGTTGTAGGAATTCATCACCGCGTCCACGTGAGCCTTGGTGACAGCAGCCTCAAAGGTTGGCAGGTAGATCTCGCGCATGGTCCGCTCATCTACGTCCACGCTCACGTTGTGCCGGTTGTACTCCTGGTTGTTCAGGGCATAGTGCTTGATCGTGGCGATGACGCCTTGGGACTGCACGCCCTCAATGTATGGAACCACCATGGCGGCGTTCAGGAAGGGATCTTCAGAAAAATATTCAAAGTTGCGGCCCGCCAGCGGAGACCGTGCAATGTTGACGCCGGGGCCAAGCAGAAAATGGACGCCACGTGCGCGGGCATCCCTGCCCAGGCCCTCGCCGACTCTGCGTGCCAGCGCCGGATCCCAACTGGCGGCCAGCGCGGCTCCGCCCGCATAGGCGGTGGTCGGTCCCCAGGTGCGCACGCCTTCCGGACCATCGGACATCTTCAAGCTCGTCAGGTCGATTGCCTGCGCGGGTCGCGTAAACATTCCATCCACCCCGCCCAGCAACTCAATCTTCTGCTCCAGAGTGAGTTTGCCCAGCAGAGCATGAGCCCTGGCCTCAATTTGCGGCGAGTCCGGCGTAGGCGCCTGTGCAATGGCGCCCAGGCCGCAACTCACGAATATCGGGAGAAAGAATGCCATTCCCATGTAAAAAAACGATTGTGCGGAGTGTTTCTTTGTGTTTTTCATATCGCCAATCAGCCTATCGCATCTGCCTGCCAATGTGCATCTGTCGGATTTTAATTGCCTGTGGACCATGCTATGCAGACTGCTGATTGCGCGCTTGTTAAGACATGTCTTGTGACCATAGTCACAGTGCGGGGTGAATGGTGTCACTGCTTGTGTCACTGCCTGGGGCGCAGACTCAAAATCCAATAGGCAAAATGCAGGCAGTTCCCCGGAGGCATTCATGAGCTTTGCAGGCGGTTTGAAGACCATTGTCGTTGCCACCGGCCTCGGCGGCAGGTCGAAAGCCATTACGTTTCTGAACTCCTGCGCCACATAGCCTGGGTCGCCGCTGGAGGCGCGGCCTCGTTTTTCACGCAGATGACGGGCGGCAAGAGAAATCCTGACCGCCCAACCTCAATCTACCGTTTTTTATTGGTCGCATTGGTTGCATTTGGAGCGATTTGCCTTTTATGAAATTCGGCTTGACGCAAACGCGCACTGCCAAACGCGCTCGCCCTCAAGCGGCCGACAGGCCGGTTGCAGCTTCATCCCGCCGCAAAGCCGGAGCTAGAACGGAGACAGAGAGAGAGGTCAACCTGCAACGCGAGGCAAGATCCAGGCGTACGGAAGCTGTCCGAGCGCATCCCGTGGCAGAGCTGCTGGAGTGCCCTCCGGCCATCGCGCTCTTGCTGAACCGCTCGGCCCAGTGCCTTAGTTTTGAGGCTGGGGAGGTTGTCTTCCGCCAGTCCGGAACCTGCCGGGGACTTTATCTGGTGATAACGGGCCAGTTTCTGCGCCGAGCCGAGCGGCGGGAGATGCGGCTGACGCTGGGTCCGGCCCGCGCCGGGGATCTGGTGGAGCTGGCTGCCGCACTGGGCGACAGGCATCACACCTACACGCTGGCCGCGCAGACCGCCGGTTCGGTCCTCATGTTGCCCATGGAAGCGCTCAGCCAGGCATTTCAGAGCTATCCACCTCTGCGGATGCGGTTGCTGGAGGAACTGGCCCGCGAGGTTTCCCGCGCTTATAACACCTGCTGCTTCAGCCGCATGGTGAGGCCAAGTAGGGTACGCCCCGCGGCCTGACAGGCCTGGGCGGGCGGCAATTTAGTCATAACCAGCCTTCGTGCCGGGACTTCCCAAGGCCGGAGGGTGTAGGAAAATCCCTGTTTTGCCTGCCTTGCATCCCGCTCAAATACGCTATACTTCATATTGCACAGCAGCGGAGCCATGGCATCCTATCATCCCCACCACCCTCCGGAAGATTGCGTTAACTGTGAGCATCGCCATTTGCGAATGTTCTGCAATCTCACGTCCGAGGCGCTCTCCGATTACGACGGCATCGGCATCATGATGAGCCATGCCCGCGGAGCCAAGCTGTTTTCCGAGGGCGACCCGGCGCGTAACGTCTTTGTTATCTGCTATGGACAGGTAAAAATCTCCTCTACTTCCCGCGACGGCAAAACCATGATCCTCAAAATTGCCGGTCCCGGAGACGTGATGGGCCTGAGCGCCGTGCTGGCCAATGTTCCCCACGAGGTTACGGCCGAGGCCATCGAGCCCTGCCAGGTGAAAACCGTGCGCAAACAGGAGTTCATCGACTTCCTCTCGCGCCACGGCATCGCCAGCATGCACGCCGCGCAATCGCTTTCCGGTGAATATCTTACGGTTTTCCATGACGCCAAGCGGTTGGCGCTCTCCGGCTCGGCGGCCGGACGGCTGGCGCGCCTCTTGCTGGACTGGGGACGCGCCTCGGGCAACGGCAAGCACGAAATCCGCTTCACCATGGCCCTGACCCACGAAGAGATTGCCAACATGGCCGGCACCTCGCGCGAGACCGTCACCCGGCTGCTCAACCAGTTCCGCCGCGACCACTGGATTACCATCAAGGGCTCCAGTCTCACCATCACCCAGCCCGACCAACTCGAAAAGCTTACCGCGTAAACCCCTTCCTAAAAATCTCTCTGAAAACCAGCTTCAATTGACCATTCCTGAGCCGTATTACCCGCGAACGCAGCCTAGAGCATTTTCACCGATAGTGTAAGGAAGCTCCGTACCCCATCCATTTCGTCCTGAGCGCAGCCGAAGGATCTGCGTTTTCAATTGTGAAATGGGTGGGAAACCACAAAATCAGCCTCATAGAAACTGTGAAAATGCTCTGATGTGTGGAATCAACAAGTTCTGCAAAGCCGAGGCGGCGACTAGCCCCGTGGGCTTTTTCCAATGACCACAGAGACACTCTCGCGCCCTGAAAGTTAACGCATTCTGAGAATTGCCCGATAAGATGAGCAGGATTTCAGAATTGCCGGCGGTTGCACCGAGGGGAGAGCAGCGGATGCGGGCCCAGCTCGACGAACAATGCGTGATCAAAGCCAACGCCCAGTTCTGGGAGCAGATGCTGGCCATGTCCCTGGATCCACTGGCAGCGCCGGGGGAGTTTTGCGTGGGTTCCGGGCATCTGCTGGGCTGCGTCACCCTGGGTGGCGAGTGGAAGGGGCGCATCGAGGTGCGGATGGGCGAGGGGCTGGCTTACCAGGCGACGGCGGCGATGTTGATGCAGCCGCTGGAGACAGTGGCCGAGGCCGATGCCCTGGACGCCACCAAGGAGATCGCCAACATGATCGCCGGGGTCATCAAATCTTCGCTGCCCCGGCTCTGCACCATGACCGTTCCCGAATCCACCGTGGAGGCCGCGGGATTCTGCTCCGCGGCGCAAACCGAAGACTCGTTGGTGGTGGCCTTCCGACATCCGAGCGGCGACCTGATGGTGCGCGTCTGGGAGCAGGAGTGCGCGTGAGACAGGGAACAGGGAATAGGGAAACAGCTCCGGCTTGAAAAGTAGTGAGCTATAGGTTATCGGTTTTCGTACACCGTGAAGCTATAGGTCACCGGTTAAGGCTCAAATGTGAAGCTGTAGCTTACCGGTTTTGGGAAAAGTGATGAGCTAAAGCTTACTGGTTTTTCGAACACTAAAGAGTCCCAGCTCACCACAAATATGACCACTGGCTGCAAATAATTCAGTAGTTGTTTTGGCAAGCAACGGAAGATAGAGCGAATATCCCTAGCCAACTTGGCCAAGGGGAGATTTTCAGGGAAATTCCTGACTGTAGGGCGGGCAGCGATCAGTGGTCAGGGGTCAGGAAAGGCCCGGATGGAACCCACCAGCGTAGAACAGACGAGTGTTGATGGGGCTTGGCAGCTTGAATTCAGGAGTGCATCGGGCGTACAATCTGTCTTACCTGGAGGTAAGACAGATGGGACAGATGGGGAGCATTAGCTCAAAGGGTCAATTGATGATTCCTGTGGAGTTGAGGGCTAAGTACAATCTTCGACCTCGTGCGAAAGTGGTTTTCGGCGAGGAAAACGGAAAACTTACAGTGGAATCGACTGCGTTGGCCGAAATACTGGCTCTTGAAGGGTGCTTGAGCCACGTGGAAGAAGACGTTGAGGCGTGGTGGATGGAGGAGAAGCGCAAAGAGCGTGAACGCGAAGAGGCTGAGATAGAGGCCGAGCGATGAAAGACTATGTGCTGGATGCGAATGCGCTGGTGAGATTCTTTCGCAAGCAGGACGGCGCGGCCAAAGTCCGGGAGTTGCTCAATCAAGCGGACAAAAAGCTGGTGTCGCTTAGCATCTCTGTCGTCAACATTGCGGAAGTGCTTTACGTATACGCGCGCTACTCCACGCTGGATGAAGCGCGCAAGTCAATCAGGAAGGTCCAAGGCCTGGTGGAGTTTGTGTCGCCAGACATTGAACAGGCTTTGGCCGCAGCCGAGCTTCGGTTCGTCTACAAACTTGGCTTGGCAGATTGCTTTGCCGCGGAGTTGGCGATGCGCACGGGTGCGACTCTCGTTACCGCCGATCCGGAGTTTGCCAAGCTTGGCAAACAGTTAAAGATACTGGCCCTGCCACGCCATAAAGTCTAGTCTCTCAACAATGCCGGTGATTCAAATAGATGGGAGCGCCAACTTCACTCCCCCATCAGCCTCACCACGTGGTTCACGATGATCAAATCCTCGGCGGGCGGGATGACGCGCACCGTGACCGGCGAGTTCTCGGCGGAGATGACCGCCGGGCCGCGGACGTTGTTGCGCTTTTGATCGAGGACGATGCCCAGAGCGCCCAGCCCGGCGCAGATTTCGGCGCGGGCGTCGCTATCGTTTTCGCCGATGCCGCCGGTGAAGACCAGCATGTCCAGCCCGTTCAACTCCGCCACATAGCTGCCAATCCAGCGGGCGATGGTCCAGCAGAACTTGTCCACGGCCAGCCGCGCCTTGGCATTGCCGGCGTCGATGGCCTCGCGCAGCTCGCGCATATCGTTGGATAGCTCGCTGACGCCCAGCAGGCCGGACTTCTTGCTGACGACGGTTTCCAGCTTATCGGCGGCCTCCAGCGTGTTGGGCGTCGACGCGGCAATCTTCTTGAGGATGAAAATCATGATGCCGGGATCGATGTCGCCGGTGCGCGAGCCGCTGATGATGCCGCTGGTGGGGGTGAGCGCCATCGACGTGTCCAGGCACACACCGTTGCGGATGGCGGAGATCGATGAGCCGTTGCCCAGGTGAGCCACGATAAGTTTTTCCGGCACGCGAGGCTGCAACTGGTAGACGATGGACTCGTAGGAGATGCCGTGATAACCGTAGCGCCGCACGCCCATGGCCACGTATTCGGCGGGGATGGGCATGTGCGTAGCCACCTCGGGCAGAGTGCGGTGGAAGTAGGTGTCGAGCACGGCGAAGTTGGGAATGCCGGGGAAAAGCTTCAAGGCTTCGCGCATGATGTAAACGGCGATGGGCGTGTGCAGCGGCGCCAGGGCGGCGTAGCTGTCGATCTCGTCGATCAGCCTGGGCGTAATGAGCTGATTCTCCCGGACCGTGGGCCCGCCGCAAACAGTGCGATGGCCGATGGCGGCCGGGGTAGGGAACTGGTCGGAGTTCAGCGCGTCGGCCACCATCTTGAAGGCTACGGCGCGGGTGGGCAGAGACGGGGTCTGATCGACGAGTTTCTTGCCCGCGGCATCCTTGATCCAGAACTTGCCCAGATCGGTGCCGATGCCGTCGACCGCGCCCTCGAAGAGTCTGGTGCGCTGGCCGTTACCGGCCTCGTAGACGGAAAATTTGATGGAAGAAGAGCCGCTGTTCAAAACCAGTACGGGCAAGGAAGCCATGAACGAACACCTTTCAGGTTATGGCTGAAAAAAATCAGCGGTTTAGCGAGTTAGCAAGTTAGCCGCGCTTCGCGCGAGTTAGCGGAGTTCGCGGAGTTAGTCCTTCGGCCAGCGCCAGTCGCGAATCTCCGGCAAGTCGTCGCCGTTTTCCGCCACATACAGACGATGCCGCTGGATGGCCTCGGAGTACCACTGTTCGGCCGCGTCCACCTGGCCGGCGAGCCGCGGCACGCGCCGGACGGCATCGAGCGCCAACTGGAAGCGGTCGATGTTATTGAGCACGCACATGTCGAAGGGCGTGGTCGTGGTGCCCTCTTCCTTGTAGCCGCGCACGTGAAGGTTGTCGTGATTATGACTCCGGTAAGTGATCCGATGAATCAGCGACGGAT
>Ga0187873_1001713_pt1 | contig 17740 bp, 14 predicted proteins | sample June2016WEW_16_1_2_FD_133012 | JGI IMG/M metagenome (GOLD analysis project Ga0187873, IMG submission 133012) | Peatland microbial communities from SPRUCE experiment site at the Marcell Experimental Forest, Minnesota, USA - June2016WEW_16_100 | ecosystem: Environmental > Terrestrial > Soil >... | reverse complement strand
GCCCTGTCAAGACCCTGCCCAGATTTTTCTTAGGATTATTCAATTCAAATGTCCGCTAAACTCTTCTTTCAGGAACTCCCGAACGCAGCCGCCGGGGGGACTTTCCGGATGAGTCTCTAGTGGTAGAGAACTCCTATGATGGGCCTGGGAAAGAAAGAAGAAGGACTTTTATTTCATGCGCATCTTGTCGGCCAAAGACGGCACGGGCACTGCAAAATTCGCGCGACAAGAGTTTTTGATCGATGGCGTTACCTTGCGGGGAATCCAAGGGGTCAGCCGGAGGTGAACCGCGCCAACCCTCAATGACGGAGGTGCATCAATGAAAAAGATGATAGCTTTCGCAGCTATATTCTTCCTATTCCATTCGCACCTGGCGTGGACGCAGCAGTCAGATTTGAGAGCCTCATCGAATCCAGTCGTAATGGCTCTCTCGCAACCGGCTGCGGGAGTGGTCCCACGCCTGGTAAGATTCAGCGGAGTAGTGAAGGACTGGAGAGGGAAGGCCGCCACCGGCGTCGTGGGGCTGACGTGCTCACTCTACGAACTGCCCGAGGGTGGGAGTCCGCTCTGGGTGGAGGCCGAGACGGTGAAGTTGGACGAGCAGGGGCGTTACACTGGCTTGCTGGGGGCGACGTTTCCTGATGGCTTGCCCTTGGACCTTTTCACGGCGGGTAAGGCGCTGTGGCTGGGCGTGCAGCCGCAGTTGCCGGCAGGGGCGGAACAGCCGCGCGTGCCGCTGGTAGGGGGAAAGCCTGCTGCTTCCTCTGGTGGTGCAATTCCCGCAACTCTATTTGGGATGGACCTCATCAACAAATCTAATTGGCCGACGGTTTCGATCGGTGCTCTTGGCAAAGGAACGATGACTCTTTGGCCATACGTTGAAAGGACGAAAGGAGTTTTTGACTGGCGCAATCTAGACGCTTGGGTCAACGAAGCTCAAAGTCATGGGCTGAGTTACCTCTTTAGCCCCGCAAAGGTTCCACCCTGGGCAGCAGCAGACCCGAGCAGTTGTGCGCCCACTTACACAGGCTCCTCTGTCATTGGTTGCACCTCTACAGTGACTAACATCCAGGACTGGGATGACTATGTGACGGCGCTAGTCACCAGGTACAAAGGCAAAATCCAAATCTATGAACTTTGGAACGAGCCCAATAATTACTTCACTGGCACGATGGCTAACTTCGTCACCTTAACGACCCGCATGTACAATATAATTCGTTCCATTGATCATGGCGCCTTGATCCTATCTCCTTCCGGTTCGGATTCGTTCATGGACAATTATTTCGCTGCCGGAGGGCCCACCGGCGTGGACGGCGTCAGCCTCCACTTTTACTACGCCACTCCTGAAAAAGTGATCAACTATGTGAATAGCATGAAGCAAATTGCGGCTAAGCACGGTCTCGCCTCAAAGCCTCTCTGGAACACCGAGGGTTCGTGGGGGACCGCCAGCTTGACCTCGGATGCCCAGGTTGCCGCCGTAGCCCGTTTTTACCTACTGCAATGGTCTAATGGCGTCTCGCGCTTCTACTGGCATGCGTGGGATGGCGCCACATGGGGGGCGCTCTGGGATGCTACTAACGGGCCTCATCCAGCCGCCGTAGCCTATCAGCAAGTCTACCATTGGATGGTTGGAGCTACGATGACCAGTCCCTGCTCCGTAGATACCAGATCCACTTGGACTTGTGGCTTGAGTCGCCCGGGGGGTTATCAGGCGCAGGCGATATGGAATACCGCCTCCACCTTGTCCTATACCCGTCCCTCAAAGTTTACTGTATACGCGGACTTGGCTGGCCATACGTTCAAAATTACGGGTCGCTCCGTCATGATTGGACCCAAGCCAATACTCCTACAAACCTCGGCCCGCTAACAGCAAGCACCAGAGTCATTCGAAGATCCACGCCCGGCGGGCAGAAACGTGACCGCTAGAGGTACGGTACCTATAGGCACTGCACGACGAGATAACCTCAGTGAGAAAGTGGCGAGTGGTCGTTCGAATTCGGCATAGGTGGATATCAGGCAGGGACTGCCGCTTGTGCATCCGAGACCAGACCTGCCGCGCGCTGGTAGCAGTATACGGTTTCAATACCGCGTTCCAGGGAAACCGTTGGGCGATAGTAGCGGAACATGCGCTCGCAGTCCGCCACGCGTGCAAAGACGCCTTCGGGCTTGGACGCGTCGTTGACAATCTCCGCGCGGTGCCCGATCACACGGCACGCCGCTTCTGCGAGCTCTCGAAAGGACGTGCCTCGGCCGGAGCCCAGATTGAGCGCTTGGCCCGGCTCGAGATGTGGGGCGCTGGCAAAGGTAGCTTCGACCACGTCTTCAATGTAGATGAAATCTCGCAACTGGTCGCCGCTCCCCCAAACCACAAGGGGAGATTCGCAGCGCGCAACACGGCGAATGATGCTGGGAAAAGGATAGGTAAAGTCCTGATCTTCCCCATAACCTGAGAAGGGCCGGTAGATCACCACGTTCAATCCGTAACTCACGGACGCGTAGCGTGCCAGGAATTCCCCGCTCAGTTTGGACCAGCCATAGGTCATGTCTGGAACGCCAAGATTTTCCGAGAAATTGATCATATCCTCTGAGAGGGGGCGATGGTGCGCCCCCTGCTCGCTGATGGGATAGGCGGCGGAGGAACTGAAATAGATGACCTTGCCCGGCAAGGGACGCAGCTTTACCACCCAGTTGAAGAATGTAGCGTCAATAGCGAGGTCCGTTGCCACCCGCAAGGGATCGCCCTCAATCGTCATTCTTCCTCCCACGACCGCTGCCAAATGAAGAACGAGGTTAAACGGGAAGGATGCTGACCGTGCGTAGTCCCGAAAGTCACCCTTCAGGAAAGTGAATTGCCGCTGTCGCTGCCGAGGAACCCGCAAGTGCACGGGCCAGCATTCCGGAGCCATGCCGGTCGAAAGATCGTCCACAACCGTCACCTGATAGTCATGCTCCAGCAACCACTTGACGTAGTGGCGGCCCACGAAACCACAGCCACCCGTGATCAGCGCGTCGGGTCGATTCGAGCTCACATCCTTATCCTCCCGAACCTCCGCCTGGCGATTTCAGCAGCAAGATAGAAAATGAATGGGCTGTCCTCAACCAAGTAACGCCGGGCGAGCCGCCTGGGCTCAAGGCGAAGCCTGTGAAGCCATTCCAAACCGAAGTCCTGCATCCACTGAGGCGCGCGGGGCTTATCACCACAAATGATGTCGAATGCGGAGCCCACCCCGATACCCACGTTTGCTTCGCAAAGAGCCAGATTGGCTTGTATCCAGCGTTCCTGGCGTGGCGCCCCCAGCGCGACAAGAACGATCCTTGCCCTGACGGCCCTGATTGTTTCCATTAGTTGAGCATTCCCCACTGCGCTCAACGGCAGTGGCGTGGGTATGGCGTGCAAGGTGGCTTTCGGATAACGCTCCAGCATCTTATGGGCAGCACGCTGGGCAACTCCTTGGGCTCCTCCGACGAGCGCAACCGCACATCCTACCTGTTCTGATATCTCCGCGCATTTCCAGACCAGCTCCGTCCCGCTGACTCGCCCGCAAATGGCATCCCCGATAAGGGCCGCAGCCCAAACAATGGGTTTCCCATCCGCAACAACCAAGCCGGAGCGCCAAAGTTCGTCTGCGAAAGCCGGATTGATCCTTGCTTTCATCACGAAATCTATGCTTGCGGGAACCACTCCGAGCCTTGTCCTGTTGAGGACGGCTCGCCGGATGGTCGCTACCGTCTCAGCAAATGAAATTGCGTCGAATGGACACCCCAGTACGTCCACGCGCTTGACAGCTTGCATGTCTGTTTCATCCCGCTTTGGCAGGAAGATGGAGAGCGGCGTATCGCCAGGCAGATTTGAAGGTGACTGGGAACCGTCGAAGATGAGACCGCCGCCAGTCCTCGGCGGCCTGCGGGACAGCCCCGATCAAGAGTCGCACCGAATTCCTCTCGCGTCGAGCCATCAGGGCCATCGTGCAAATGCGCCCTGCAATTGCGAGTACGGCAAGAGGAATAGGTACGCGACGCCACAGAACCAGGATTCCGTTGCGGAGTTCCCCGAAGCGGCGCTGGGCGAGGGACATACGTCCTTTTGCTTCGGGGTAATGACGAATGGCTACGGCTGGCGAGTAAAACAGCTCCCAGCCCTTGTTGACCAACGCCAGTCCCAAGTCTTCTTCTTCGCGTCCATACTGCAGATGGTCCCAGAAGCCGCCAGCCTCCCAAAAAGCATTTGCCCGAGTGCAAAAGCCGCCCCCGGTGAAGGTGAAAGTTTTGAATTCCCTGCCGGACCAGATCGCAAGGGGACGGCGGAAAACCCACGCCAAGGGATCGACCCCGTCCGTATCCGCTTCCAGCACCTGGAAAGAGACCACCGCCAGACGGCGACTGCCAGTAAAGAACTTGACCGCCTGGCACAAACAATCGGAAGAGGCAAAGGCTGCATCGTTGTCAATGAAGCAAAGCAGGTCACCTGATGCGTAACGTGCCGCGAGATTCCTTGAAGCTGCTACCCCCATCTGCGGGCAGAGAACGACTCTGGCCTCCATGCCAGCACGACGCATGCCTTGACAGGCCTCCTGAATGACTGTTGGCGAATCGTCCGTTGAGCCAGCTTCCAGGATCACTACTTCGAGCGGGCGGTAAGCCTGCTTAGCCACTGAAGACAGGCACCGTCCAACGGCCGAGGCCCGGTTCAGGTTGTGAATCAGCACACTTATCTTCATAGGCTCCGTGAATTCTTGTTGCGGGTGTCAGCCCTGATGAGGGGCCTCGTCCTAACCAGCGGGCATGGCTCAACGCCGACGCACTCGCCACACGATTTGCAGGGCCACAGGAGGTCCCCCCGCAAATGCCGCCTCCTCAGACTCCTAAAGTACTCGTTGTTCCAAGGATCTTCCGCGTTCACCTTGCCGTTCTCATGCATGTCGAGCAGCATCACGGGACACCCTCCCACATTGCCGTCACCGTCAACCTGAAGCAGGCTGAATGGCCAGCGGCACACTCTCCGTCCTTGCTCAGGGCGTCCCAGCAAGAGGGGCCATGTCACATCACATCGAAATTTCCTTGATATCACCCGCGCAAACCCTTCCCGAACAGCCGGATCGTCAGCATAAAGGCACCTTTCTTCCGGTGTGAATCCGGGGTAGGGGCTCGGCAGGTAATTGTAGAAGGCCACCCCATCTACTCCTAGCTGTTCCCCAATTCCGATCATCTCCAACATGTGGCCGTGGTTGCCTCTATCAACGATGAAAGTTACTTCAATGCGCGGCTGCGCCTTCTTATGGCCGCGCGCGCGCACCAAGGCCTCGACGTTGCGCAGTATTCTCGAATGACATGTCTCCGGCATGCCCGTCGCTCGGTGAAATTCCTGTGCGGTATGGCCATTTACACTCACAAGCAGTCGGTCAAGTCCACTGTGGAGGATTTCAGGTATATGCGCATCGAGAGCAAACCCATTCGAAACCGTGTCCACAACCATCCGGCGTTTGACACACTCCGCTACCAAGTCGAACAGATGTGGATTAAGCAGCGGTTCACCCACGCCGATTAGTTCCACACGTATTGCGTTCGGGTATCGAGCCAACACGAGACGGAGCAAGTCGAGAGACATGTCCGGCGCCTCATGATGACGGTGGACGTAATCCTTTGGTATCCTCCGGGATAGTGTCGGACACATGTCACAGCGAAAATTGCAGCGACTGGTCACGAAGATGGAGAGATGAGTGGGTTGCTGCGAAACAATCTCGGCCTTTGGCCTCAGCCGGTTATTGGCGAGATTGACGAGCTGCCCTGGCCGGATCCGGCCCCGCATCGCTTTCGCACTGTAATCGAACAGTCTGCTACGAATGCTCATTCTTTTCTCTCAACAGGGGCGCACGTTTCCCTTGCTCCAGGCCTGAACAGGATCCAGTGATAGAAAACCATGGTCTCATACCACGAGGGGGACCAGTCCCCCATTTGCTAGAAGCTTTCTCATGGCTTTCCTCACGGGCTGCAGCAGTCCGTTTGTCATCTTGATAGGCGCACCGGCAGATGAGCGTTTCGTCGGAGTACTTCGCTGACAACGACCAAACCTAGCAGCAGCTCAAAAGGGGGCCTTGCGGCGCCCCCGAAGGTTGCATTGAAGAGTCCGTTTATGAGTAGGTTAACGTATATTGCCCAGGAGCCAGCGGCCAGCACACGGGCATTTGCGTTACTCAGACCCTTCAGGGCCCGCCAGAGGTTCTTGACGATTACAAGGTGGATGCCGACAAGGATGATGAGGCCGGCGAGTCCATTGTTGTAAAGGGCCTCTATGAACCCATTGTGCGTATGCGCGGCTCCTGCGAAAGTCCCTTCCACCTCTTCCGACAGAAATCTGGAAGCCAGGTAACCATGACCCACGATGGGACGTTGCAGGATTTCCGGCCACACTGCCCTCCACAGCTCCGTCCGGCCTGTCAGGGTGGAAAGCTGACCTGACTCATGATACGCGGTGAGGTAGGTGGCAAGAGGCGTTACCGCAAGGATGATGCAGCCTAACACCAACACCCCCATGAGCCAGCCGAAGCCCGCGGCAAAACGCTTTTGCAGGACAAAGAAGAGCGTGACCGACGCTATCCCGCCAGCGATACCGGCTTTTCCGCCTGACATTACCATCACGGTTGAGCCAAGGATCAGAAAGCCGACCAGCCAGGTTCTGTTGCGCAGTGAATTCAAAGTGAGAGACAGAAGGACGAGAGTGCCCGCACACAAAGACAGTCCGGTTGGAGAAGAAGCCGCTTCGTTTAAGCGTCCACCCTCAAAAGCGGTGGAGGGGTCCGCCAACGCCCGGGCAACCGGCACCACTGCGATGATGACGAAGCCCCAGAAATTTGCCCAGAAGAAGGCCTCGATATCATTCAGGTCATGGATGGTAGCGGAACAGAGCAGAAGCAGAAGTGCCACCAGCAAAAGCTTAAACGCCCAGGCCAGAGAATACAGCGGTGTCGGTGAGAAAGGGGCGGAGACAAGACAAACGAGGGCAAGCAGTGACAGCCACTTATTGCTACCTGAAAACGCTTGGCGCAGATACTGAGCTCTGGGCATGAGGAGTAGGGCCAGGAAGGCAACGGCCCAAAAAGCACCCTCACCGTAAGCGGCCGCCGAAAAGTGGCCTGCAAACGACTCCGCTTCGGGCGTGTATCGGGAGAAGACTTCCTGGGAAACAAGAAGCGACCACCATACGACCAGAGCAAGTCGGAGGTGAGTCTTCGCCGGATCGAGTGCCTGGCTCCTCTGCAAAGCTGAGACTATCAACAGAAGCGCGAAGAGAAAAGCGCCAAATGCAATGACCGTGAAGGTAACCCCGAAAAACAGCCACGGAGGGCGCGCCGCCAGAAGCAGAAAGGACAGTGCGGCGGCAGTGGCGATGAGCAGGCCGTTGTGGAGGTATGCCTCGGTTGTGATTGCGAGTCTTTTCATTGCTGGGAGCCTAGCGATCTGCCAACTGCCGGGTTGAGCTCCTCCGGCCAAAGATCAGTGAACGAGGGGGGGGGCCTCGACCCCGAACGCTTCCGCAAAATGCAAAATGTCATCACAGGCGATTTCCAAGCCAAATTCGTAGACATCGAGTCCAAATTCGCGGGAATCGAGAATGACCGTTCTTCAGCCGGGGAGCTCGTCTTCGCCTGCCTTTCCTTCTCCAACAGCGCAGAGGCTCGCATAAAGCTTCGTCATGAAGGGCCCTTTGTTATCCCAGTTGAAGTGCTCTTGGACTCGCTTCCTTGCCCCAAGCCTGAATCGCGCTCGGAGTTCAGGGCTGGAAGCGAGTTTGTACAACGCGTCCGCCAAATCGTGTACAACCTCCCCGGGCGAGGTGGCCGGGACCTTTATGCCCGCATCCTCCGTCACCTGAAGAGCAGGCCCGCCCAGGTCAAGGCAGATCACCGGTCGACCCGCGGCCATCGCCTCGACGCAGGCCAAACCCCCGGAATCGTGCAGGCTGGCATGGAGCACCACATCGCACTCCGCAAGCTTCTCCAAGACCTGCCAGCGAGGAGTGGCACCCCAGAAAGTAACGCTTCCAGCCACACCAAGCCTTTCTGCCAGTTTCCGCAGCCGCTTTCTCTCGGGCCCGTCCCCGATAATCCAATACTCAGCGGCTGGGAACCAGGATTGAAAGCGCGCAAAGGCGCGTAAGCCAAGGTCGAAGCCCTTCAAGTGCAACAGATTCCCAATGCTGACCAGGCGGAAGGGGTTGCTCTGCCGGACTGTGAGGGCGCCGAGTTGAGCGATCTCCTCTCCGGGCAGGCCCACCGACGAAAGCACCATGACTTTGCGGCACCCTAGACCACGGAGTCGAACCGCGGTTTCTTCGGTCGTTGCGACTCCCAGGGTGGCTCGTTGCGCCGTCAGCCTCACGAAGGGATCGAGCTGACCCAGGCTTCGGGCGAGGTCGCGAAGGGTCTCGTAGAGTCTTCCGCGAAGGCTAAAGCAGCGCCGGAAGGCGCGGGGCGCCGACTCCCCGCCTCCCACGGGGCCCCAAAGGAAAGGAATGGGCAGCAGGACCAGAAAGCTGGGTATCCAGTAGTTCACGAAGGTGACGTGGTGCACCAAATCGAAGCCGACCCGGCGATGCAACTTTCTTGCGACGAAATAGGCGCCAAGCTGCCAGAGGCGGTAATAAGCGCGGACGCCGCGCCCGCCTTTCTTCCAAAAGCGCGCCCAACGGGGAAGGTCGAAATACACCCAATGGACGTTGGGCAGCGGCTCCTCTGCCAGTGCCTTTTCGATGGGTTCGCGATTATTAGCGCGAGTAATCACCCAGACTTCGTGGAACCGGGCGATCTGCCGGACCCAGTTCCAACCCACGGCAGGCTCCGAACCCTTTTCGGGTTCACACGCATAAGCTGAAACTAGAACCCGCAACGTTGGAACCCCCTGTTTACTGGGCTAATTGGCGGCGAAGGATGCGTTTTCGATACTCAATGCCGGGGTGACCGGCTACTGCTTCCTCAACATAGTTGGATACTGAGTTCAGCAGATAGAGCAAGAAAGACGCATTTTGGGCTGGTGACTGGCCAAGAGGAATAATCCGATCACTGCTGGGGTTTAGCATCCTGGCGACTTGGACTTGAAAATGGAAGACATCCCAAATGAATGGCGTGTCCCCAGTGGCCGATTCCCAATCGAACAGGAACAGTCGCCCATCATCGACTCGGGTATTCCAGGGCGCGAAATCACCATGCGTCAGACCGCAAGGGATCGTCGTACCGTCCATCTCGCGTAGTGCCCGCTCAAGTGCCCGCTCCCCCAACGCTCGCAGTTCGGCGTCCAGAAGCGGGGCTGCCTTTTGCCAGCGGGCGTTGACTCCTTCCACCACCTCGCGCCCTCGTTTCTCCACCTCGTACGTGCCCCTCAGGGTTCGCAGGAAATCCTCGTGCAAGGGGCCAAAGGCGGCCGGGCCTGAAGAAGGGGGCCCGGGAGACTGAAAGAGGATGAACCCCTCCGACCATTCACCCGCGTAAAGTACCCTTGGTATGTGTGGGCGCAGGGAGGCGAAATCCCATAGACGCTCAAGGATCGCGGCTTCGTGCCGTACGCGCTCGGTCGCCGCATCTGCGAGGGGTAACTTGATATAGCCCAGGATCTCGCCGTAGGGGCGCATGACCTGCACCGTCAGCTTGCGAACGATCCCGCCGACCCCTAAGGACATCGCGAAGGTCGGTTCGCGCTCTCCCGTGACTTCGGTGACCAGTTTCTCCAAAGGCAGACGTTCTCCTGATGCGATCAACACAAGGGAGCATCCCCAGCCATTCCAGCCCGCTCGAATAGCCCGGAGGACAATCGCCTTCAGGGTTCGCGCTCTGGGCGCATAGGGGGTGTAGATTTGAAATCCCTCCAGAGTCCTATGGGTGTGACCTAGAGGAAGAAGCCACCGCGGTCCCTTGGAGGAAGGTAGAACAACGAACCGCTGGATGTGCGCAAAGCCTTTGTCTGTGAGCCGCTGTGCGCCCCGCCTTGAGGGGTCCTCAAGAACTACAGCAGAGGGAACCGGGCTCCCGGCGTCCGGAAATTCTTTTTGGTTTTGTGCCCCCGGCGACGCGGGACGGCCGATGAATTTGCAGAGTGCGCTATGCAGGGCTTCGTTCACGAGCTGCGACCCCTCTGTTTGCGACGTGTGCCCGCTCGCTGGATGCCCTTTGGAGGCCAGCCAGGAAGCATGCCTGTCTTGAAAGCGGCGTGCCAGATGTTCAATAACGGCCCGCGATGCATCGGCAATTGTGTGGTCAATGTCCTGGTCGTTGTGGATGAGCACAGCGTTCGGCAACTCAGCTTTCAAGTGCTTATAGGCTGCGCGCTGTCGCCGTAACTCCTCTGGTGGAACCTCGCGTTTCCGGGAGAGAATTACTTCCTCCGGAGCGTCCAGGAACAGGAAAAGTAACTCAGGCGGGGTGACAAACCGAGCGAGCAACCTCGGCAGCCACATTGGTCCCCCATAGAGGTAGCGAATGGGGTCGACCAGCAAATCGTGAAAGTAGCGGTCGAACACAACGAGGCCTGATCGGGCCATCAGAGGGCGGGTAACCAACCAATAGCCAAGCCAGTAGTCCAGCAGGAGGGCAATCCGTGTCAGCATGGAGAACAGAGGAGGGCGCGGAGGGCGCCCGTGTGGATGGGTCATCATCATCGGCGTAGCGGTCTTCAGCCGCCAAAGCAACATCGGGCGCCAATGGAAGACTCCGTAGCCTCGGAATGGCGGGGACAGTACATGGGTGAGTCGGTCAATCAGAGTGCTCTTGCCCACTCCGTCGGGACCCAGGACCACAACGAAGAGTCCCGTAGGCTGGAACCAGCGGCGGGTCAGCCGCAGGGCATCAGCGAGGACACACCGAATCGGGTTCAGAGGATCCCCTTTGGCGATGGTCCACCAGAGGTACCTTCTGAGTTTTCCTAGAAGTCCACCTGCGCAACCCCTACTACAGGCCTCAACTACCTGTCTCTTCAACCTTTCTCCGAAGAGGCTGCCGGCCACCTTCTCCGCTTCGGGTCGTCCTAGCGCCTCGACCAGGAGCTTCAACCGGTTCTCTTGGTGGGCAGGCACACCTCCTTTGAAGGTTTTCTTCGCCAAGAGGTAAGCGAATTCCACCTTCGGGTCGGGCACCCAAAAATCTCCTCGCTTTCGGCGCCCGGCTACTAGTTTCTCTCCAGGGGTCAAGATCAAGCCCCCGCGCCGGTACTCATATGTGATGTCCACAGAAACAGAATTTAGCGACAGGCCCTCGAACCAGATGAAGTCAAAGCAGTAGCCCTTGACGGCGTAATTCACACGCTGCACCGGTCGGTAGCCCTGGTCGGCGAGGGCTCGGAAGACGAAGGGCAACTTGGCAACGTCGCGGGGATGGACCGCGAGGTCGAGGTCGCTCGGTAACTCGTCGGGAAGGCCTTCGTAAGAGTGCAGGACGCAGTAGCGGACGTCGTGCTCGTCGAGCAGACGAAAGAGTAGCCGTAAGAAGGCGGGGCGGGAAACCGTTCCACTGGCAGTGCGAGCCGCCTTGAGGTCTCCCAGAATGCCCGTTGTGCCGTGCGCGTCCGGAACCTCGTGTGAAGGCTTCGGCCGGACTGGCGAACAGGCGCCGTCTTCGAGGGGGTGAGGTCGCAGCGCGGCCCCGTAAAATATCAACATCAGCGCTCCCGTCGTGAGGGATGAGAACAAGAGGCCGATCAGGGCGCCCGAGACCCCCAGGAGCTTGACCAGGGGAATCCCCACAAGCAGAGCAACGAGGCTGGAACCGACGTAGCTCCAGAAAATCCACTTGGGCTGCTCCAGCGCTCTTAGCCCGCTGCCCATAACCGTATAGAGCACCGAGCCGAAAGGTATTAACCCGACCAGGAGCAGCGGAAGGAAAGCGTATGCCGAATACTTGCCCGCATAGAGAAGCCGAAACAGCCTTGGACCCAGGGCCACGAGCAAGGCGAGATAGGTTGCGGATCCGAAGGCGTAGAGAGCGAGGAAGGAGTGCATCGTTTTGTGCATGCCGCGATCGCCGTGGCCCTTTCGGGCTCGGACGAGCGAAGGCAGAAGAATCAGTGAGAGCGCCCCCATGCTGTGTAAGACCGGCATGGCGAAGTTCATCAAGGCGCGCAGGGCGGCGGCGCCTTCCATGCTCATCCAGGCAGGCAGTAGGACATAGTAGATGTTGCTCGGCAGCCAACTAGCACCCGCCGTGGCCACGGACCAGCGGCCATAACGCCAGTGGTCGGCGGCGACGGCGCGGATGGCGGATGAGTCCGTAGCCAATGTGGGCCGGAGCAGGGCCACAAGAAGCAGGCAGGTGATGAGGCTCCCGCGGCGGCCATAGCCAGGAAGCCCGTGGCAGGCGTGAGGCGCCCGGCGGTGCGGAGGGTTAGGATACCCGCGAGGAGGATCAGGAGGTAAACGCCGCCGCCGGCCGCTGCCCAGCCGGGACTGAGCTGGACGTAAAACGCCCGGCGCAGGAGCCAGAGGAGGAGGATGAACGGTCCGGCAATCGCCAGCGCGAGCAAAGCTCGCTCGACCGCCGGGGAATAGAGCCATCCGAGCAGGAAGGCCGCCGCCGTGAGGAGCGCCGCGCCGGGGAGCATCAGAGCGAAGTGGCCGCGCAGCAGAATGCCCAGGTACTCGGGAAAGCGCTCGCGGTATCTGCCCGGACCGAAGACCAGCATGGGCTCGGTGAGGATGGCTGTGTGGAACACGCCGAGGAGCAGAAAGATGGAATAACCCAAGGCGAAGGCGCCGTAGTCGGCTGGCTCGAGCCAGCGGGCCAGCAGCACGTTGAGCAGGAAGTTCGATCCGGCGAAGAGGCCTTGGTCGAGGATGGCGAGTGACCCCTTCCCCACCCAAGGTATCCAGCCTGTTAGTAAGCCACGAAGCTGTTCGCGCCCAGAGGGAGTTTCAACTGCGGGTATTGCCAAAGGCATAAGTTCCCTACGCGGCGCCGGCACCCTTTAGGACGGCGGGAATGGTCTTCGCCAAGATCTTGAAGTCGAGCCCCAGCGACCATTGATCGATATACTCCATGTCGAGCTCCATCCACTTTTCAAATGGAGTGGAGCTTCTGCCGTTAATTTGCCAAAGGCAGGTAATCCCTGGGCGGACGCTGAAGCGGCGGCGCTGCCAGTCCTGATCGAAGCCGTTGTAGTCACGCACGGGGAGCGGCCTGGGCCCGACCAGGCTCATGTCCCCCTTCAGGACGTTGATGAGCTGGGGAAGCTCATCAATGCTGGTTTTTCTCAGGAATTTTCCAATGCGAGTGAGGCGTGGATCGTTCTCGATCTTGAAAACCGGCCCGCTCACCTCGTTGAGGTGTGCAACCTCGGCGAGCCTCTGTTCGGCGCCCTGAACCATAGTTCGAAGCTTGAAGATGCGAAATCTTCTCTTGTTGAGGCCCACGCGTTCCTGGATGAAGAAGACCGGGCCCGGCGAAGTGAGCTTGATGAGCAGTGCCGTCAGTGCGCCCAGCGGCGCCAGCGCGAGAATCGCGGCCAGCGAAATCGCCACGTCCAGCGCGCGCTTCAGGAGATGCTGCCAGCTCTCGGGAGAGCCCGCGGAAAGGGTGATCACGGCATCACCTTCGAACTCTGCCGCCTTCGATCGGGCAAGCCGCAGATTGAAAATGTCGGGGAGCAGGCGGACGATGATGCCTTGCTCCTCGCAAACCGCCGCAAGGCGCGAGGCCTGTCCGTAGGAGGATTCCATCGGCAGTGCGATCACCACCTCATCGACCACGTGATCTCTGAGGAACGGCAGAAACCGGTTTAGATCAGCGACTAGCCTATAGCCGTTTTTCCGGAACTCGCCCAGACCAAACCAGTCGTTGTCCACAAACCCGACGAGGCGATAGCCGAGTTCCGGCCGCGCTTCGATTTTGCGCGCGAAGCGAATAGCGCGAGGATTTGTACCCACCACAACCACTTCGCGTAGGTTGCGGCCTCGCCGGCGCATACCCCCCAGCATGTACCTGAGCAGCACCCTGCTGCCTGCTCCCGTCGCGGTGCTGGCCACCCAGAAAAGCAGGATGAAAAGCGGCGTTACCATTTGGATTCGCAGCAAGATTGCTGCAACGAATACGATGGCGGAGCCGAGCGTGGTCGCCTTCGCGATGTCCAACACCTCCGCCCAGCGCGGGGAGAAGCGCTTCGAGCTGTACAGACCGAAGGACGAAAAGACGAGGTGCCACACGAGGAGAAAACACGCGAAGAGGGCAAAGTTCTGGACCTTTACGCGCATGGAGAGGAACCGCGCGAGCGAAATCGTCGGGATCTCGTAAGCGACCAGCGCCGTTGCCAGCCCAAAGGAGAAGATCATCAGCGCCAAGTCAAAGAGCTTGGCGGCTTCGATAAGGATGCGACGGCGGAGAGCTGTCATGATTGACGATTGGCGATTTACGATTGTCGATTGACGATTGACTGTTTGCGATTTGCGATTGACGATTTGCGATTGTCAATCACCGATCACCAATCAGCAATCGACAATCGGCAATGAAAACCTGGTCTTTGGTTGCGGCCGTGCCGCTGTGTCTCTGTGGTGAGTTGTTGTAAACTACCCACAGCTCCGCTGCCTGAGTCACATTTCTGTGACCCCCCATTTGCTGGCTGCTACCAGTACCTTTGGCCGAAACCCTCGGCCAAAGCTGCTACGACTTGCTAGATCTTCCGGTACAAAGCTTCCGGAATGGGGAACGTGCGCTTATTCAACACTGCCCCCAAGAGCCGAACCTTCGCGCCATCCAGGCCTTCCTTGGCCTTTCTCGCCGCTTCGCGGCGGGTGGAATTAGCCTGGACCACCAAGACGACTCCGTCCGCCAACTTCCCCAACACTGTGGCATCAGCGCAAAGGTTCACGGGAGGGCCGTCGACCAGGACATAATCGAACTCAGCCCTCAATTCGGTCAGGCGCAACTGAAGGCGGTCTGAGCTCAACAGAGTGTGAGGGTCAGTGGTTTTTGAACCGCACGTTATCACCCACAGGTTGCCTCCATTGACCTGATGAGCAAAGTTGCGGACAGGCCCGGATTGCAACATCGCGTCTGACAGTCCACAAAGCTTGTCCCGTCTGAAGTACTCGTGCAGAAAGGGCGTGCGCATATTCGCGTCCACCACACAAACAGATCCCTTCACTTGCGATGCCAGAGTTTCGCTGGCGTGTGCGCAAACCCAGCTCGACCCATCGCCCGCCTCGACACCACAAAACACCACCATGCGAGGTGCATCCGAGCCTGGCAAGAGAAAGAGACGCTGCACAAGTTTCATCTTTTCTTCCCGGGTTAGGGCCTCAAGATCGAGGCGAGGTTTCCGCCCATTCCCGGATATGACCGGACGGGTGAGCGTTGGGAGCACTTCATGCTCCTTCTCAATTTGCTGTAACAACTCGAAGTTTCTGCTCATGGCTAATTCCTTGCCGAGGTCATCGGTTCAACCTCTGCCCGACCAGCCGAATCAGTCCCTGGCGACGTCAGGGTTCGCGTGGGGAGGATGATCCGCTGCCCGGTTTCGATATGGTCTGGATCCGTAATCCGGGGATTAAGCGCCCGGATTTCCTGGAGTAACTTTTTGTCAAATCGCCCAAAGTGGCTGACGCTGATCTGCTCCAGCGTCTGCGATGGCCTCACTTCAACCACCACCGTGGGATTTCCTGATGGGACCGTATCACTTGCCGCTCCATCTACCACAGCACTCTTGTCAGCAGGGGTTGTGGTAGAGACAGTCAGTGGAAGTATGGGACGACTTAGGCCGATTGCCGCGCCACCTACCACGGCACTCTTGTCAGGAGGGGTTGTGGCGGAGACGGTCAGTGGAAGTGTGGGACGACTTAGGTCATGTGACTTGGTTAGCAGCACAAAGCTGCCGGAAAAAAACCTGTCGAGGTGGGTGCCCAGGAGCCTCCGTACGGAGGGGAATAAGAGTAGGCTTGCCAGGACGATTGACGCGGCCAAAGCGGCGGTGCGAAAAGGCCGACGTCCAAAGCCACTATGCTCGACCCACCGGGGGGCGCTGCGCGGCTCGGCGGGAGGAGCCGGAGGAACAGCGCTCTGGGGGACATCCCCCATGCGACCAAGGGGCTCGACATCTAAATCTCTGACGGCTTCCAGCGCGATCTCCCCATCAATCTTCTTGCGTCCGAGCGCGTAGCCCAACGAGAGGGCGTTGAAGCAAAGGTTGTTGATGTTGCGCGGAATCCCTCTGCTACGGACAGCGATTATGGCCCTGGCGTCGGAGGTGAAGAGCGCGCCCCCGTCGTAACCTGCTACCCGGAGTCGATGGCCGATATACTGGTCGGTTTCCGCTGCGCTGAAAGGTTCCAATCGGCTCAGGATCGCGATGCGCTGGCGCAGTTGCGCCAGCGAAGGGCGCGCCAATTTAGCAGCCAACTGCGGCTGCCCCGAAAGGATGATCTGCATGAGCTTCGAGCTTGGCGTCTCGAAGTCCGACAACAGGCGGACCGTTTCCAGGACGCTGTCGTCAAGATTTTGGGCTTCGTCGATAACGAGGACAAAGCGCCTGTCAGCACGCTTAAGTCGCGTCAGAGCGTCATTCAATTGCTCGTGCATCTCGACCAGATCATGCCCCTGGCTGTCGATGCCCATATCGGCAAGCAGGTAGCGGAGCAGTTCGCGTGAATCGCACTGAGTCTGAAATAAGAAAGCAGCACACGCCGACTCACGCAACTGCTCCAGAAGCTGAAAAAGCAGAGTCGTTTTGCCCATTCCCGGCTCTGCGATGAGCGCCAGGAACCCCCGGCTCGCCTCTACACCGTAGTACAACGAGGCGAGTGCTTCCCGGTGTGTCGGGCTAAGATAGAGATAGCGGGGATCGGGAGTCACCCCGAACGGTTGCTCGCGCAGGTGGTAGTAATCCAGAAACATAACTCTTATACGCACCGTCCGTCATTCGTAGAGGATAACCCCACCGTGTGTCATTCTGAGCGAAGCGAAGAATCCCCGCATTTGACAACGCAATCAGTGCGAAAAATACTGCCGAGATGCTTCGCTGCGCTCAGCATGACAGACCCGAGGGTAGTATTAGGCAGCGTTGTTCGGCATGGCTGCGAGGACCGGGGTGTTTAGGAACGCCTCAACCTCGTCGGCCGTTCGGAACGACGCATCAAAGTAGTCCGAGACAAAGGCCGCGCTGACACTCACCAGAACTGCAAAGAGAATGCCCAGCAATACAAAAAGCCAACGGGAGTGAACGGGCAGGGCGGGCGCGGTGGCGGCCTCCGCGATGGCCACATTCACGATGCGCCGGTCGTCGAGCGCATCGGAAATGCGCGCTTCCTCCCGCTTGTTGAGATACAGCAGGTAGTTTGCTTCGTCGGCTTTGGCGGTTCGGATTAAATCCTGTTGCTCGATTTCCTTCTGGTCCAGAAGGAGGGCGCTGCTGCGGTAGTCGTGGACTATTTTGGTTGTCGCTGCCGCCTGCGCCTGATAAGAGGCAAGGTCCGCACGGGCTTTGGCCAGTTCTTCGTCAACCCACTGGTACGTCGGATTCCGGTCGGTAGTCTCTTCGCGCACCGGCGCCTTATCCTCAGCCGCGATGGCGGCGCGAGCCTGGGCGATTTGGGCTTCTATTGACTTTCGCATAAGTAAAGGAACGCGAGCTATGCCCACGGCAAATCGGATGCGTGAATGCAGGACCACAAAAGCTTCGGCGATTGACGCAGCCTCTGGAGGGGCGGGTGAAGGAACTCTTTGAGATCGTGTACGTCCCTTGGGTTGCTGTTGGCCAGCGCCCCCCTGAGGTGATT